>JACCDX010589028.1_pt1 | contig 156467 bp, 180 predicted proteins | sample 7449681 | NCBI WGS metagenome assembly JACCDX01 (sample SAMN15323450, study PRJNA562643) | freshwater metagenome | isolation source: river surface water | place: USA:Blue River Watershed | collected 2017-08-18
CCTCCCCTCCCCTCCCCCCTACGGAATGTATCACCCATACTTGACAGGGGTGTTATATTTTGTTAGGTGCTCATTTACGACACGGGGATAATTTTTGAAACTTTTTGACTATTTAAAAACATGAAATACTATAATAATTGGAAAAGATTTATAAACGAAAGTAGTCAAGTATCTGCTAGTCGTATTTATGATTTGGTATTCGATATCAAAGGGGAAGTTTATAACAGAGCATTAAAGGCTCCCAAATTCTTTACACCCGAAGAAGCAGAAATAGAAAGCAAAGTAGTATTTGATGAAATGAAAAAGAAAGGACTAACAGAGCCTTTTAAATCCTATGAAGAATTCACTATTGCTTTTGATAGCTTACCAAAAGAAGAAGATTAAAAAATTCCCTAGAAAAAATTTCAAAATCTTTTAACTACTTATAATCATGAAACTCTTATTAGAAAACTGGAAAAAATATCTTCTTAACGAAATCCAAATTGTCGATAATGAAGAAGAAGAGGAATATGATTATGATGCCGAGCTTCTTAAACAACAAGGGGAAACAGAGAGCAAGTTCTTTGGTTCTGTATTGGAAAGGGCACAAGAATTAGCAGTTGATATTAGCATGTTAACCATGAACTATGAAGATTATGGTGATGAAGGTCAAATGCTTAGAAGAGCGGTTGAAAGAAAAGGAGAGAAGCTTGGATTAAATGTTAAATATCTTGGCTCTGGTGCTTCTCGCTTTACAATCTCCGTTGATAATGATTTTGTTATTAAGGTTTCAAAGGGTTTGGGATATTCTCAAATTGAAATGAATAAGGATGATTATAATCTTGGAACAGATCCTAGCTTTGGAGGAATATTTCCAAGAGTTTATAAACATGGTCCTCAAGGGGCAAAGTATCATCCCGATTTCTTTTGGATTATAATGGAAAAAGCAACTCCCCTTGTTGATGTTAAAAAAATTGCTTCATTCTTTAAAAGCTCCTTTGTTGATTCTAATAATTTGGAGGAATGGGAAGCTTCTGCTTATAAAGCCTTAATAGCAACATGTGTCACAAGAACTGTTTATACTAATTCTTTTGTTTATGGCAGTATGGAAGAAGTTGTTATAAGTGTGTTACAGAAAAAAAATCCAACGGTGTCAACAATTGATTATGATATGATAACCCAAGATTTCATGAGATATTCGGATAACTTTAGAAAGATTGTTAGAGTTATGAAAGAATATCGAAAGCTTGATGTTTCTGAAGCCTTAGCAATTGGAAACTGTGGAGTTGGATATGATGGAAGATTTGTTATTCTTGATTCATCAATATTCTAATCATAATCCAAAATAATATACTATTTATTGATGAATTAATCATAATATAAGGAGATTGATTAAAATGGCAAAATTAACAGAATCATACTTGAGAGGTATGATAAAACAAGTAATGAATGAAATGTCTACATTCTCACCAAGAGGCGTTAGCCAAATCAGTTTAGATTCAACGGCATATGGTGGAGAAGCCCCAGATGCTACTAATCTTTTTAAAGCAGCACAACGTTTAAGTTTGGCGTTAAATAGTGGCGATACTTCTAAAATTAATGCTGCTTTAGAAGAAGTAGAACAACTAAGAAGCAATCTAAGTGGTTTTGGTATGAAAGCGTTTCAAGGACTTCAACAAGATTTAGATGAATTAATTAGTCAAGCAGAATTAGAAGTAGGAATGCCAGGAGGCCCATCTACAGATCCACATCTTTCACCAACTATGGATGAATCACGTAGATCAAAACGTAAGTAATATTTAATATTCTTCGTTAAGAAAAAAATCCCTGGGAGAAATTCTGGGGATTTTTACTATTTAATAGCATGAAACTATTATTAGAAAATTGGCGTAGATTCCTCAAAGAAGAGGATCAAAAAGAATATGATTATGAAGCGGAAGTAGCAAAAGAAAAAGAAGAGCTTGAACAAAAGCACTTTGGAGCTTCTGCTAATATTGGTCAAATGTTATATGATATTTATCAAAAAGAAATGGCGTATCTTAGCTCACAGGGAGTGGCACCAGATGATATGTTTGATGAACATGATGATATCTTTGATGTTATTCAAACAAAATTTAATAAACTTAATTCCTCAAATACAATTTCTTCAAATAGTTTGGAAAATTCTGGGCGCGGTTCTTTCCGTGCCGTTTTCTCTTGTGATAAAGATTTTGTAATTAAGATTGATGCTTCTATTGATGGTTCTGGAAAAGATATGAATAGAGAAGATCAACAACTTGGAACAAACAAAAAGTATGGAGATATTTTCCCTCGCGTATTTAAATTTGATCCAGAATATAAATGGATTGTTGCCGAGAAAGTAACGCCTATAGAGGTAGTTGGGGGGATAACTAAATTCTTCCCTAATCCTTTATTCAGATCGGATTTAATGAATTCACATTTATATCTTGATGGTATTAAATATGCGATGGATTATAAAGTATCTCAAATGGAAGGTGATAAAAATGCTATGCAAGATCTACTTGATGGGTTTGAATATTTAAGAAAGGCCGATCTTACTTATGATACCTATGTTCCTATTGATAAATACGTTGATGCTGTTATAAAAAAATTCAATAAAAATCCAAACTTCTTTAAAATTGTTTCCGCTGTATTTGAACATGGAATTGAAATCGATGATTCAATAAAACAAGGAAATATGGGAATTGGATCTGATGGTAGATTGGTTATTCTTGATTCTTCAATAGCAGATACCCTAAATAAAGGTAGAGCAGCATTTTAGAATACTATTTATTATGTGTCCCTTCAAAGATTTAATGTTGGCGATGTTGTAAAGGCTTCAAACCTTGGAGAATGTGGTATTGTCGAAAAGGTTGAAGAGCATTATGATCTAAAGTGGAATACTTTCAGATATGTTTATTGGATAAGATTACTTGTTAACGATAAACTAACTGTATGGTTTTATGATGAAACCTTGACGAAAGTAGGTTAAGATTCCATAGAGGTTAACATGGAAAAAAACTTTATCAGATATGTCACCGAAGCTAAGTTTGGAGAAACTATAACAGTTACAATCTCCACAGAAGAAGCAATTGAGCGTCAACTACTGGCTGGTGCTTCTCGCAATTATGTTTATAAGTCAAAAGAAGAAGCTCTTGAAGATTTTATGGCTTGTAATTGGGCTTGGTATCTTGAAGAAACGCCTTATTAATACTATTTAATAACATGAAACTATTATTAGAAAATTGGAAACGTTATATCAAAGAGGAATTAAAACCTCAAGATTATGAAGATTTTCCACAGAAAGAAGAAGATGAAGCAGAAGCTTATTTAGGAAATCCAAAATCTGCTGGTGAATTTATTTATAGAGCTTTTCGTGAAGAACTTGAAAAACAACCAGATGATACTGAGGCTCAACTTTGGTCTGATAGAATTGTAAGCGACGCAAACTATAAAATTAAACAAAAATTTCCAAATGTAAAATATCTTGGTCATGGCGTATTTAGAACTGCTTATACATTAAATAAAAATTTAATTATAAAAGTTAATACTTCTTTTACAACTGATAATGGTCAGTTGATGAATAAAGATGATTTTACGTTAAGTCGTGATCCTAAAACTTCAAAAATATTTCCAAGAGTTTATTCTCATGATCCAGATTTTAATTGGATTGTTATGGATTTGGTTTATCCGATTGTATCGCCAAAAGAATTTCTATCTTTCTTTCCAAATAAATTAATTCCCTCTTCTTTAATTGATAGTAAAACTTTACTTTACAGATCAATACTACAAAACTCTATAAGATATAAGGTTGCTAAAGTTATTCAAGACGCCGACAGCAACGAGCTAAAGAATATTGAATACTTATATGATTCTACTATTAAACCTACATTAGAAACTATATTAGGTAAGTCAACAACTATGGAAGAAATAGTTAAAGAATTTAATGAAACATTTTTTGATGTATGTAATGCTGTTGTTAAATATAATATAAGAATAACAGAAGTAAGACCAAATAATACTGGTTTTACAATTGACCAAAGTGGTAATAAAAATTTTGTTTTGTTAGATTCCTCTATTGACGCAAGTATTAAAAAAGGACTTAACGAACCAGAACCTAAAGCTGCTGCCCCAAAACAAGCCAACCCAGCAGCAAATGTTAAAACGGCACCAATTAATAGATGAAATATAAAATTGGAGATATGGTTGAAGTTTATTTATCTCCAAAGAAAGGGTATTCTCAAAAAGTTCCAGCAGTATTAGGTTTAATTGTTGATATTGATGATACAAGAACAAATTTCTTAAACACTGCTTATTATGTTTTATTAATCAAATCTATTAATGAAACAAAAATATGGATTGAGTTAGATAATTACAAAGTTAAAAAATTAAACACTTGACTTTATAAATTAACCTGCATATGATATATCTTCTACGGAGGCTATATGTCTGTGCAGGTTGATTATTTTTCTACCTCAAAATTTATTGTGAGGGAAGATAAAGTTGAACGTCTCAAAGAACTTATTGAACTTCTTAAGGACGAATCAAATGTAGGTTGTGGTTATTATTCAAGTGACCATTATATTGATTTAAGAGAATATAATAATAATGCTTTCTCGATTCATACAGGTGGATATTGTGATGGTGGTCCAGAATTAAGAGATACGATTGTTAATGGATTTAATGAAGAAGAATATAAAGATGAAGATGAACAAGATGGTTATAATGGTTCTCATTCCATTTTTGATATCGTCCAAGAAATGTTAGAACCAGATTCTTGGTTTTTTGTTGACTCGACTGGATTTGAACGTGGTAATGTTTATAACAGCACAAGTTTTTATCACGCTAATGGTAAAAATGATTCAATAAATACTTGGGAACTAAAAAGAAAGATTCTCCAAAAGCATGGAATTGATAGCAAGGATTTGTAATCATAAACCCTCGTAGAAATACGGGGGTTTTCCATTATTAAAAACTATTTATATACATGGATTGTCATTACAAAAGTGGTGATGTTATCGACGTTTCCAACGTAGAGGAAATGTCGCGTTTAAAAGATCCTAATTGTATTATTGAGCAGGGCGTTATTCTTCGTTTAGGTATTATAGAAGAACAACCAACAGAGATTTTATTAGACAAAAAACCAGAGGTGTTAGAAAACAATTTTCCAAAGGAGGTGCCATTAAAGATGATACCACAAACAGCACAAGCCGTAGAACCACAACCAGTAGTAGTTGTAGAAGTTCCACAACAACCAGCACAGGAAGCTCCACAAGCTGCTCCAGTAGTAGTAGCCGCTCCTCAACCAGTTCAAACAGTAGAAACGGTTGGACAAGCTCCTGTAGCCCCATTTGATATCAACGCTATTCTCACTTCAACAGGTGGGGGTGGAGGCGTAGCTATAATATTAGCAATCCTCGCAGTTGTAGGTGGTGGAGCAGGTTGGAAATTCTATCAAAAGTTTGCCGAACAAAAGCACGAACAAGCTATGAAAAAACTTGAAATAGAAGCTCAATCACAAGGCTTAAATGGTGCTCAACCTCCTCCATGCCAAGCTGCTAATGCTGCTTTAGAAGCAAAGTTAACAGCAATTGAAGCAAAACTTGTTGCCGTAGAAAAGAAAACATCTTCATTTTCTGCTGATTTTGACTCCGAAGAACTTGAAAAAAGAGTTGCTAAAATTGAAAAGAAATTAAAGTCAGCAACAAAGGAAGTATAATATGAGTTTAACAGAACAACAAAGACACGCTATTGATTGTGTCGTAGCTATATTTGAAACAGGTAAAGTACCATCAGCTAAATCATATGGAACCTGCTCTATTCTAAATGATGGAGCTGGAATAAGTTATGGAAAACACCAGTGTACAGATAAAGCAGGTTCATTAGATTTGGTTTGTAAAAAATATATTGAGTTAGGTGGACAACAAGCAGAACCATTAAAACAATATTTAAATTACCTTGCTACAAACGAATCAGCAAAATTTAATAATGTTACAGCAAATTATCCAGCTTGGTTAAATTCATTAATTAATCTTTTGAAATCTGCTGGTGATGATCCTATCATGCACAAAGCACAAGATGAAGTATTTGATGTAAACTATTGGCTTCCAGCAGTTAATCACTGTAAAAATATTGGTATTACATCAGCTTTAGGACATTTAGTAATTTACGATACTTGTATTCATTCTGGTCCTGGCAGAGTTTCTTCTTTAAGACAATTATTCCCAGAGAAATCACCAGCTAACGGTGGCGATGAAAAAGCTTGGGTTCTTGCTTTCTTAAATGCCAGAAGAAATTGGCTTGCTGCTAATTCAAATCCATTAGTTCAAAAAACAGTTTATAGAATTGATGCTATGAAAGCTATTGCTGATTCTGGTAATTGGGAATTAAAATTACCTATGACAGTAAGAAATGTTAAAATTGCCTAATTAATAGTGATATAAGGATTATAAAATGTTAACAGAAAGAAAACTTAGGCAAATAATTCGTAAAATGATAATGGAAGTTACTGGTGCGGACGCAGAAAGATTTACGGCAATTGCCAATTCAGCCAGAAAATTAGAAGGTTCTAAACAAGAAGAATTTTTTAATAGTAAATTAGGTAGTTCCGATAAAGAAAGAGCTGATAACATACGAAGGCTTCAAGATTTAATCATGGGTGGAAAACCTATTGAACCTAAAAATAAGGGAGCAGTTTCTACTCTAATCCAGAAAGCACTTGCTAAATTAAAATAACCTAGATAGAGATCCCACGGAGAGGTGTTTAATGGAACGTCCTTCGTGGGATTTTATTTGGTCTTCTTTTGCTTCTACAATCGCTCAACGGTCTATGGACCCTAACTTCAAGGTTGGTGCCGTAATCGTCCCAGAAGACAATACAGGTGTGTTAGCGATTGGATATAACGGCGATCATAAAGGTGGAACAAACTGTAGGGATAGTGATGAATCTGGTTCCTCTGGTTTTATTCACGCTGAAATAAACGCACTTATTAAGATGGATTTTAATAACCCAAAGAGAAAGAAAATGTATGTAACTCTTTCTCCTTGTAAGATGTGCGCTAAAGCAATTATTAATGCTGATATAAAAGAAGTTTATTACATACAAGAATACCGTGATGATGCAGGAATTAAATTACTACAAAATCACGGTATTAAAGTTTGTAAAATTATCTAACTTTATATTTATCCCACATAGCAGAATAAAGCTTGCCTTCTTCTTCATCTTTTTTGGCATAGTAAGCTTTATTCTTTTCTGCTTTAGCGGCTAATTCTTCTGGTGATAATTCTTTTTCTGGTTTTGGTTCTGGTAATTGAATTTCAAAAGCTGCTTCTTCTTCTTTTAAGAATTCAAATACAGACCTTAAAACTTTGTATAACATTACAACGTCTACTATTGCTTCATGGTGTCTTATTGTTTCAACACCGAAAGCTTTTGATAATGTTTCAAGTTTTACATTTTCTATATCTTTAACGATAGCAGATTTTTGTGGGTCAACTGATTCGTTGTTAGCTAAAGCTTGTTTGTATTTTTCTACAACTGGTGTAAAGAAAGCTCTAAAATAATCTACTGTATCTGCTACGCCTTCATCTGGTGCTTCTTGTCCAACCATCTTGAAAGCAGCATTAGCAAATCTTACATCAAATGGAGAATTTTGAGCAAATATTTTTCTATCTGGATATTGGTTTGTAAACTCTACGAAGTTTTTTAATGCTTCTTCCAAAGGAATCAATCCTTCTGCTTTTGGATTGTAATTGGTCATACCAAATATTTCTTTGGTAGTTTTATAATTTGGTTTTGCTTCTTCGTAAGCTGGATCTTCTCTCATTTCACCAGTTTTTCTATCTTTGACCATTTTCTTTGGAATTTCTTCTGGTGGTAAACTTCTTATCCAATTTACTAACTGTTCTTCATCTTCAATAACCTGTTCCATCTCTGGTGTTAACATTATTCTGTTTTCAAATATACCAGTTATTACTCCTTCTCCGTTAACTGGTACAAATCCACCATTTTTATCCACGTCTACATCGGATTGCATAACTTGTTCATATGGTGCAGAGAACAAATTTTGAATAGCAACAGCAGCTATTTGAGTAATTTGATTTCTTCTTTTTATTGGAAATTTTTTGAATGTATCAAGACCAGTTGTTTCAGTATCGAAGAAAATTAAAGTGGTATTAGCTAATTGATTCTCAAAGAAATCTAATGCTTCTTTAAAAGTTCTAGCTGCCATAGGTTCTTTACGTTCGTTTAACTTTCTAAATCCTCTCCAATTCTCCATAATTAAACCAAATTTTTTCATTTACAAATCCTCTTTTTATTGTTAATTAGTATTCAAAACTAATTAATAACATGAACACATCAAAATGGTATAAATTTCTTCGCGAACAAAAGGAAGAAGAACAACAATTAACTCTAAAAGTCAAAGACACTGATGAAGTAGCTAACGATGATACTGCTGATAATGAAATCTCAAAAGAATTAGATATTGATCCAATTGTTACGGATGAAATTTCAGTATTTCAAGTTATAGTAAAAGCAGAATTCCGTAAATCAACAAACGTTCTTCTTACACAATTCAAAGATATTATTAGAGGAATTGTTTCAGTTACTACGGTAGGAACTGAGGAATTACCAGATCCTTCTATGTTGTATGATAGAAGAAATCTTAATATTAAATTTGAGTTAGAGCGTGGTGAGAATATTGATGAATATATGAGAGCTATTCTTGTTCCTCAATTAAGAAAGATTAGAGGTATGAGAATCCTACACTATGGAAAAGTTGAAAAAGTCAGATAGTTGACAGTTTAGTTCCATGTGTATATATTGTTTTGGGTATCTTATATGTCCGAAACAAAAACAAAAACAAAAACAAAATTAAAAGTTCCTGCCGATAGATTAGCTGCCGCTGCGGCTATCGATGCCTTATTAAAAAGCCAAAAGAAAATAAAAGAATTATATTCTTATGAAATGATTGCTGGCGAAGGTTATGGGCATTATTACAATCCAGATGAAAAAACATTTGTAAAGATAAGAAAAGGAAGATTAATTACACGTTTGTCAGAGGACACGGACAAGAAAGGAAGATATCTTGTTTATACGGAGAACCAAAGAGTATTGGTCCCGAAAGAAGAAATAATAGACATAGGATATTACTAATGAAAAAAGAACGTTGGTTTTCTGGTGATCATAAAGAAACTACATTAGATCAGATCTTTATTGATATTAAAGAACATTCAAAGAACAAAGGTAAGATTTATATTGGATCTGACTCGTATGTTCAAAAACAAAATTGTGTATTTTGTTGCGTTATTGTTCTTCATGGTGCTGAGGGACAAAGTGGTGGTAAGTATTACTATCATAGATTTCTAACTCATAAGAACAATTTTCCTTCCATGACAACAAGAATCACACATGAGGTTCAAAAGTCAATTGAGATTGGAATGGAAATAGGTCAAGAATGTCCAAATGTTAAAGTAGAACTTCATTTAGATATCAATAATGATAAAAGAATGTCAAGTCAGAAGATGGCAGAATCTATGACAGGATGGGTTAAAGCGGTTGGGTTTGAATACAAGCTTAAACCAGATTCTTGGGCTTCTTCAAAGATAGCCGACATACACACTAAATAAGATTGTCCCCTTAACTATTTAATGTAGTTAAGGGGTTTTTCTTGTTTGAAAAAGACAACGTTTTTGGTGGTTCGTTAGTTAAGAAGTTTAGCATCGGTGATATTGTTTCTTGGTCTGCTATTGAACATTACCATGATAGTGATTCGGACCAAGTAACAAAGGTTGGAATTTTGTCTGAACTTAAAAAAGTAATAAGATCCGAAAGACCTGTAATGATTGCCAGAGTCTTAGAACTTGAGACGGGAAAAGAAAAAGAAATTTTACTTGTATCTATATCATTAGTATCAAAAGCAAAAGAAAATAGAGTTTAGAGGACTATTTATTACATGAAAAAATTAATAAAAGAATATAGAGAAGAAATTAATAATCTTCTTATTCCTCATATGCAGAAACAACTTGGATTTAACCATCCTCCAACAATCAATTTTGCTGAAGATTCAGAAAACGCACAAGATATGTTTGGAAAAACAGCATATTATAATCCAAGCACAAGTGAAATAACTGTTTATATAACCAATAGACACCCAAAAGATATCATGCGTTCTGTTGCTCACGAAATAGTTCATCACGCACAGAACCAAAGAGGAGAGTTTGAGAACTCATTTAATCTTGGTGAAGAAGGTTACGCACAAAATAATTCCCATCTAAGAAGTATGGAAGAAGAAGCTTATTTAAGCGGAAACATGATATTTAGAGATTGGGAAGATAATCTTAAAAAACAAAGGAACCAAAATAAAATGATTAATGAATCAAGCTTGAGAGCAAAGATACGCTCTATGATCATAGAAGAAATGAATGAAGAAGAACACAGTGCTGATTGTGACTGTAAAGAATGTGCTAATAAAAGAGAAGTCTTAAAGGCTAAGGGTAATCTTAATTTACAAGGATTATCCGAGCAAGTAGAGAAAGAACTTGTTCCATTAAAAGAATGGCGTAACATGGAATTAAATTCTTTGCTTCTCAATAGATTTGGTATTGTTTCTCCACAAGTATTAGGCGAAAAGAAAAAGATGCCTATGAAAAAAGATGTAGAGGATGCAGATGGTGATGGTAGCACAGATGATAAAGTGCCAGCCTTTTTAAAGAAAGGAAGTGCTAAAAAACCAGCAAAGAAAGGTAAGGTTCCACCACAATTCTTAAAGAAGGGAAAGAAAGATGAAAGCAAGTAAATTTTTTAAATTAAAAGCTTTAAAAGAAGCAGCAAAAACAGTTAAAGAAACAGTTGTAGAAGTAATTGAAACAGTAGAAAAGAAGTTAGAAGAAGTAGAGAAAGAATACGTCTCTAATGTAGAAGTTCCTGTACAAGAAGTCAAGCCAGTTTCCAAAAAGAAAGTTGTAAAAGATGCCTAACAATTTATTAGAAAAAATAACTTGGAATTTTATTAAAGAAGGATCTCAACCATCTGTTCATGGCTACATTCTTTCTGTTATGGATAAATTAGAAGCACTTAAACGTAGTAGTTCTATGTCTAATTCTAATAGTGATCGCCTTGCTACCGCTATTACTGATTTGAAAGAGATCAAAAAGCATGTTAATAGATTAGAAGAAGAATTAGAACAAGCAAAACAAGATCATAAAGAATTACAAGAAAAGTTTAATAAATTAAAAGTTAAACTAAGAGCACCCAAGGAAGAATAACATGGGCTTAAGCAGCATACCACACATTTATGACGATAAAGAATTAAAGTATGAAGAAGTAGTAGAAATATTAACTAAAGCTGCTAATGGTAAGATTCAAGGAACTGAAAAAACAGATGGACTTAATTTGTTTTTAGGTTATAAGGATGGTCAACCAAGAGCAGCCAGAAACAATACTGAAATAAGCAGTGGTGGTTTAAATGCTGAAGAATTTGCTGATAGAGAGTTCCAAGCAGATCAACATATAAAAGAAGTATTTAGAGCAGCTTTTAATGCTTTCTCTAATGTTGTCTCACATTTAAACGAAGAACAAATAAAGATATTATTTGGAACTAATGTAAATACATTTTTAAATTGTGAAATATTATCTGGTAAAACAAATGTTATTACATATGATACTCAAGTAATATTAATTCACAGATCTGGTCATAAAGAATTTAATACAGCAACAGGAAAAGTAGAATCTGTTAGAGAAGATAGACAAAAAGCAATAGCAATTCTTATTGATAATTTTAATGATGTTCTCAGCCAAATGTTAGAAGGAACAGAATTTAAAGTTCAACAAGATAAAGTAGAAAACTTACCAGCTTTAGAAGATCAGTCAGCCCTAGCAAATACATTACAAAGATTACAACAAGCTGGTCTTAAAGAAGGTATGACTATTAATGATTACCTCTTTAATAAAATTAAATCATATGTAAAAGAAACACTCCCAGTTCTTAATGAAGAAACTACATTTGAAGTAGCAAAGAAAATTGCTGGTATTAAGGGAGCAGATAGTATTACCGTTCTCAAAAGTTATGTTAGTCAAAATCCTAAATTTGTTCAAGAATTACAAGATCTAATTAAAAGAAAAGAACAAATAGTTGATGAAGTTATGTTTCCAATAGAAGATGCGATACATGACTTTACAGTAGAAGTATTAAGTAAGTTACAATCACAATTTGTTCAAGATAGAGAAAGATCAACAGAAGTAATAAAACAAGAATTAGCAAAGAAAGTTAAAGAATTACAAAATTATAATGGACCAAATAAAGATAAAATACATAATAAGTTAAAGAAACAGTTATTAAAGTTAAAACATATAGATAATATATCAAATCCAACTGAAGGATTTGTTTTTAACTATAATAATAAGATGTATAAATTTACTGGTAATTTTGCTCCTGTTAATCAAATTAGAAATATGAAGATAAACCAAGAGACAGATACCTCTGGTGCTTCAAGTATGAATTTTAATTTGAAAGAAAACAAAGCAGGTATAGCTTTATTTCCAGGTTCTTTTAGACCTCCACACAAAGGTCATTTAGAATTAATTAAAAAAGCATTACCAAAATATTCAAAAGTAGTTGTTTTAATATCTCAACCAGAAAAACATACAAGATCTGATATTACAGCAGAACAATCAAAACAAATCTTTGATCAATATACAAAAGGTCTTCCAGTTGAAACAAGAATGTGCAACAATAGTTCACCTTATGTTGAAGCAGCAGATATGATAAAAAACGGAGAAGGAAGCGTAGTATTAACATCCGATAAAGAACCAACAAAATTTGATAAGTTTAATTTTCCAAAAGAAGTTGTTCACGCTGATTACAACATAAGTGCTGGTCAAATGAGAGATATATTAAGTTCCGACAAATCAAGAGAAGAAAAGAAAGCAGAATTGTTAGGATATATTCCAGAAGAAACTAATGTAGAAGTAGTAATGAATATTCTTATGAGTGATAAACAACCAATTTCAATACAAGAAATCTTTTCAATATTAGATAATATGCCTTTAAAAGAAAATGTATCTACAAATAACTTGAAAATGGAAGACATATTTGGTATATTAGATGAAATCTCTGGTATGGCTGCTGGTGCCGCTGAAGTGACACCTATGCTTACATCAAAACCACAAAGAAAAAAGAAAAAAACAAGAACTTATACACTTGAAGAGATAATTAATATGTCAAACAATTATCTAAAGGAATCTAAAAATGATTAACGAGAAAGAAGCAGTAAGATTGTATGTTAGAAAAGCAATACAATTATATAAAGAAAACAAAAGACAACAAGAAGTTTTAGAAGAAACAAAATTAAGACAACTTGTTCGTGGTCTTATTCTTAAAGAAGTAGCAGAAGACCAACCAAAACATGCTTCAACAGGTATTAACGTTCTTGAAGATCTATTAAAGAAGATTGTTCCTGTTCTTCAAGCAGATTTCAAAATGCTTACAACATCAGCAGAGCAAAGAAGTTCGTTTAGAGCACACTTAATTAATGCTATTCAAAATACACTTTCACCAGAACTTATGTATGTTCTCTCCGATAAAGAAAAAGAACAACTTAAAGAAGCAGCAACAATTAAAGTAGATGATCCAGATATGGAGAAATTTATTGATATTGAAGATAATGAAGAACCAGAGGAAGAAGAGATTTCACCAGAAGAAGAATTCTCAAAAGGTCTTGAAGATCAAAACTTAGATTCAACTGGTAGAAATATGGCTATGGATACATTCAAAAAAGTTGAAAAAGGTATTCTTGATGCTTATGAACTTCTTGACGACGCAAAAGATAGAGAATTGTTCTATGATTATCTTATTACAAACATGAAATTATACTTTGATAAATTTGAAGAAGAAATGAACCCAACTGGAATCACTGAACCAACCACTCCAGAATACGAAGCAGAGAAAAATCGTAAACAAGCTGAAGATACTGGAGAAGCACAAGCACCAGAAGGTATCTAATGCACTGGAAGAGGAAGAGTAAATTAAACTTAAATGGTGTTTACTCTAAACATTCTCTCTCAAAAAAACTAAAAGAAGAAGGTAAGTCGTCCGATGAATTTGAATTTTATATTGGACGGCTTTCTCTTGAAGAGTTAATAGCATTAAAGCTTGAAGTTTCAGCAAGAATGTTGGGCGGAAAGCTTTATGGTTTTAATATTTGGTCAGCTATGCCTAAAATTGCTAAAGATGCCGCTTTAATGTTTGCTATTTCTTCATCAAATACAATCGAAGAAGCAGCAACAATTTTAAATATGAATACTCTTCGATATTTAAGCATTCTTGATATTTACAAAACTGATAAATATTTTGGTATTGTTAAAAGAAACTTGACGACCAAACAAGAGTAGATTACATTCTATCCATCGTTGGGGTATGTTGTAAAGGTAGCAAAGGAGGCTTTGAACCTCTTAGTTTTGGTTCGATTCCAGATACCCCTGCCACTTTTTGGAGGTCGCATGGCTAATCAATTAGATAAAACCAAATATAAAAACAAAATTGCTGATGTTGAAGCGGAAGCACAACTTGAAGATCTCGCTTATCTTCAAGAAAAGAAAAAGCGACTTAATAGAAAAGAACTTTATATGAAGGAAGGTGAAAATGAGCCACAAGGCAGCACATAGTCACGGTAGACGTAGACGTAAACTTGGTTCCAAGAAACGTCGTTCTCGTAAACTCCGTAAGTAAGAGGTAAATAATGAGTGATGCTTATTCAACTGTTTGTGTATCTGGTGGATTTGACCCAATTCACAAAGGTCATGTTCGTATGATAAGAGAAGCAGCACAGTTTGGTGATGTTATTATAATTGCTAATTCAGATGAATGGATATTGCGTAAAAAAGGAAAATTCTTTATGACTTGGGATGAAAGAGCAGAAATCCTAATGTCTATTAAAGGCGTAGTTAAAGTAGTAAAAGCTAAAGATGATGATGGGACTGTATGTGAAAGTTTAAGGGATATTAAACCAACTTATTTTGCTAATGGTGGAGATAGAAAAGATTATAACACACCAGAAGGTGAAGTTTGTAAAGAATTAGGAATTACCTTGCTTTGGGGAGTTGGTGGAGATAAGATCCAATCTTCTTCTTGGTTACTTGCCGAAGCAGCAAAGGATGTTAATGTATTGGCTGATAGACAAACTATTTGAGTTGTTCATGACGATTATTCTTGATGATCGATACTTTTACGGTTTTATGTCTATTTATACAGTCCTCTTAGTAGGATTAATTATATTATATTTCAATAAAATGGAGAAATAAAATGCTTAGTGTTATTGCACTTTTCCTTTTCGGTTGCACTGGAAAGGGTGACGACAGTTCAGATACTGCCGCTTGATTAATTAAATAAAAAAGGAATAAAGAAAATGATTTCAGTATTATTTGCAGCCCTCGTAGCTTGCTCACCAGCAGAGAAGCCAGCAGAGGCACCTGTAGCCGCTCCAGAAACACCAGTTGTTGTCGAGGCTACACCAGCAGTTCCAGCTACTAGCGAAACCACAGAGGTTAAACCAGAAGCCGCTACAACTACTCCTGCTACCACTCCAGCACCAGCAGTTACTACTGGCAACTAAAAGCTAAACGCATTAAGCTATCTTCATCGCTAAGGTTCCCATCCTTACAATCCGTGAAAGTCGGATCGAGAAGATAGCTTTTTTATTTGGAGTAAATAAATGCGTAAGACCCGCCGTGATCGTTATAATGAAAAGATTGCTAACGGAGAAGTGAAGCACTATCCATTTTCTCTTTGTGCTGTAAATTTTCAGTGTGATGAAAACCTTGCTTATCTTGTTCGCACAGCAGCTTGTTTTGGGCTTCGTGACGTTCATGTTATTGGTTCAATTCCAAATTATGAAGATATGCGTAGAAAGTCGGGAACCCTTCATGATTATGTAAATATTCATCAGTATTCTACACCATCAGAGTTTATGGAATATGCCCGTAGAACAGGTATTAATGTTGTTTCTGTTGAACTTACCGATGGTGCCACTAGTGTTCATGATTTAAATATTCCAAAGATTGTAGATGCTATTGGAAATATTTGTTTTGTTGTTGGAAATGAAACTAGTGGCGTTCCAGAAGAAATTTTGCTTAGGACAGATAGTGTTTATATTCCCATGCCAGGAGCAGGTTTTTGTTTAAATACAAGTCAAGCAGCTAATATTGTGATCTATGAAGCAGTAAAACAGATGGAAGAACAAATTTGACAACTTATAAAAAGGGTCTTATACTATTTATATTAGCTCAACAGGAATTAAATGGCTAAAAAAACATATGTGTTAGATACAAGTGCTTTGATTACAGATACAGAATGTGTAAACTCTTACGGAAGTAACGACATTCTAATCCCAATTAAGGTTTTAGAAGAATTAGATAAACACAAAAAAAGACAGGATTTAGTTGGTGCAAGTGCCAGAACTGTTATTAGATTTTTAGATTCCCTTCGTTCAAAAGGTTCATTATACGAAGGTGTTAGATTAGGAAAAGGTAAAGGTATCCTTAAAGTTAAAGGATATAATCCAAATATGGAGTTCCCGCCAGAACTTGATTTGGATGTTCCAGACCATCAAATTTTAGCAGTAGCTTTAAGCGAAAAAACTGAATCTAAAAAAGTTATTGTTGTATCAAACGACATTAATATGAGAGTTGTTTGTGATTCTATTGGTATGGAATCTGAAGATTGCAACCCAGAAAAAGTAGTTGAATCAAGTTCAAGTTTATTTCATGGATTTACAGATATCTTGGTAGATGATGAATTTATTGATAGATTTTATACAAACGAAAGAATGGAATTACCAGAACAAAAAGAGAAACTATTTCCAAATCAATATCTAATGCTTATTTCTTCATACGATAATAAGAAAACAGCCTTAGCAAAATATATTGGACCAAATCAACCATTAGCAAGATTGGCAAACCTTGGTAAAAAAGGTGTATTTAATATTAAACCAAGAAACAAAGAACAGAACTTTGCTCTTGATTTATTAATGAACCCAGACATTCCACTTGTTTCTATTGTAGGTAAAGCTGGTTGTGGTAAAACTATGCTTGCTATCGCTGCTGGATTGGAACAAACTATTGGAGTAGATAGCAAATATTCTCGTTTGATTGTTTCTCGTCCTGTTCAGCCTATGGGTAAAGATATTGGATTTTTACCAGGAACTTTAGAAGAGAAAATGTCTCCTTGGCTTCGTCCAATTCAAGATAATTTACAATTCTTAATGGGTAATGATAAAATTACTCTTGAAATGTATATGCAGAAAGGTGTTATTGAAGTTGAAGCAATTACCTATATTCGTGGACGCTCAATATCCAACGCCTACATCATTATAGACGAGGCACAGAACTTATCCATGCATGAGATCAAAACCATCATTACTCGCGTTGGAGAGAATTCCAAGGTCATTCTAACGGGTGATATCGAACAGATTGATAACGTATATGTAGACGAGACAACAAACGGTCTTACATATGTAGCAGAGAAGTTTAAACCATACGATCTTGCTGGTCACATAACTCTAATGACAGGTGAGCGTAGCAAAGTAGCAACATTAGCATCTAAAATACTATAAGAGGATAAAATGGAAGAGAATACACAAGTAGTAACTGATAACCCTATGAAAGAATGGTTAGTTGATTATGTAGGGCAGAAGATGAAGCCAGAAAACGGTGAAGTAACAGTAGAGTTAATTGTAGAAGCTATGGCAAACGAATTTCCAGATTTTCTAATTACTGTAGCAAAAGAAAATTGGCTTAGAGGATATCAACAAGCTTTATATGATGTTGATTATGGTGAATTGAGTAAAAATGAAGAACAATCAACCGAACCTTCTTGAATACATGAAGAAATCTTCCGCTAATTCCAAGAAAAATCATAAAGAAAGAGTATTTCTTGATGGTATTAGTGTAATAGTGAAAGATTCGTTTACAACTGATGTGGATTTAGATAGTGTATTGTTAAAATTAAAGAAATCTATACCACATTTCTTATTTCATAATGTAGAAGCCATCTATATAGGTCAATTTAAAGAGCTTAGAGAAAGAGATTTAAATGCTGCCTATATGGATGGTGCTCTATATCTGACAAATGAGCAAATAAGTGAAAGAAATATGCTTGAAGATATAGTTCACGAATTAGCTCACTCAATAGAAGAATTAGCTAATTTTGATATGTATTCCGATAACAGATTAAATACAGAATTTTTAGCTAAAAGAATGAAGCTAAAAAGCATATTAAAAGAAGCAGGTTTTGATGTATCTGGTCAACAATTTGAAAAAATAGAATATAACAAAAATTTTGATATGTTCTTATATGAATCAATTGGATACGATATGTTAAATCAATTAACAGTTGGTCTTTTTTGCTCCCCATACGGTGCAACAGCAATAAGAGAGTATTTTGCTAATGGATTTGAATTTTACTTCTTAAAAGATAGAGAGTTAGTAAAACAAGTATCCCCTCAGCTATATAAAAAATTGGTAGATATAGAAAAAGGGGCTTTCTTAGAAGACGATACAGAAGATATGTCCTATTGACCTCTGCTGCTTTAGTTGTTATGATAGTGGCATAGAAAAAAGGACGTATCTTGTCACATATCTCATTTTCCGAGCTTAAAGTTTGGAACGAATGCCCATATAAGCATAAACTTCAATATATTGATAAAAACAAAGTATTTACTTCAACACAATATACCTGTTTTGGTATTGCTATCCATGAAACTTGTGAGAAATCACTACTTAAAGAAATCAAGGAGGAGCAACACAGTGAATACTTTGAAGCAAAATTCAAGGAAGAACTCAAGATCCTTGACGGTCAAGTTAAAATTGACCAAGTTCTTATTAATGATATGGTGGAACAGGGTAAAGCGATCCTCGCTGAACTTTACCAAAGCCTTAATAACTATCTGGAAGGCTACGAAGTAATCTCAACAGAAGAACCACTATTTGAGCGTATTCAAAACCTTGACTTTGAATACGATTTCAAGGGTTATATTGATTTAATCCTTAAAACCCCAGATGGTAAGTATCATATTATCGATTGGAAGACCTGTTCATGGGGTTGGGGTACGGATAAGCGTTCAGACCCCATGATTAACTATCAACTCACTTACTATAAGAAGTTTTACGCACAAAAGTTCAATATTGATCCAAAAATGATTGAAACTCACTTTGCTCTTCTTAAGAGAACAGCTAAAAAAGACCGTGTTGAGTTCTTCCGTGTAACAAGCGGAACAAAAAAGACAGAAAATGCAAATATTCTCTTGACAAGAGCAACAACAGCGATTAAAAATAACAAGTATATTAAAAATCGCTTGTCTTGTAACGGATGCGAGTTTTATAAAACCGATTTATGTAAGTGAGTATTAAATGGATAAAAAAATAAAGGTTTTAACCCTGTCAGATCACCCTTTTTCACCATCTGGCGTAGGAACACAAACCAAGTATATTGTTGAAGGGCTTTTAGCTACTGGAAAATACCAATTTGTATCTCTTGGTGGAGCTATTAAACACCAAGATTATAGACCACAAAGAACAGAACAGTGGAAAGATGATTGGACCGTATTTCCAGTTGACGGATACGGCAATAAAGATATGATTCGCTCAATTATGAGAACAGAAAGACCAGATATTATTTGGTTTATGACTGATCCTCGTTTTTGGGGTTGGTTATGGGAAATGGAAAACGAAATTAGACCAAATATCCCTATGGTTTATTACCATGTTTGGGATAATTACCCATACCCAACGTTTAACCGTAAGTTCTACCTATCAAACGACCATATTGCTACTATTTCTAAGCTTACAGATGATATCGTAGCAACAGTAGCACCAGAAGTACCAAGAACCTATGTACCACACGCTGTTGATACCAATATCTTCAAGAGATTGCCAGCAGAAGAAATCACTAGGTTCAAAAAAGATAATTTAAAGATTGAAGATGATAGATTAATCTTCTTCTGGAACAATAGAAATGCTAGACGTAAACAATCTGGTTCTCTTATATGGTGGTTTGCTCAATTCTTAAAGAAAACACGGACAAAAGCAACTCTTATCATGCATACAGACCCAAGAGACGTTCATGGTCAAGATTTACATGCTATTATGAAAGAATTAGGACTTGTAAATCGCGAAGTTCTTATCTCTGAGCAAAAAGTTCCACCACAAAACTTAGCTTATTTCTATAATGCTGCTGATGCTACAATCAATATCTCTGATGCAGAAGGATTTGGGCTTGCTACTTTAGAATCTCTTGCTTGTGAAACGCCAATTATAGTAACAAAGACAGGTGGTTTGCAAGATCAAATAAGAAACGGTGACCAACTATTTGGAGTAGAGATAATTCCAGCATCACAAGCTGTTATTGGTTCACAAGAAGTTCCATTTATTTACGAAGATAGAATAAGCGAAGAACAAATGGTTGGTGCTTTAGAAACTTTCTCTAATATTCCAAAAGAAACAAGAAAATTAATTGGACAAGCAGGTAGACAACATGTTATAAACAATTTTAACTTCACCGATTTTATTAATCGTTGGGATAAAATTATGACCGATACCTATAATAAGGGTGTTTGGTCCGAAAGAAAACACCAAGGTTGGGAGCTTAAAGAAATCGCATGAAAAAGAAAATACTTGTAACAGGACCAGCACTTACAACTTCTGGATATGGAGAACAATCCAGATTTGCTCTTAGAGCCTTACGTTCAAGAGAAGATTTATTTGATATTTATCTAACTCCCACCGCTTGGGGACAATGTGGTTGGATTCATGATGATAACGAAGAAAGAAAATGGCTTGATAGTTTAGTCATGAAAACAGTTCAATATACACAAACTTCAAATAACCAACCACAATATGATATGTCGTTACAAATTACCATTCCAAATGAATGGAAGAAAATGGCACCAGTTAATATTGGTTATACAGCGGGGATTGAGACAAATAAGATTTCTCCTGCTTGGGTTCAGCCTTCAAACGAAATGGACAAGATTATCGTTGTATCAAACTTTGCTAAAAAAGGTTTTGATAACGGCGTATTTACAGCAGTTAACCAGCAAACGGGTCAACAAATACCAGGATATAAAGTAAATACCCCAATTGAAGTTGTTAATTACTCTGTTAGAAAAAATGAAGCTACTAAAATTGAACTCAATCTTACAACAGATTTTAATTTCTTGGTTGTAGCACAAGCTGGTCCAAGAAAAAATTTTGCTAATACTGTTAAATGGTTTGTTGAAGAATTTAAGAACGATAATGTAGGTCTTATTTGTAAAACCCATCTTGGTGGAGCTTCGCAAATTGATAGAGAAGCAATTACAAATAATATAGAACAAATTTTAGCCCCATATAAAGATAAAAAATGTAAAGTTTACCTTCTTCATGGTGATATGTCTGAAACAGAAATGGCAGGGCTTTATACCCATCCAAAAATTAAAGCATTAGTGTCTTTATCACACGGAGAAGGATTTGGTCTTCCTTTATTTGAGGCAGCAGGGTATGGACTTCCAGTAATTACAACTGAATGGTCTGGTCATACAGATTTTATGTATTGCCAAAATAAAGAAGGAAAAATAAAGCCCCATTTTGCAAGAGTAGATTTCACACTTCAACCTGTCCAACCAGAAGCAATATGGGAAGGAGTAATAGAAAAAGATACTATGTGGGCGTTTCCTATTGGAAACTCTACTAAAAGCGAAATGAGAACGGTTTACAAGGACTGGGATAGATACCGTGGACAAGCAAAACGCTTAGCGGTTCATATTGAAAAAGAATTTGCAACAGATAAAATTTATGAACAATTTGTTACTATGGTTTATGGTAAAAAAATAGAAAAATTTGATATTAATAAGCTTCCTAAAATTTCTCTTATAACTTCTGTTTTTAACGCAGAGGAATACATTGACCAATTAATGGAAGATGTAACAAGACAAACTATATTTAATGATAAGTGTGAATGGATTATTATTAATGCTAATCCAAAAGAAAAAGATTATGAAGAAAATGTAATTCTTAAATATTGTAAAAAATACCCAAACATAAAATACAAACGACTTGAAAATGATCCTGGTATTTACGCTGTATGGAACAAAGCAATTCAAATGTCTAGTGGAGATTTTATAACAAATATCAATTGTGACGACAGAAGAACACCAGATTGTTTAGAAAAACAAGCAACTTTACTTATGACAAATGAAGAATATGATTTAATTTATAATGATTCATATATTGTTAACACACCAAATATATCATGGGAAAATATTAATCATTCTTCAACTAAAAGATATAATTTTGAACAATTTTCAAAAGAAGCTATGCTTAGAGGTAATCTACCACACAATAATCCAATGTGGAGAAAAACTCTTCACGATAAACATGGATACTTTAATGAACAATATAGATCAGCGTCCGATTGGGAATTTTGGCTAAGATGTTCCTTTGGGGGATCTAAATTCATTAAAGCAGCAGAAATCTTAGGTATTTATTATCTTAATCCAACAGGTATGTCTACTAATCCAGAACACAATGAATGGAAAAGAAAAGAAGAAAAAGAAGTGTTTATTAAATACATGACCAAACTACAAGAAACAGAATAATGAAAATAATTTCATTTTGTCTATGGGGTAATAATCCAAAATATACAATTGGTGCAATAAAAAATGCACAATTAGCAAAGCAGATATATCCAGAATGGACTTGTAGATTTTACATAACCCCAGATGTAGATAATAAAATTGTTGAGAAATTACAAGAAAATTCACAAGTTATTATAGTTTCTCAACAAGGTAACTGGAAATTTACTACCGAAAGGTTTAAAGCTATTGATGATAACAATTGCGAAGCTGTAATTTTTAGAGATTGTGATTCAAGACTGGGTATAAGAGAGGCAAGTGCTGTTGATGAATGGATAAAAAGTAATAAAACTTTACATATTATGAAAGATCATCCTTATCATGGAGGATTTCCAATTTTAGCTGGTATGTGGGGTCTTAAGAAAGATAATTTTTCTTTTAATATGAATTCGTTATTAAAACTTTATATAAATAATGAGCAATATCATTATGATCAAATATTTTTAAACAATTACATTTGGAAATATTTTTCTGATGATTGTCTAATACATGATGAATTCTTTGTTAAGAATAACTTTCCAACCAAAAGAAATAATTTAGAATTTGTAGGAGAAGTCTTTGATGAAAACGATAATTCTACTAAAGAACATTCAGATATACTAAATAATTATTTAAATAATAGGAATAAATAAATGGTAAACGAAAAACCAATAGTATTTTTTGCTAGTGATACAAATCCTATGTATAAAGATTTTGAACCATATGTTACAAAAGCTTGGGAGAGTTTTGGATTTGAAGTTAATTATACTTTAATAGATTCAAACAATTATTTTGTAGATCCTTCTATTATTCCTTTCGGTAATCAGTCACAAATATGTAGAGTTCTCTTACCTGCTCTATACCCAAATAGAATTTGTATAACTTCTGATATTGATATGATACCATTATCTAAACAATATTTTAAAAATGGAATTAATTTACTAAATAATCAAGAAAGTAAAGAAATACTTAGTTTATCTGCCGACGCTTATAATAATAATTCTACAAATTTTTATAAAAGACATCCAATTTGCTATTTAGCTGGATATGGTAGCACATTTTCAATTGTAACAAAAGTTAAAAGCTATGAAGATATCTCACAAGTAATGAAAGAATGGTGGATGAAAAAACATGGTTGGGATACTGATGAAATTTGCTTCTCAACAAATTTATATAGCTGTATTGCCTTAGATAAAATTTCTTTAATAGAACAAAATAGGGGCTGGGGTAATGGCATAGCAAAGCTCAGAATAGATAGGGCTAACTGGAATTATAATATTCAAGATTTGAATAACAATAAATATATTGATTCTCATATGTTAAGACCGTTATCAAGTTTTAAAGAAACTTTAGATCCATTATTTAATTCTATATCAATATTATGAACAAAAAAATATTAATTATTATTAAAAGTCACGATAAAAAATATGCTAATTATCATAATGAAATGTATGAAAAAATAGAAGAATTAAGCAAAAATTATTTATCTAATAAAAAAGAAGAAATAGATTTTATTTATGTTAAAGCAAATCCAAATTTAAATATGAATTATTTATATGAAAAAGAAAATAATATATTTTGGGTTAAAGTAAAAGAAGATTATTGGGATTCATTAAAAATTAAGGTCTTACAATCTTTAAAATATTTTTTATATTTAGAAAATATAAATTATGATTATGTGTTTATAACAAATTTATCTACATTTATAAATGTAGATAAATTATTAGAAGAATGTTATGATTTAAATCAACAAGAGTGTGGTGCTAAAATTGGTACATATACTTTTAATGATATTTTTTATGAATTCCCATCTGGTGCTGGTTCTATTTACTCAACAGTTTTAATGAAACAAATATTAGAATATGAAAAAACAATCGATCATTCTAAATATCCAACCACAGATGATATATTTTTTGGTAAATTACTTTTAGAATTAAAAATAAAAATTAAACCAATAGCTAGAAATAATATTGAACATTTACATGAATATGAAAATATATTAAGTAATAAATACAATAGTTTTTCTTCTCATGTAAGAATAAAAGTTAATACAAGCAGAGATATAGAGCCTAAAATCCACAATACTTTATCTTCTATTATATATGGACATAATTAAATGAAAATAGCTATAATTGGTGCTGGTATTTTTGGAACTAATGTAGCATTATATTTATCAGAATTAAAAAGTGTAAAAGAAATAATAATTTATGAAAAAAATAAAGATATTCTACAAGAAGCTTCGATAAATAATCAACACAGGTATCATTTAGGCTATCATTATCCACGGTCACCAGAAACAGTACAGCAAATTTTATTAACTAATAAGTTATATGATTTAAAATATAAAGATACAGTTTTTGACATAAAAAATAATATATACTTTGTTTCTAAATATGATTCATTAATAAGTTCAGAAAATTTTTATTTAAATTTTAAAGATCATGATATAAATAAAATAGATATATCACAATATAAAAATATTAATGCAAGCAACATAGAAGAAGGTTTTTGTGTAACTGAGAAAGGAATAAATACTGAATTATTATCTACTTTGATAAAAACAAATCTTAACAATAATAAAAAAATAAAAATTATATGTAATAGTGAAATCAAAGATATAAAAGAGCTTACAAAAAAATTTGATTTTATAATAAATTGTTCATATTACAATCATAAAATTACAAGTAACTCTGAATTAAAATACGAGGTTTGTCTACTTCCAGTATTAAAAAATCCTTTTAAGCATAAAGATGTTGCTTTTACTGTTATTGATGGTTTATTCCCATCCGTTTACCCAACACAAAACAATGATTTATTTACTTTATCTCATGTGTTAAAAACGCCTTTATTTAAAACAGAAAATTTATCAGATGCAATAAAATTTAAAAATAGTTTAAATAATACAATATTATTAAAATATTCTAATGATATAATACAACAGTCAAAAGAATTTTATTATTTTGATAATATTGAAATTGTAAAACATTATATATCTTTTAAAACAAAATATAAAAATGATAAAAATGATTTAAGAACAAGTAATATTACTTATGACAATAATATTATAAGTGTATTACAAGGTAAGATAACAACCTGTGTTTACATAGCTAAGGAAATTGGTAAATATGTTGAAAGCTACAATAATAGGTAAAGGATTTTTAGGTAAAAATTTATTAGATCATTATAGTATATATGATTGTCAAATTTTTGATAGTAAAAACATAAAAGATTTAAATAAGCAAGAACATGATATAATATTTTGTGCAGCTCCAAGTGGTAAAAAATGGTTAGTAAATCAAAACAAAGAACAAGATTTATTTAATATTTTATCTTTAATTGATATTTTAAAAATTACAAAATTTAAAACATTAATTTTGTTTTCTACAATAGATGTATACAATAATAATTGTATTATAGAAAGTGAAAATTCAATTAATTATAGTGATGAACCTTATGGACAAAATAGAAAAATATTAGAAAACGAAATCATGAAGCTATCTGGAAAAACCCATATAATAAGGTTACCTGCTTTATTTGGAAAATATTTAGAAAAGAATTATATTTTTGATCTGTTGAACAATAATATGATTGATAAAATTAAAACAAATTCTTCATTTCAATGGTATCCGACTAATAAGTTGGTTGAACATATTGAATTTGTAATTAGAAATAATATACCTTTACTAAATCTTGCCGTTGAGCCAATAAATACTAAAATCATAGTTGATAGCTTTTTTTTGGATATAAAAAATAAAACAGATCACGAAACAAAAGGTATTTTTTACGATATGCGCTCTCAATACGCAAAAAACAAATACTTTCTAAATAAAAAAGATATCTTACCAGAACTGGAGACATATATTGCAAACGTTAGGAATAACAACCAGTGGAATATCAAACAATAATATTGATATAGTTTATGAACTGAAGGAAAATAATATTTCTCTTATTGATTGTTCACTTACTAATTTATTATCAAAAGATTGGGAGCAAATTAACCAAACAGATATTCAACAATTATCAGATAAATTAGAAAATAATTTTGTAAAAGTTAATTCGATACAAAGTATATTTTATAATAAAAATTTTAATTTTAGTAATAATTTAGATTTAAAAGAAATTATCAATCATTTACAAAAAATTTGTAGTTATGCAAAAATTTTGAAATGTAAAAAAATATTATTTGGTTCTCCAAAACAAAGACAAGATATTAATAACTTTAATATTTTTATTCAAACATTTAAAAATATAGATTCATTAATGAATGACAACGATATTGTTTTTAATATTGAAAATTTAGAGTATCAACAAAACGTGCTACTCAAACAACCATCAGATATTATTGACTTTATTCAATTAAATGATTTAAAAAAATGCAAATTAAATTTACATCTATTTGTTGAAAATCAAAATTTAAATTTAATAGATAATCCTTTAATAGATACAATTCACTTTTCTGACTATAGTTACACAGATTTAATTATAAACACTGATATACATACATTAAAAAATGCTATAAATAACATAAATCAGTTTAAACAAAATAAAATAGTAGAATTTAATACAAAACAACCAAATGTTACATTAAAAAATATAAAATATTTATTTGACTTATTACAATAGCTTGTTAATATTAACAAGACAAGGATTTACAATATGAAAAATTATAAGTTTTCTGATTATTCTGGTGCATATTTAGATAATGATTTTATTAAACACATACCTAAAAATGAAATAAATACCATTATAGAAATGGGGGCAAGAGAGTGTAGGGACACAATAGCTTTAGCTGAGTATTACTCTGATTCAAATATATACGCATTTGAATGTAATCCAGATACTGTTAACTTGTGTGAATACAATCTACATGTATGGGAAAATGAAACAAAAAAAAGAATACATTTTTTTCCATATGGGGTTGGTTCAAAACAAGAAAATAAAAAATTCTATAAATTTGTACAGGAAAATAATCCTGGTGCATCTTCTTTTTTACCAAGAATCTATGATTCGTATAAACAGCATGAAACAGAACAAGTTTTAACAATTGTGAAAATTGAAGATATTATTGAAAAATTTAAAATCAACAATATTGATTTGGTATGTGCTGATATCCAAGGATTTGAATTAGAAGCTTTAAAAGGTTTTGGAAAATATCTAAAAGATGTTAAATACATAATAACAGAAATACCAAAAGATTTATCTTTATATAAAGATGCTCCAAGTAGAGAGGAGATGCTAAATTATTTTAGAATAAATAATTTTGAAATATTGGAAATTTTAAATGAAAATCTTTATGAAGATAATATTTTATTAAAGAAAAAATAAAATGAAAGAAACATTATTAATTACTGGTGGCAGTGGTATGGTTGGTAATTCCTTAAAACAATTAATACCAGATGCATTTTATATTTCATCAGAAAATTGTGATTTAACAAGTGAACAAGATACCAGATATATGTTTAAACATTTAAAACCAACAAAAGTAATTCATCTTGCAGCAAAAGTTGGCGGAGTGAAAGCTAATTCAGAACAGGTAGGACAATTTTATACAGACAATATTCGTATAAATACGAATGTTTTACATTACTCAATGATTTATAAAGTTGAAAAAGTTTTATCACTGTTAAGCACTTGTATATATCCAGATATTGTTTCATATCCTCTTACAGAAGAACAAATACACAATGGTCCACCACACGAATCTAATTTTGGATATGCATATGCCAAAAGAATGATTGATATTCAATCAAGAGCATATAGAAAACAATATGGATGTAATTTTATTACAGCAGTTCCAAATAATCTATTTGGAGAGCATGATAATTTTGATTTGAACAATTCTCATGTTATTCCTGCTATGATAAGAAAGATGTATGATGCTAAAAAAAATAATGAAGATGTTATATTATGGGGTGATGGTACGCCACTAAGAGAGTTTACTTATTCAAAAGATTTAGCACAGATTTTATTATTTTTACTTGATTCGTATAATGATGAAATGCCAATAAATATTGGAAACACTAAGCAATACACTATTAAACAGATTGCTGAGTTGATATCAATTAAAATTGGTTTTAATAATAAAATAGTTTGGGATAGTTTAAAGCCAAACGGACAATTTAAGAAACCATCTGATAATTCAAAACTATTAAACCTTGGGTTTAGTAATAATTATACAGACATTGATATAGCCTTGACAAATGTATGTAATTGGTATAAATTAAATTATCCAAATATTAGAGGTATTTAATGAAAACAGCCTTTATTACAGGCGTTACTGGTCAAGATGGTTCTTATTTAGCAGAATTGCTTTTATCAAAAGGGTATAAAGTAATAGGTCTAAAACGAAGAACTTCTCTTTTATGTACAGATAGAATTAATCAGTTTTATAATAATCCTAATTTTATTTTAGAATATTTTGAATTAGATGATACTTCTTGTATGTATAGGTTATTGTCAAAATACCAACCAGATGAAATTTATAATTTAGCTGCTCAATCACATGTTAGAGTTTCTTTTGATATACCACAAAGCACAGTTAATACAATTGTAAATGGTACGTTAAATCTTATAGAAGCAATAAGAAATGTATGCCCAAATGCTAAATTTTATCAAGCTTCTTCATCTGAAATGTTTGGTGATAATCCAAATTTTCCATATAACGAAGATAGCAAACTTACACCAGCTTCTCCATATGCAAATGCAAAAGTGTTTGCTCATAATTTAATGCGTAACTATAGAATGTCTTATAATATGTTTGCATGTTCTGGTATTCTTTTTAATCATGAATCTCCAAGAAGAGGCGAAACGTTTGTAACAAGAAAGATTACTATGGCAGCAGCAAAAATTAAATTAGGATTACAAGATAAACTTTATCTTGGAAACTTAGACGCAGTTAGAGATTGGGGCTTTGCTGGTGACTATGTTGAAGCTATGTGGTTGATGTTACAACAAGATAAAGCCGATGATTATGTTATTGCTACAGGAAAAGCTTATTCTGTAAAGCATTTCCTAACTTTAGTATTTGAACATGCTGGTTTAAATGTAAATAAACATGTTGAAATAGATTCAAGATTATTTAGACCACATGAAGTTCCTTATTTGCTTGGAGATTCCTCAAAAGCAAATAAGGTATTAAATTGGCAACCTAAAATAGATTTAAAATCGTTAGCTGCTATGATGTATGAAGAGGATTTAAAAAAAATAAATGATATTATTAGATGAATATAAAAATTACAAAAATAGTCTTGAACATTTAAAAAATACTATAGATCAATTATTAAATAGATGCAAACAAGATGGTATAAATCAAAATTTTAGTTGTAATAGTGAAATTGTAGAAATGGCAGATAGAATAAAATTTACAAGTTATAAATTATATGTATTACAAAATTATTTAAAAGAGGAAAAATAAAATGACACTTTCAAATCAAGCAGTAGGAGCAATTATGTTGGCTCTTCAAAAATCACTTATGGAACAATCCGATATCGTCCCAGTTCTTCGCGAATTTGACTTGGTAGAAACAGGCGATGGATTAGTGGTTACAAACCCACCAGTTATCTCTATGGACTCTGTAGAGCCTAACTGATGCCAAGATACTCTTACACTTGTACAAGCTGTGAGAGCACGATAGAAGCCTCTCATGGAATAAATGAGAGGCTTTCTTATTGTGAAGCTTGTAAAACAGATACTCTTAAAAAGAACTTATCAATTCCAAATATAACTAAACAACCAGATATTAATAATTTGACTAATCGTAAAAATGGTGATATAGTTAAAGAGAAGATCGAAGAATATAGAAAAGATCTGAAAGAACAAAAACAACAATTAAAAGATAGGAACCTATGATTACATTAAGTATTATACTTGTTTTATCGATAGCTTTAAATTTTCTTCTTGGGTGGTATGTAGTCAAACTATTACAAAAGATTAGAACTTTTACTGAAGGTATATTTGATATAGTTGAAAAACTAAATCTATTAGCTGGTCATTTAGAAACAATTCATCAATTAGAAATGTTCTATGGTGAACCAGTATTACAAAACCTTATTAAACACTTAAAAGTTATGGTAGTGGATATCAAGGTGTTTAGAGATTCATTTGTTATCTCCGAAGATCAAGAACAAGAGGAAGTAGTTAATGAAGAAAAATCAGAATAATTACTTCAACCAAACACATGAAGATGCAATAGTTAGATATGCTATTTCAACAGATCAAAGAGAAAGAACTGAATTATATATTAAATTTATAGAACCTGCTTTTAATGAAATGGTTGATAAGATAGTATTTACATATAAATTTACAACTCTCCCAAATATAGAAGAACTTAGAGACGAATGTAAGATTTGGCTTACCACAATATTGGATAAGTTTGATCCTAAATCTGGCTCTAAGGCTTTTTCGTATTTCTCAGTTATTACTAAAAATTGGTTTATTCACAAAGTAAAGAAAACAGCAGAACAAGTAAAGCGGGAAGTTGGTTTAGAAGACATAACAGATGCTAAAAGTCATGATGTTTTGATTATACATCATGAATATTTTACAAATAGAGAACAAGAAGAATTTTGGAGAGAATTTTGGTATGAGATAAACAGTTGGGAGCATGTTGAAATGAAACCAAACGAAAGAAGAGTTGTTGAAGCAATAAAGATACTTATGCAAGACCCAGATGGTATTGAAATATTCAATAAGAAAGCTATTTACCTTTATATAAGAGAAATCACAGGTCTTAACACTAAACAGATTGTAACAAATTTACAAAAAGTGAGAACAAGATACTTAGAATTTAAAGGTGATTGGGATAACGGAGTAATATAATGGCTGTTGATAAATCATATATTATTGTTCCTACCATAAGTTTTACTAATTCAATTAAAACAGGAATTGCATCTACTTCTGTTATAGCTACTGGATCTGCTACAAATAAAAACGTTGGTGGTTATAGAGACGTTAAAAGACCTACTAATATAGAGGATGAGATTACTAAAGAACTTGAGGATACCAGAGATAGAGGCGCAAATGCAGCTACTGTACAGAGTTCTGACGGAGGTTCTGGTCCAACTGGTCTTGGTGATACTCTAGATAGTGGACCAGATAATAGTAGGCTTGGTGGCACTAATAACGGTGGTGGAACTCCTAGTTTTTAAAAGAAAGGTCTAATTAACAGTATGGATAAAGTTGAAAAATATATAAAAAAAGTAATAACTAACATTGAAGAAGATCGCGAAGTAACAAACGAACTTCTAAAAGATGTTATGGGTTATATTGGTAAAGATGCTTCTAATCACGCTTCTGTTGGTCACGTTGCAGCTAAATATGTTGAATCACTACAACGTTCAAATGAGCAACTTGTAAAACTTGTTACTTTAATGGCTAAAAAACAAGAGAATATGTATGGTAGCTTAGATGAAGATGAAAAGAAAAATATGTATGAAGAAATTATGGGTGAATAAATGTCTGTAAAAACACCTCCTTCATTTTTATTAGTAGCTAGTGACACTTCTGCTGATAATACCAATGATGCCCCAAAAGCTTATCGTGATCAATTAAAACCAGAAACAGCCGCAGATATATTACCATCTATAATTGCCAGTTATGGTATGCCAAATGTAAATGCTACTTATGATGAAGTAAAAGTAGTAAAAGTATTTAATAACTCGGAACCAAGAGCAGGTAGTGTAGCTTCATTAGCGATACAAAATGGCAATTCTAAAATAACTACTGTAAACCATTGTATGGCTATTCCAGTTCCAAAGCAAAAAAAAGATTCCAATAATTGGTTTACTCCATTACCTCAAGAAACAGGTAATGGAGTAACTGAATTAGAAGATAAAAAAATAATACAACTTTCAATATATTGTTATGACAATAGAGATCTTATTAAGACTTTAGATGTTGGTGATACCCTTCGCATAGAATATATAAACGGTAGAACAGAAGCCAGAATACTAGAAAAAGTATTAGCAAATAATATTGTACAGGTGGATGCAGGAAACCCAAATGCTGCTAAAGCCTCTGAAAACGGAAACGGCGAAACAATTAATGATAATAAACCAATAAAAACTACTGGTGGTAAAAAAGACGATCCATCGTTTGATACTTGTAAATCACCTACTTATCCAAACTTACCAAAAAAACCAACAACATTTATAAGTTATACAAAACAACAAGTAATAGATGCATTTAATAAAATATCAAACGATAAGACATTAAAAAGTATGGCTTTTGCTATTTTAAGTATGGAACAAGGAAATTTTTCATTTCCTAATAATAATGTTTCTGGTATACAGTTAGATTTTGGAAAAAACAAAGGTTTTGCAAATACTAGCGAAAGTGATTTTGATTACCAAACTTGTTTTAGAGATAATGGTGGAGATCAAAGAATATTTGCTGGATTTAATACCTTAGAGAAGGGTTTACAATCTTTTATTAAAATAATTCAAGGAAAAATTAATATAGGTGCTTTCAAGACTCCTACTGGAACAATAGAACAACAGTCAAGTATTATGGCTGATAACTATTACTCTTCTTGGAATATAGCTGCAACACCAAGCGAATTACAGCTATTAAAAACAAAAGGGTATTTTGTTAGAAACGGAACCAAGGTTGAAAGAAATTATAATAAAACAAAACAAATTTTTTATAATACATTAGGAGTTTTTAAATAAATGGCTATTAATCAACAAAGCGATGATACATCTGGTTTATCTAAACAAAATGAGAACAAACTAAAAAGAGCTTCAGCAGCAACCTTAGCACAACAAAGCGGTATCAACAATACTGTTAAAACAGAACCAGAGTTTATATATTCAAAATCTCAAAATGAATATGTAATCAAAAATGATTTCTCTAACTCTTACATAACCCTGGGTAAAGATAGACCTTCTGTTAAAGGTAGCGGATATGGTGGTTCTGGTGACGTAAAATGTTCTTCTATTGATTTGGTTGTTGGAAGAATATCACAAGTAAAAAATGAAACAACCGAAGATGGTGACGTTTTATATGCGGATAACAATAATACGTTAGATTCAGCAAGAATATATATATCTCAAAAAACTGATGTAGATGAAAATTTTAAATTAGTTGATGGTTCAATTGGAAATTCAAAAGCTAAATCTGCTATTGCCTTGAAGGCTGATGGTGTAAGAATCATAGCCAGAGAAGGTATAAAACTTGTTACAAAAACTGATTTTGCTAATTCTGGTGGTGCGGAGGTTTTAGAAAATAATGGTATTGAGTTAATAGCACTAAACGATGATAAAACTTTACAACCAATGTTATTAGGTGAAAATACTGTTGAGTGTCTTACCGAACTTATTTTTGAGATTAATAAATTTAAGAATAGAGTAGAATATTTTATTCAAGAACAACAAAAATATAATGACGAAATAATGAATCATACTCACATAAGTCCATTTGATGGTAAGTTTACTTTACCTAGTGCGTCTTTAATTATATCAAATATGACATTAAGTTTTAATAAAATAATAAATGTTACTATTCCATATTATTTTCAAAAAGCAAATTTTCTTGGAATTAAAAGTAAATACTTATTAGATGGTGATAAAGCAATAAAAAGTAAATACAACAAAGTTAACTAATTAATTTATATGCAAACTCATTACCTAAATTTTACAGCAAGCATAAATAGTTATAGAAATTTTACTAATAATGCACAAGTAGCTTTTTTACTTGAACCAAATTCTGAATTTGAGGTTGTAGAAGAAAATTTAGGATTAAATTGTAATTTTCATAAAATAAATTATAGTGGTAGTTTTTCATATTTAGAAAGTAAATATATATCACCATTATCTGGTACTGAATCTTCTGCTCCCTACAGATGTACAGTTAGGATAGAAAATTTAAATTATATAGAACCAAATTGGTATAATTTAAGCGAAGAACAACCTTATTTTGATGATAAAACAAAAGAATATTGTATAACCATAACAGCTCCTATTTCAAAAATAGGAGACAAATTAACACTTATAAAAGAAGCAAAGAATAAAGCTATAATAAATTTATTTAATTATTATAATAAAGATTATACAAATGAAGAATTAGAAACTTACAATCAATATTTTATTTTTGCCGAAGTTAAAGATATCTATGTCCCTTTACGTCCATTAGCAAAAACTAAACTATTAATAGCTATAAAACAAAAATATTTTGATGCAGTTCCAGTAAAAAAGCAAACATCTAATGAATTAGAAATAAATATAGATAAAGCAGATTATATAATATCAATCCCATTAAATGAATTTGAAGATATATTAAATAATATATCTTCTTTACTTAATCTTTATAATTTAGATATATTTTTGTCTAATACTAAAATTGGGTTTAGTTTTGGTACAAAAGGTATAATCAATACTAGTGAAACAACAATTGATGAATTATCTTTAAGCGAAAAAGCTGATAAGATCAGTGATTTTTATAATCTTACAATAAATCTATTATCACAAAATAATATTTCTTTTTTAGAAACAAATGAAGCACCAAATAAAAAATATATACAATTTGCCATTAATGATAAATGTAATATAGTTTATGATGTTGCAGTTTCAACAAAAAATGGTTGTATAAAACCAAGAATAGGTATAGCATCATATTTAAATAAAGATCCAATTAATGATCCAACTATAGTCAACTTTATAAAAAACTATAAAACTATTCTAAAAATAGAAAAATGTAAAGTTTCCTGGTCTTCTTTTGTTGAAACTTATGTATACCCAGAAATAGTAGTTAAAAATTTAAGTATAAATGATATAATACAAAATTATGAAAAAAATAAATTTGAATATGCTAAGGATTTTCTTAAAATTTTCTCTTCAATTAACGAAGAAGGTTCAACAAAACCAGTTAAAACAACAAGAGAATTAATAGAAGAAGAAGCTAAATTAGCGTTTTTTCAAAGCAAACAAGCATTTGAACTTTCAAAAAGAAGTTTGCTAGCTAGAACAACTTATGTTGGTGATAATTCATTTAACCCAGATGCTTTGGAAAAATCTTTAAAGCAATTATACTTTATTGATGATGTTACCAATACAAAAAAAGATGATCCAAATACTCCCATAAACGAATCAGAAGTTGATAATAACGAAACATTAAAGCAAAAAGAAGATGCTGCTGCTAAAAAAGCAGAAGATTTTTGGCTCGTTAAATTATATGAAAAACTTAATAAAACAGGAATATGTAAAATTATAGATTTTACTATGGGTTGTTTAATGAATAATATTAATGATTTTGTTGATATTAATTTAGAAGCAACACTCAATATTGGTTCTATGAATTCTTTAAATAGCGAAGAATTGTTGGATGAAGTAATACCAGCATTACCAAAAGAACAACAGCAATTGATATATAAAAATTTGTTATTACAAACTTCTTGTATTAATCAAAAAGCTTTGTTATATTATTTAAAAACTACATTACCACAAGAAAGTTATAGTTCTCTTAATTTAGAGGGCGCAACATACGAAAATGTAGTAGACGTAACTGCCGAATTAATGGCAACGAGTATATAAAATGGAAGTATGTTTTGAATTACAACAAGAATCTGAAAATGCTTTAGCAATAGAATTAAGAAATAAAATTCTTAATAAATTGGAAAGTGTTAAAACAGAGGAAGAATTAAAAAGACTTGTGGTGTCTATCATCGCTGAAAACGACGACCAAATCGACATTGAATCCATACAATTAGATAATGGTGTTATTCCAAGTTTAGAAAATTATTTTGCTTGTTCTATACAAGAAAATCAAGATAACTTAAATAGTGTACAAATAGAAGTTGGTCAAATATTAAAAAAAGCAATTGATCTTATTTGTAATCCGCCTTCCTTTCAAGTTCCCTATCCATATCCTGTTATAGATATAAGTGGTGATTTTTTAAATAAAATTATTGTTGCATTGTTAAGACTTGCAATAAAAATATTGTTATCGATAATAAAGAAACTTTTATCTTTATTGGTAGAAGTATGTGCTTCTGGTTTGTCGGTGTTAAACGGATATGGAACAGCGTCTTTTGGCGATATTATTAAACAATCTATAGGCGATAATGTTTCACAAAGCTTTATTGCAGATGTATTTAAAGCTTTTGGTGTTAACTCGGACGGAACACCAGCAACCCTAGAAACTGGTGAAATAGAAGTTTGTGATAATCCATTTGATCCATCCAATATAAATAATTTAAAAAATACTGCTCAATTTTTAGATGATTTATCGTCTATGTTGACACCAGTAGAGGTTTGTAGTTTATTAAACAACAAAGCTACTGAACAAACTTTTCAAGTTATTGAAGAAGTTTTAAAATATGAATATCCATCATTAAAGTCAAGATTAAATAATAGATCTAAAATAGCAGGATTATTTAAAACTTTGGGTTCTAAAAGCGATCCTTCGATTTGTGATTTGATTGAAAACAATGCACAACTTATTATTTCAAGACCAGATATCTGTTTTACAGAAGATACAAATAAATTAAGAGAAAATTTATTAAAAAATAAAGGTCTTACTGATGATGAAATCACTGAGCAAATTAAGAAAGAGAGAGATAGAAATAAAGCAAATTTAGAAAAGATAAGTGAGTTAGCTTCCAAGATTAAATCTAACCCAAATAAATTGTTTGGTGAGCAACAAGATATCTTCTGTAAAAATGGTAAACAAGGTCTAGTTTCGTTGGAGGATATGCCTTCATTAAAAACCGCAGTAAATAATTCTCTCGATACTACCTTTAATGTTTACGCTACAGTAATGCAAAAAAATCTAGATAGTTTTTCTACTACTGTTATAACAACACAAAAAGTATTGAATAGTTCTTCACCCGTAATAGAAAAATTTATAGACATAGACACAATAGACAAAGATGGGAACCCTATAACTTTAATAGATGCTCTAAATCCAATATTTATACAAAAAACTACAAGCGGACAATTTCAACTTTGTGATAATAATGGTAACACAGACAGTGATTTTATAACAGATTATTACAAGTTTGCTACAACAAATAATACAATTAATATACAACTTTTATTAAACGCTACTACTAGAGAACAACTAGGTAGTAGCGATAACAACGTTTATATATTAAACTATAATAATAATCAAAAATTATTAAAAGATGTAATAGACATTATATCGATTGATAATATTGATAACTATCTTACAATAGAACCAACTGAAATGAGTATAAAATTTATTATACCTACTAAAATTGGTGAAACAAATAAAGAAATAAAACTTTACACAATAGGCAATACAAACAATGAGTAGAACAATAACAAAAGTTATACAAGATAACAATATTTTTTCTGTAAAAACAGACAATTATTATAGTTCTACTCAAATACAAAATGATGTAGAGGTAATACCAACTTTAACTCCTTTACAATCTTTTGTTAGATTAATACCAAAAACCTCAGAATATATTGAATTTTATAAAACATTACCTTCAAATGAATTAAATAAAATTTACAATTCCTTATTTTTAACTTTATATAAGAATACTACAAAAAGTTTTTTTAATAGTTACACCAATTCTGTATTTACTAAAACAAAAGAAGAGCTTGGTACAACTTTTAGTGGAACTCAATTATTAGAAAATTTAAATTTCTTAGGATTAGTTGATGTTCAAGGATTAAAAGATGAAATATTTGATAATTTTAAAAACGATACATGCTTGGTAATGGATATAGAACCAGACCCAGAAATGCATCCATTAAGATTACAAATAGTAAAAGGAAATTTCTATTTATCTTGCAGAACACACATAGTAGATTTTCAACTTAGAAATATTTTAAATACTTCTGTCTTTGATAATAAAGAATTTTATAAAAATGATAGCTCGTATGTAAATTATTGTTATCAAACTTATATAGAAAGATTACAGACTTTATCTCTTGAATATTACAAAAATACTTTAAATTTACTATATAAAGACTTGAAAAAATTATTAGAAAATGGTGTAGATATCATTGATCCAATCACTGGAATTGATTTTGCTTCTACTACACAGGAAGAAGACTCTAAAAAATATATGCAATTTTTATTTAATACACAGTTTGTTTTTATGTGTGAACAATTTAATGAATTTTTATCTCAACAAATAACTAATAATAACGTTACAATAACTTTATCTAATCTTGAAACAGTAAAAGATTATTTAATAAACAATATGAAACAAGTAAATAGAGAATTTCAAGTAGCTAGCAACGAATTTAATTTATTGTATAATGTAAATAAAGATACAATAAATAATATAACAAAAGTTACGGTTTCGTTAGTTACAAAAGATTTAATAAATCCAAATATAATTTCTTTTATAACAACTAATGAAATTCAAATTGATGGAATTTATAATTCTTACAGTGAACTACCAGAAGACACACTTGCTCAACTAAATCAATTAATAATTAATTCTTCAACTTTTAATCTTTTGTTTGGATTTGTATTTCCATTAAACAAAATTCTTAATTATGCAAATATAACACAAATTTTATTATGTTCTACAACGAACGAAAACGTAAATTTAAATTTTCAACCAGCTTTTAAAACAACAGAAACAATATACAATACTGCAACAGATAATGCAGATAAAATTTCTTGCCAAGTAGAAGATCTTAATTTCACTCTTGGATTTGATATTGAGATAGCAAAATTAGTTGCACAAACACCAATTGCTATATTAAAGAGTTTAGAAGAAACTTATGATCCTAATATCTCGCTAGCTTATAAATTAAAACAAGCAGCAGAAGCAATAGGAGCACCAGATGTTAGTATCATACCTTATTCAGCACCTTTGTTAGTTCCACCTCCGTTTGGACCAGCAATTCCTATAGTTCCACCTTGGGGATATATTTATTGGGGAATTAGTGCTGGAGAAACAGCGGCTAACTGGGCCAAGAGTGGTTTTGGTGGTGGTATAGGTTTAGGAGACACTAGCAGTTCATATAACTTTAAAAATCCTTTCAAACCTCAATGTTAAATTAATACAATAAGCCTATTTATTTCATGGCTTACTCCGCTGCTTTACCTTTAATAAAAGATCCAAATGATGGATTTGCTATGCTAAAATCTATTCAAAGTGTAGCAAAGCAAAACTTAAAAATGTTATTGTATACAGAACCTGGCGAACGTGTAACTGATAGTAACTTTGGCGTTGGAATTAAAAGATTTTTATTTGAACAAAATGTAGGTTCTACACATGATGAAATAAAACAAAAAATTAATAATCAAGTTAGAACTTACTTACCATATATAACAATAAAACAAATCAATATTTATAAAACCTTCGCTGGTGAGATTACTGATGAAGAAACAAATTATCTAAAAATAGATCTATTATTTTCTGTTGAAGGATTAGCCACTGTTCAACTTCTACAAATAACATAAAGGACTATTTATTTTAATGAATAAGAAACCACCAATTATAAAGTACACAGCAAGAGATTTTAATTCTATAAAAAGCGAATTAGTAGAATACTCTAAGCGTTATTATCCAGATACTTATAGTGATTTTAATAAAGCATCTTTTGGCTCACTTGTTCTAGATACTGTAAGTTATGTTGGTGATGTTTTATCGTTTTATTTAGATTATCAATTTAATGAAAGTATGATTGGTACTGCTGTTGAATTTGATAATATATTAAAGGTGTCAAGACAATTAGGATATAAATATAATCCTAGAAGCACAGCCTACGGATTTGTAACCTTATATATATTAGTTCCAGCATCTACCTCTGGCTTAGGACCAGACGTAAACTACCTTCCTGTTTTGAAAAAAGGAACTACATTTACATCTTCTGGTGGGCAGACTTTTACATTATTTCAAGATGTTGACTTTTCTCAATCTACAAATGAAGTTGTAGTAGCACAAGTAGATAATAATACTGGTGCTCCAATAAGCTATGCTGTTAAAACTGTTGGTATAGTTCAATCTGGTTACTATACTCAAAAACAAATAGAAATTGGAGCTTATCAAAGATTTAGAAAAGTTGATTTAGAAGATAACAATGTTCTAGAAATAGTCTCTGTATTTGATACTGATGGTAATGAATACTATGAAGTAGAAAATTTATCACAAGATGTAATATATAGACAAATACCAAACAATAACTATAATACAGATGGTGTCTCTTCGATACTTAAACCCTTTCCTGTTCCAAGAAGATTCATAACAGAAAAAAGTAGAAATACAACAATATTGCAATTTGGATATGGTTCTGAAGATAGCGACACAAATGCAACTTCTATTGAACCAGCAGAAAATGTATTACAATTACATGCTAAGAATTATTTCTCAGATACTTCTTTTGATCCAACAAATCTTATAAAAACTGATAAATTTGGTATTGCACCTTCCAATACCTACTTAACAATTACTTATAGAAAAGCAAATACTAGTTTATCAAACGTCGCCGCTGGCACCATAAGTAATATAAAGAGATCTGATTTTAAATTTAATAACCCAGAGTTAATAACTAGCGTTAATAAACTTGGTGTCCAAAATAGTTTAGAGGTCAATAATGAAGAACCTCTAAATGGCGAAATTAGAATAAATGATGTTGAAGAGATAAGAACAAGTGCAATAGATTTTTATTCTACACAAAATAGAGCTGTTTCTTTGTTAGATTACCAAGCTATAATATATGCTATGCCTTCAAATTTTGGAAAAATTAAAAAATGTTTAATTACACAAGATAAGAATTCTTTTAAAAGAAATATAAATATTTATGTTATATCGATTAATAACTTATCAAATTTAACACCAGCAAATTCATTAGTTAAATCAAACTTAAAAACTTGGCTTTCTCGTTACAAAATGATTAATGATACAATTGATATATTAGATGCAAAAATAATAAATTTTGGAATTGATTTTAACATTGTTACTGATAGTATCTATGATAGAACCGATGTATTAAATAAAGCATTAACAGAGGTTCAATTATTATTCATAAATACAAAAATGGAGATAGGTGAATCAATTTCTATTTCTAATATATACAATACATTAAATAAAATAACAGGAGTTATAGATACAACAAGTGTTAGAATAACCCAAAAGTTTGGTGGTGTATATTCTAATAATGTGATTGACCTTGATTCGTTAACTACGTTTGATGGAAAAAGTGTAAATGCTCCAAAAAATGTAATTTATGAAGTAAAATTTCCATCAATAGATATTAAAGGAACCATATCATAATGGCTATAAAACGTTATTTTTCAAATGCTGATACAACAATAACTAATGCTTTTAAAGCCAATTTATCTACAAGAGGTGTTAGTGGAAATATGGGCCAATCTGATATACTTGAAGTATTCAGTATTTATGGTCAATCAAATCCATCATCTTCTGAGTTATCCCGCGTTCTTGTTCAGTTTCCTATAAGTGATGTAGTAACAGATAGAACAAATGGCTTAATCCCAGCTTCTGGCTCAGTTTCTTGGTTTCTCAAACTTTATAACGCTAAACATGGTCAAACTCTTCCAAAAGATTATACCATGACAATCTCAGCCGTTTCTTCTTCTTGGAATGAAGGATATGGTTTAGATATGGAAGAATATAGTGATATAGGATATGCTAACTGGAATACTGCTTCATCTTCATCCTCTGGCACCTCTAGTTGGGCTTCTGCTGGTGGCGACTATCATACCTCTCCTACTGCTTCGTATTTCTTCTCAAATGGTACAGAAGACCTTATAGTGGACGTAAGCCCTATAGTAGAACAGTGGATAGCGGGTACTAAATCTAACTACGGATTTGGTGTAAAGCTTTCATCAAGTCACGAACAAGCTGCACAATCATTTTACACCAAAAAGTTCTTTGCTAGAGGAACAGAGTTTTTCTTTAAAAAGCCAACTCTAGAAGCTCGTTGGAATTCTGCTCGTCGTGATAATAGAGGTTATTTCTTCGCTTCTAGTTCATTAGCTTCAGCAGCAGATAATCTTAATACAATTTATCTTTATAATGTAGTGAGAGGACAACTCAAAAACATTCCAGCAATAGGAACAGGTAATATCTACGTTAAAGTATATACCGATTCCTCTGGAAGCACTACAATCACACCAACACCAAATAATCCTGTAACTGGTGGATGGGTATCAACAGGAATTTATTCAGCTTCATTTGCCTTAAATACAACAGCAACTGAAGTTTTTGATAGATGGTTCGATTCTACCTTAACAACTTGTTTTCATACTGGTTCAATAGACGTTTATGATTTAGATTCACAAGATTACAATCCATCAAATAGATATGTTGTTTCTTGTACAAATCTTAAACCAATTTATTCACCAGAAGAACAAGCAAGGTTTCGTTTCTTTACTCGCAAAAAAGATTGGTCACCCACTATTTATACTGTAGCAACAAGCTTCATACCATCGGAGATAATAGAAAGCGCATCATACAAATTAGTTAGAGTGTCAGATAACCTAGAAGTAATCCCATACGGAACAGGTTCTATATTACACACTGGTCTTTCGTATGATGTTTCTGGAAGTTATTTTGATTTAGATATGAATTTATTAGAGACAGATTATTCTTACCAGATTAAATTAAGTTTCTATGATGGTGCAACAAATAGTTGGAAAGAACAGCCAGAAACCTTCAAATTTAGAGTAGAAAAGAATGAGCCTTAAAGACCTATTTCAAGTTAAAAGAGTATTACCACCAGTTTCAAATGAGCAAATTGCTGAGGAAGTTGAGTCGGTAGAACTTATAAATTCTCATATAATTGACAAAGATCGTATTCAATTTGCTGTTGATTATTCAACTGCATCTAATTTTGCTATATTTGGATCTGCTGAAAAATATTATACTGATACAATTGAAAGAATTTATGCTCAATATCCTTATGATGGTTCAAAGAAAGAGAAACTTGATTGGTATAATTCTTCTTCGTTATTAGATATATGGTTTTACGAGAATGCTTATCCAAGAACTACTGGTTATGCAACATTTTCTCCTTCTGGTTGGTCATCTTTAGTTGGTACTCAAGTTTCTGGTTATGGTGAACCACTTACAAAAGAATATATTATAGTTAAGGGTGGTCCTAATGCCAACAATTCAACTACATTAAAAGATAAATTTAACGATGTATCAAACCAACAGCAAAAAGCAAATATTGTAGATTCAACTACAAATAGACTTTCTAATTTACAAACAAATCTTAATAATGGTGTAACATTAGAATTTTGGTTAAATAAATTATCATTTATTACCAGCAGCACAGAAAAAGAAGTTATTTTTGACTTATGGAATAACGTAGCTTCTTCTAGTTCTGGATATGGTCGTCTAACCTTAGAACTTTCTGGCACTACTGGTTCTCCTTTTTATATAACTGCACAATCTGGTACTTCTGGGTTCTTTAGACAAAATATTGGTTCTACTCCAACAACTTCGTCAGTTATAAATGGATGGAATCACTACGCAGTTTCATTAATTAATTCTTCTAGCGCAGTTAACGCAAAATTTTATGTCAATGGCAAACTTGATTCAACACACATATTTGGAACTTCTATTAACGATATAACTGGTTCTTTAATAGCTAACATAGGTGCTTTAAGAACTGCTCCATCTGGAACTACTGGTATTTCAATTGGTTGGGGTAAATTATCTGGCTCTTTGGATGATTTTCGTTTTTGGAAGACACAAAGAACATCAAGAGAAATAGGACGTAATTATTGGGATACAGTTGGTGGTGGAGCAAACATAGAAGATGTAAATACAGATTTAGGTTTTTATTATAAATTTAATGAAGGCATTACTACTACATCTTCAATTGATTCAGTTGTATTGGATTACTCTGGTAGAGTTTCTAATGGAACTTGGATTGGTTATGAATCTTTGTCAAGAAACACAGGCTCTGCAATTACTAATGAAATACCAGATCCAATAATCTATTCTACACATCCAGATGTAGTTTCTGTTATGGAAGAATATTCAATTATTGGTTCAGACCACGATACCAATAATTCAAATACAATTTATTATTCATTTCCAAACTGGATTATTGAAGAAGACACAAATAAGGAACTATTAAATCTTACGCAAATAGCTGCTTCTTATTTAGATACTTTGTATCTTCAAATCAAATTCTTTACAAATATAAAAGATAAATATACTAATATTCAAATTGATGAAAAGCCATTTCCATTTTCAAGAAACATACTTGAATCAATGGGTATGGTGGCTCCAAGTTTGTTTGTAGATGCAAAACTTATAGAAGAAGTCTTATCAAGAGACGAAGAAAGAAATTTTGAAGATAAATTAAATGAAATTAAAAATGTAATTTACAATAATATTTATTCAAATTTAACGAATATTTTTAAGTCAAAAGGTACAGAGAAATCATTTAGAAATCTTCTACATTGTTTTGGTATTGATGAAAATTTGGTAAAATTAAACATTTATTCAAATAATAGTTTTTATAAAGTTAAAAATAATCTTAAAGATTCAACAATAGCTAAAAAATCTATTAATTTAAATGATGTTGATAGATTTAATTCTACAATCTATCAATTTAAAGATAATTCAAATGCAAATTCTTACTCTTACATAACTTCATCAGTTAGTTTGCAATATACTCCTTTTACAGCAGAAGTAGAAACAATCTTTCCAAAAAAATTAAACACTTATAATACAAATTATTTTGTTACTAATTTTCTTACTTCTTCAATCTTTGGTATGCACGGAGCAGTTTCTGATCCAACAGATTTAACTTGGAATGCTAATGATTATTGTAACTTCCAAGTTTATTCTGTAAGAAATGAATTAGAAGGAAAAGATGTAAAGTTTGTATTATCATCTTCTAATGCTTCAATTCCAACACTAACTACTGATTTATATACTGATGTTTATAATAATGAAAAATGGAATTTTGCTGTAAAATTCTACCCAACCAAATATGAAAATGCAAATCTAATTTCTGGTTCTTCGGACACTACATATATTTTAGAATTTTATGGTGTAAATAGTGATGGTGGGGTTGTAAAAAATGAATTTACTTTAAGTGCTTCATTGAGTAATACTAACGGTTTTAATATAGCAACACAGCCAAGAAGACTTTACTTTGGTGCTGAGCATATAAATTTTACTGGTTCTACAACAAAACAAACAGATATTAAATTATTAGATTTACGCTATTGGTCTTCTTTACTAAGTAACGAAGAAGTTCAAACACATTCATTTAATACCAATAATTATGGCAGTGAAAATGCTTTTGAAAATTCTTATCTAACTACATTTGATAATATAAATGTTCCAAAACTTGATACTTTACTCCTTCACTGGCAGTTTGCAACCGTTACTGGTTCTGATAGTGGTGTTGTTCCGAACTCTATTGATGGTAAATTTATAGTAGACGATGCAACATCTGGTTCACTTAACTATAACAAATATAATAGTAGCTTTAATAATTTAAAAAAGTATCAATATACTGGTCGTGGTGATTTCTTTGTTCAAAACGATAATACAATTATTGATACCCAATATATTTTCTCTTCAAAACTTACAGAGTTTGAAACATTAAATAATTCAAATTTAATTAATATTTTAAATATAGATGAACAAGAAACTTTTTCAAAAGAAACAAGACCAGTAAATTACTACTTTAGCTTTGAAAAAAGCATGTACCAAACAATAAGCGAAGAAATGCTTAATATGTTTAGTACAATTGTTGATTTTAATAATCTAGTTGGTGAACCAGTAAATAAATATAGAAAAGAATATAAATCATTAGGTAAATTAAGACAATTATTCTTTGAAAAAGTTCAAAATGAACCAGATTTAGATAAATATTTAGATTTTTATAAATGGATTGATAGTGCAGTTGGTAAATTTTTAATTCAATTAGCACCAGCATCAGCAGATACAAGTGAAAATTTATTAAATATTATTGAAAGCCATGCTTTTGAAAGAAACAAACATCAATACAAATTTCCAACAATTGAATTTAAAACACCAGTAATAGAATCTGGTGCTCAATCAATAAACAAACATCTTTATAATTGGAGAATTGGTTATCATCCGTTATCAAACGATGAAAGTGATAATACTTTATATTGGAATGAAAGAGCAGAACGAGATGTAACTCCAATTTCATCTTCAAATAGTGATGTAAATACTTCAAAAAAACAATTATTAAATGTTAGTTTACAAGCTCTTAATCGTTCGTTTACAACACCATATCGTTTAAAACTTGATGAAAGCAAAGCAGTACAAGGTGGTGTAAATTTCAGTAATAATAAAAATCTTGAATTTGCCACAGTTGCTCTTGCTCCTCACGGTCCTATGGATACAGATGCAATAATTAATGTACCAGCTAACTATCTTTTTGCTGGTATTTCATATACTTCATCATTACTTCAAGATTCTAATGATACTATTGATCCAAACAAAAAAATAAAATATTATTTTTCAACCGTTCATGGTAGAGATTACCTTTCTTCTTCATTAAATTATGGAGAGGTATTAAGTTCTAAAATTGCTTTACCAGCAAACTTTATAAGTGGAACAGTAAATTCTGGTTATCAATCACAAGTAGCCAGTGAATTTATGAATGGAGTTATAATAACTAATATTCACAACGATACATATGGCTCAATAAACGAAGTCCCAGTTCAAGGTCCATTTACAAATCAGTGGGTTGGTGGTCGTCAATCAAGACACGTTGCATTAAATCAAGGTACTGATACCTACACAACTCGTCCAGAAGCTTGGAAAATACTTTTGGGTACTGGAAGTTTCTCTGGTTCTTATCAAGCAGCTATAGGCTTTGTAGGAGCAGATTATCCATATCCAGAGGGTAATCCAGATAGTCCATCATATCCAGTTCGTGCTCACAAAAGAGCAACTTATTTAAGAGAAGAAACAGCTAAAAGACCATTAAATATAAGAAATATTCGTTCTTCTACTGGTTCAATTGATCTTGGTAACTATGAAAAGAATTATCAAGTTGTTCATACTGTTGGAGCAACTACAAATAATAGAGAACTTCTTGATGCTGCAAACCCAACAATCAATACTGAACTTGCTGGAATTGTAAAAACAAACGTAACTAATGGTAAAGTCGATTTTACTCTACCAGTAAGACAAAAATCAGAAACTGTTATAAGAAATAAATTCTCCGCTCCTGGCGATTATAGAACAAATTCAAGAGGTTACCTCAATAGATATGCTGAGGAATTATCACCATATAACGTTAATGGATTTAGAAATCGTCAAGTAATTGGTGATGGAAGAAGAAACGGAGAATCCTTAAATAACGATAAAGTACAATACCCAGAAATTGTATCTGGTTCATCAAAAGACCTAAACACTCTTTATATAAATCCTTCATTCTTTGGTGGATATCAATCTGGTTCAACAACAGTTGCTTCGTTACATAAAACAAATAGAAATGCTGTATGGATAACAACTTCATCATTAAACTATGATAATGGTTTTGTAACTCACCAAATACCACAAAAAGACACTGGATATGCTTGGATAAATGCTTCAATAGGTGCTTCAGCAACATCTGGTGAACCAGCTTATTATGGTCACGTTTTATCTAACTTTACTATACCATCAGCATCAACATCTATAAACAGAGCAAGTACAATAATAAGTTCAAGTGTATTTGGAGCTTATATTAAATCTAATATATTACAATTTGGTGATGGAACTGGCCCAGATATTCCTGTTGATTTTGCTGGTTTAAATACAATTATTTATGAATCATCTTCTTATAATTTGCTTGGTGAAGAATCAAGTATATTGACTGATTTAACAAGCTCTTTAATTCTTGGGTATCAAAACACAGGTAGAGTTACTATATTCAATAGTTTGTTACTTCACAGAAATGGTCCTTACGGCTATCCAACATTTAAACAAATAAGAAATAGTTATAATCCAATTGTAAAAGCACTTAATAAGGAAAACTATATTTCTGTATTTTCAAATAATGAATTTGTAATAGAAAAAGAACCATCTGTATATTTTAATAAACCAGTTGAAACTGCTATTAAAGATATGAGAACAAATAAGGTTTATTACTTTACATATTCTTATGAAAATTTAAAGCAAGATCTTGAGAACGTTAATTTATATAATGTTGCTTCAACAAGAAATGATAATGATACATTTTATAATAAAAAAATAAAATTTTTGTTAAAGAATGATGATTATAAATTAATTAATACAAAATTTAGAACATCAATATATCCTAAAAAATCTAATAAATCTTTATTTGAAACAAGAAAAAGAAATTATTATTCATTTAGTTCATGGAGAGACAATAGATCTGATAGAATAAGATTAAATTCTGTATCAGATTTTAATTATGAAAATACTGGAAGTGTGGTGATCTTAATACCATCACAAAGTATTTGGCCTATGGATGGTGCTGTATCAACATCATACTTGAGTAATTCTTTTGGTGCAGAAGGTGTATTACAAAATGCTTATTCAACTGTTCATAATGGCGTAACTGGTTCAATAACTGCATCTGTATTGTACTCCCACAAACAAATGACTAAACCAAAAGTAAGTATAAAATCTCCTACTGGTTTAGATAGTATATCAGTATCGTCAATTTTAACTGTTGGTACTGGTTTATATGATGGAACTATGCCTTGGCAAGCAGGTGACCAAGGCACACCTTATAGCGATAATTATAACAACTGGTTTGATAAAATAAGAACTACATCAAAAGATTACTCAATAATTCCAGAATATATTATATCTGACGATAGCAAGATATTAGCAGCACAAGACAATAAATTAGATGATGTTTCTTTAAATTCATTATCTTTAACTGGTTCGTTCTCTTCATCACTAACATCAGTTGATAGCTTGTTCACAAATACTTTAGTTGTAAGCGATAATATTAAAAATATAAACTTAATTAAATCAGATCTTGAATCAGTATCAAGTATAATAAAATTAAGTTTAAATTGTGATGCAATAATTAAGTTTAATCCAAAACCAGAACTTTATCCACAAGTTAGAACAGTTGAAATAGCTGAAAAATTTATTGAAACTACTAAGGATTATGTTTCTTTCTGGACGGGTTCTTCTCCAGATGAAGAATATACAGAATATAATGTAGCTTATAGAAGTTTATTAGCCCCAATGTTTGCACCAGGAATTTTATATAATACTATAAAATCTGGTATTGCTGTTGATTATCCTATCTTAACTGGTACTCTTAGTTCATCCAATGCAACCCAACATGACTTTATTAGCGATAAAAGTTGGGTTATTACTAATCAAAATTTTGATAAAAGACTTCCATTTGAAACATTGGTAGAGCCAGAAAATTATTTAAATACTAATATAATTGATATGGAACCAGATTCTTTAGCTGCTTTATCTGTAACAGCTTCTTGGACGGGTGAAACATCTAATAATCTTTATAAATTAGCTATTAACAATTTCTTAGCAGAAAGTATTAATTTCTTCTTACCAGAAGGAAAATTAACAACACTATTTTCAAAACCAGAAAATGAATTTAAAATTGTTGATCCAAGCAAAACTTATAGAACATTAGTTAAGATATATAAATCAGCAGATAATAATAAAGTTGTTTCATACCAATCTGGTTCAACTACTTCTGCATCTACTAGAACAAAATATATAAAACCACAGTATACAAAAGATGCTGTAGAAACAATAACAATGTATAGTAGACCAAGTGCTTTTGGACCTCCATGTGGTGGTACTGTAAAATATATTGATTCTGGTGCTCCAAGAATGCGTAACGGTATAGACTCTACAAATGGTTACTATCCTGCTTTTACACCACCTTATTACGATGGTTCTTCATGGGCTTTATTAACTTATAAACCAACTGGTAGTTTACCTTACAAACCAACTTTACAGAATATTATTGATAATTTACAAATTAAATATTTAAGATATGAATTTGAAAGCAGTGAATATATTAGAGATCCAGTTGGAATTTATACTGCTGGTGGTGCAAATCAAGGACCATATGCTTCATCTTCATTAAACCAAAATTCAATGCAATTAAGTGCATCAGTAAACTTAATAAATGTTGTAGATATTCAAGAAACAAATCTAAACAATATAGATGCTACATTAACAAACGGCTCTTCAAAAGTATGGGCAATTCAAACAAAATTTGAAACACCAATACTTAATTTCAACCCAGAAGCTACAGGAATTCCAGTTATAACAAGCTCAACAAATGTTCCAACTTATGGTATGTGGCATCAATATGGTGTTGTTCCACAAGCACAAGATGGAATCTTCTTACAGGTAACTGATATACCTTACGATTATATAGTTAAAGGCGTAGAAGGAAACGTAGTTACTGGTAGCGACCCAATAAATTCTATACCAGAACTTACCGCATCTTTAACTGACATAGTAGGGTTCAGTAAGCAACCAGTTAAACTTGGTCAAATTGCACCTACTAAAAAAATAACAGAAGCAGTAGTAGCAATACCATATAAAATTATAAATAATGAAAGAAAATTCTTTAATTTAAATCAAAATGTAAATCATTATGTTAAAAATCAATTTTTTGGTGTAAATCTTCAAACACAAGAACAACAAAACTTAGCTAATAACAGTATATCTTCGACAATTTTAGAACAGATTTCAAAGATGAAAAACTATGTAATTCCTCCAAAATTTGATTTTATAAATAACAAAGATATAGATCCAATTGCTATGTACATTTTTGAATTCAGCTATAATCTAACTCAAGACGATTTATCAAAAATTTGGCAAGGAATTCAACCAAACATTTCAGTAGAATTTGAAAAACAAAATATGGTTATTGAACACGAATTAAACGCAAACGAATTTATGAATGTTGAAGATTTAACCGAAGGTGTTGAATGGTTAGTATTTAAAGTTAAACAAAAAGCAAAGACTAATTACTATGAGCGTTTATTAACTTCATCACAAGAAAAAGATAGAAATAAATTAAAAAATCTTCTTAAGCTTGGAAGACAAAATAACGATGATCTTACTTCAAAAGAAATAGATTTAACTTATTCTTACAATTGGCCTTATGACTTTTTCTCCTTAGTTGAACTTGCAAAAATAGAAGCTAATGTTGAATTTACTAATATTAATGAACAACCAATAGTAAGTGTTTCGCCTACAACTACAAGTACCTTAGAGAACATTAAAAATGTTAGTAACAAGTTTACTGGTATGGATGGCATCCAAACTCAACGTTCAAACTCTACCAAACAAGCAACTACTTTAATTGATGCAATCAAAACAAGAAGAACAAAAAAATTAAAATAAAGGATTAATTAAATGTCATTTTTTAATACCAAAGAAGAAGTAATAAATATAGAATTAACAAGCTATGGAAAATTATTATTATCAAAAGGTATTCTAAAACCATCTTATTATTCTTTTCATGATGAAGATATATTATACAATGCTTCGTTTGGAGGAGTTACAGAGCTTCCAAGTGTAGCAGAAATTAGAATACAAGAAGAAACACCACATTTAAAACCATTTTATTCTTTTTCCTCACCAGAAGTAAATTTACAAAAAACAATAAATCAAGAAAATTTTTTAGAAACTATAAACAATTTAGCATCTTATAAAGTTGACTATTTTGACAATTCTATTGGTGACTCAACTATTTCCAATCTTTATTTACCTTCATGGAAGATAAAAAATTTATCTGTTGATTTTGCTTCTATACAATCAACTTTTGCAGATAATTTAAGAATACCACAATTTGAATGTTATTTGACTTCATCTGTTTATAAGACGACTCAAGATTTATTACAGTCTAATCAAGAATTAGAATCATTAGTATCGTTTGATAACACAATTTATACTAATGATGGATTTGTGTATATTACAGAAACTGATAGTTTAGTATTGAAAATTGAAGAAGAAAATGTAGATACTGATATTAGTAAATTTGACATTGAGGTATATAAAGTAGAAACAGATATTGATAATGTAGAGTCATATACATTAATGAAGTTTGTAAAAGATTTTGAATATTTAGATACAAATAATTTATTACAAAATATTAATTTAAACCTTAGCAATACAGTTTATGATGATACTTATATAGAAAATTTTTTAGATATTACATTTGATAAAAATATTGACACAAGAATAGTTTGTAAACATATATTAAAAACAGAACAAGATCAAGATCAGATATATGATACAATTAATTTATGTCAAAATATTCAAAAACGATACACTACAAATGACTTGTATAAGATAATTACTGATAACGCCACAGGAAAGAATTGTTAATGAACGAAATATATAAAAATATAACAAATCCATTTTTACCAAATATAATAATAGATAGTATCTTATTAAAAGACAATAATATAGTAGTTACTTATAAATTAGAATCTATTGATCAAATTACTATAAGTAATTTTACTGCTAATGATTATTTTAAATATCTTGAAATACTTGTAAGTTGTGGTGAAAGTTCTTTTGTTGTTAATAATACTTCTGTTATTCCATCTACAAATACAGTTAATTTATCGTATAGTAGAGATATCAATCTATCTTTAGATTTTGGTATTTCTTTTGATTTAGAAAGATTAAAAAATGATTTAAATGTAAATAGTACAGCTTTTATGGCTATAGGTAGAATTTCTATTCTAAATATTAACAATCAACTAAGTTATCCAATTACCGATACAAGTGGAGAAGTAATAAATACTGTCGTTGATGATGGAATTGAAGTCCCTACAAAAGTTATTGATTATAGAAAAATTACAAATTTAAATAACATCCAGCTTAAAGAACCTTTTTTAGAATCAGAAATAAATGAAGTTTATTTTACTAGTTTAGGTAGTAGTACATATGGTAAAAGATTATCTACATTTATAGAATTTGATTTTTTAAATTACTTGAAATATAATTCATTTTTTAGTAATGATAATTATGATAACTTTTCTATGTTATTAACAATTACAGATAATTCGCAAACTATTGATAAAATAAATATCAGCAGAACAAATGGAAATAATATAAATTTTGTAAGCATAAATGAAAAATCATTTAGAATTAGATCAAATTCAAATAAAGTTTTATTTTATTTTTATGAAGAGTTTATATCTAATACAGAGATAAATAAGTCATATAATATAAAAATAGATTATGTTGATACCACATTTTTAAATTTTTATTACATTCAACAAAATACTGGATTTTTTCTTGAAACTATAAATAAATTTAATATATTAAAAAATAATATTAATATCGCTAAAAAATTTAGTGATTATCAAGATAGTATAAATAAAATAAATCCATTTTATTTAGTATTAGATACTGATAAGTTTACAAACCAATTTAATAATTTTTATAACTCACAAATATTAAAGTATAATAGCAGTTTTAATATAGATATTACAACAAATTCTATTATTGATGATATAATACAAGTAATAAACAAGTTTGCTGTTACTGCTGTTACAACTGAGCAGGTTGACCAATTAAAAAATGATCTTGCAATAACAGACAATACCAATTGTACATATTCCTCTTATATATCTTTTTTTGAAATTGTTGACGGCATCTTTGATAAAATTCAAAATGAATATTTATCAAAGTCTACAGCAACAAAAAGACAATATATAAAGTCTTTACCAATAACTAAAATTGAAATTTCAGATCAATATTATGTATATAATGATATAACTTTTATAAATTCAATTCCAATTTTTTCATTAAATACTTTTAATGATATTATAATCTCAAGTAGTTTTAGCAATATAACACCAAAATATTTTTATAATTTTGGTAATTTATTAACAATAGATAATAACTTAGATTATGAAACAGAAGCATATAATTCTGTTTTTAATTTTATTACTAAGACAAAAAACAAAACACGTTCTAAAGAAAACGCAGAAATATCTTTTGGTGAAGAAATTCTATCTCAATATAGTTTGACTTATTCTGTTTCCTCACCAGTTCTTTCTTTTGTTCCAAAGCAATCTTCAATAAAACCTTCACAATTTTCAACAGAGTTGCCCCAACAAAAATTTTCATTTAATAAAACATTAACTGTAAATCAAATTAAAAATTTAGATAGTGATATCCTAAGTGGAATAAGACAAGATAATAAATTTATTCACAGTTTAGCGATAGGAAAAACATTAGAAAAACCAATACCAGAAAGTATGGCACCAGTATTACAATTTTTTTATTATGAACAAGAAGACCAACAATGGAAAAGTGTTGTTTCTACAACAAAATTAGTATCTGGTACACTAATCAAAGTCATACATCTTGTAACGAACGAAAGTTTGTTAAGCGCATCTAAAATATCAAAAGAAAAAATACATTTAGATAGTAATTACTTTGTACTAGGCAAAATATGAACACATCAAAAAACACAACAATATTAGCTTCTTTAATTGGTGATGAAAAAAAATACACTAGTAAAGTTTATGAAGATTTAGATACTAGTATTACATCTTACTTATCCAATATATACAGTTCTAATAAAAAAAGTTTTGCAATACAACAAATACAAAATTTTTATTCTATTCTTGGCGTAACAGACCCCGTTCTTTGTGTGTCTGGCAAATACTTTATTAAAACCAGTAATGGATTAGAGCAATCAACCAATATTTTTTATTTCTTTGACAGTTCAATTACAAATAACCAAGTTGTATTTAACATACAGCCTTCATTATTTTCTTCTTTTGTTAAGAAATATTTACCATCTACTAAAACATTTTTAGATAAACAAGATAAAGTAGTTGATATTTTTTATGAAGCACTTAATAACTATATAAATTCTGGTAGCCAGAATAACAATTATTTACATTTTCAAACATCTAAATACCAAAATAAAAATATAGATCAACAACAAGATGGTTATTCTTTTGAAACAAAATATAATTATTATTTAAAAGAATTTGAAGAAACATTTATAAAAAATATTCACTATGCTTCTTCGATGCCAAATTATTATATTGTAGAAAGAGATTTATTAGATCCAGACGTAACACAAGTAACAAAACAAACAATAGCCGATAGAAGTTATTTTATAAATGAAGCAAGAAATATAGATAATAAGATATTATCTGGTACAATCAGTCCTATTCAAAACATTTCTATAAATACAAAAAATTTATCCACTTTCTTAAGCCCAACAGCTTTTCCTTATTATAATACAATCACTTTTACTAATAAAATTCAAAATAAATCTGTTAATAAATTTTTAGATGATAATAAATTGACAACACTATGTTTGAATAATTTTCATAGAAATGTTTTCAAATCTCAAAATACATCAAGTATTCAAAATGTTTTAGTTCAATCGACAATTACAAATGAAACGATAGTTGGTAGCAGTACCTATAAAAATATATACGGTCAACCAGTAATTTATGAAACATCTAATGTTTATACTAACAAATCTATTTCACCAATTAGTTTTAATGATATATTATATTTTAATAGTACGACTCCAATTGGATTTGGTGTAGAAACAACAGGAAGTTTAATAATAGAACCAGTACAGGAAATAAATGATATTATTTCTAGCGGTGTTTCTAAAGTTTTTGATTATGTAAAAGCTATAAATACAGTTACTAAACTTTTTGAAACAGAAGTCAATTATAATAGTGTGTTTAATTTAGAAGCTTTAAGCACTAATACTCTATTTTATGTTATAGAGAAGTACGAAGATAATATATTAAAGCAAAGAATATCTATTCCAAAATTAGTTGATACAGTAAATAACCAATATATAGATACACAAATAAATTATAATGTAGATGTTAAATATGTAACTTATTGTGTTGATTTAACTCCAAGATTAATTACAAATTATTCATCAAGTTATACAGATGGTAAAGTAGTTGCAAATTTTCAATTAACATTTAGCTACGAAACATATATAAATGAATTATTTAACAAAGTTGTCAAAGTAAATGATACACCACCATTAATTCCATCTATATCGTTTACAACCTATAAAGGAATATCTAATAAGGTTTTATTAAATTTTAATACAACATTTGGAAAAATAATAGATACACCTATTATACTTAATTCTAGTGATGCAGAAAACTTTACAAATCTTTATTCACTTCAAAATAGAACAGATGGTAAGTTAGAATTTAGTACAACAGATCCCTTAAAATTAATACAAATATTTATTTTAAATGAAAAACCATTTTCTTATAATGATTATCGATCTGTTGCTCCTATTGAAGTGCTTATGAATTCTTCGTTTACAAAATCAGTTGCACTACAGATACAGCCAAATGCAAAATATTATATGATGTTTAGGTCTGTTGATATTCATAATTTAATTTCTAATCCATCATTAGTTTATGAATTAGAAATAGTAGAAAATAGTGGGGCAATTTATCCTATATTAAATGTTGTAAATTTTGATACAAATAAATCTTATAAAACTTCAAAATCATTTAAAAAATATATAAATATTCAACCAACCTTAGAACATATAACTTTAACAAAAAATGATGATGAAACTGTAACTTTAGGAAAAGATAGTAATTTATGGGATCAAAAATATAAAATAAGAGTCACTTCTAAAAAAAGTGGAAAAAGTTTTGATGTTAATCTTAGTTTTGTTAAAGACGAGCAAGATTTTACTTAATATACTATTTAAAGAAGAAGAGGTAATAAAGAAATGGCATTTTTAGATAACAGTGGAGATATCATACTTGATGCAGTATTAACTGATACTGGTCGTTTAAGATTAGCAAGAGGTGATGGTTCATTTAAAATCACTCAATTTGCTTTTGGTGATGATGAAATAAATTATGGTTTATATGATAAAGCACACCCATCTGGTTCTGCTTACTATGATTTGGAAATTTTACAAACTCCAGTATTTGAAGCATTTACTAACAATGCTTCTAGCATGAAAAGTTTTTTGTTATCCAATCCAAACTCACAACTTCTTTATTTGCCATCATTAGTATTAACACAAGCAACTGTAAATCCAAATTCTACTAATTTAGTTAATGGAACATTTTATATTTTAGCAGATCAAAATACAGTAACTAATACAATATCAACTGGTTCATTATCTTATTATTTAAATGGTGTTAAACCTGTTGATTCTAAAGATATTATTGTTGATCAAGGTATCAATACTATACAATTACCTACTACTAAAACCGTTAGTGGAGTTGAGTCAACATTAGCTGAAACATCATTCATAATAGAAATTAATAATAATTTTATAACTTTATGTGATTCAAGTGGGGTTAATTTAAGCACAGGAACAAATTCAGCTTTGTCTTATGTTGACGATGATGGTATGGCAACATATCTAGTTACAATAGATAATACTAATGTTATAACTGAGTTGAGTCCTGCTATTTCAAGTAGTGACCCAGTAGAACTTACATCATTAGTTGGCCCTAGAGACAAAAGAATAACAATAAGCTTTGAAGTTAAAAGCGACTTACAAGCATCAACTTATTTGTTTACCACATATGGTGGAACAGAAACAATAAGTGGAATTGGTAATTGTTATTATATAGATACTTTTGCTACAATAAGAGGTCAAACCACAGGAACAAGTATTACAATTCCATTACGAATAGTAAAAAAACAATAGGAATAAGGATATAAATTAATGTCAAACTCATTTAAACCATTTACAACAGCAGATGTAGCAACAACAAAAACATTATTACATGAAGTTATTCCTTTAACTGGAACAATAGTTTCTGGAACTTATAGTGATACTAATATTAAAAATTATAGTCATGGAATGTTTCAATCAATTTTTGACTATCCTTATTTAAGCTCTTCAGCTAATCATATATTTGATTTAACAATAGGCTATTCTGCAACATCAGCTTTATCAAGTTCCTCTGCTACTCAAAATAATAAAAAAATTAATATATATAATCAAATGTCTCAAGTTTTAATGGGTTTTGATGTTACTGGTAGTATACAAAAACTTGATCAAGATGGTAATTTATCTAGTGGTGGCACAAAACTTAATGAATGTATTTTCTTATCATTTTCAAGATTGCTAACTAAAGATGAAATTAAAAAAGGTTCATTTACTATTCAAGTTCTAACTGGTGGTGTTAATTCTTCCCCAAGTAATTTATTAACAATAAGTGATTACGGAGCAGCAACTGATTATAGAACAAATAGTCCAGCGGGAGAGTTTGGTATTCTTTATACTTCTTCGGCAACACCAAGCTCAACAAGTGGTGTTGGTTTACTTTATTATCAAGCTGGTATTGCTGTTTTAACAGCTTCTATTTTTAATGGTAACTTTGGACCAAGATCGGATTCGTCAACTGCAACTGGCTCAGTGAGTAACTATTTACAAACAGGTTCAATATCTGGTTCAGCAGATGGACTTAGAAATAGATTGTATAACGTTCAGTTTAACAATACTACTGAGCTGAACTCCTCTATATATTTCTGTAGAGCCAACCATAATGAATTCAATTATTCATCAAATCCAACTTATCTTGAAGATGGAAAAATAGTTGTTAAAAATATATCAACAGATGCACCAGTTTCGTACATAACTACTGTAGGTTTGTATTCAGCAGATAATGAGTTATTAGCTGTTGCAAAATTAAGTGAACCTCTTAAAAAATCAGTAGATAACGAATTAACAATTAGAACAAGATTAGATTTTTAATCTTTCGTAAAAGTTATTCCCTATTATCTAATTTTATTATTAGATAATAGGGTTTTTAACTATTTACTTACGAGAACAAACAATGCCACTAAAAAAAATACAAGATAACGAAATTTTTGTAAATCAAATTGAATTTAACCCAAAAGTTAATTTTTATATTTATAATGGAAAAACTTATTACAATAATCAAGCAGAAATATCTGGTGCTTTTACAGCTAATGTATCCAATGTTCCAGTAGGCAATATAAGTCTTTATGAGTTAAACATAGATAGAAATCAAGTGTCTACTGGATTTATATATCCATATGTAACCAAAGGAAGTTCCTTAGCTTCATTTAAGACGATTAGCACAACAGAATTTAATAATGATTTTTCTTATGGAGATATAATTTCTGGTTCTTATCCATTAAGTGCTACAATAACAAGAGAATATTATCAAACTGGTGAACAAAGACCAAGAATTACAGCACTACAAAATACTTTAAATTATTATAATAAGATTTCTCAACACTATAATTTTTCTTCTTCATTAGGAAATAAAGCTACTCAACCATTAAATTTAATAAGTATTCCATCAATATTCTATGGAAGTAATATAGAAAAAGGTAATTTATCTTTAAATTTTTATATTTCTGGAACTTTAATAGGTAAACTTGAAGATATTAAAAAGAATGGAGAATTAGTACAAACATTACCATCTGGTTCTACTGGCTCTGGTTCTGTTGCTGGTATTGTATTATATAATGAAGGATTCATATTACTAACTGGTAGTTGGGCTCTTGAACAAGGAGTTAGTAGAAATTACTTAAACGATATAAGTAATCAAGTTACATCTTCTTGGCTTTATTATGGAACTGGTTTAACTGGCACAGAAATTTTTACTGACGGAATGATACCATCATCAAGTTTTTCAATGAATTTTAATGGTACTAATAAAGCTCCAATTATGACAATGTTTATACATGCTAAAAGAGGAGAAGCTAATACTTCATTAAACCCAACATTTAATAGTAGTGTTGTTAATTCTCTAGTAACTGGTTCAAATTTTTATATAGAAAATAGTAAAGCACAACCAGCAAATGTTGTTTCAAGTTCTTATGATACTGAACCTTATTTAGAAAAGACTACATTTATTTCATCAATTAAGTTGTATGATGAAAATAAAAATGTTATAGGTATAGCTAAACTTGCTAAACCAGTAAGAAAAACTCAAGATAGAGATTTAACTTTCAAATTAAAATTAGATCTATAAGGAATAGATGGAAAAACCAATTTGTGTATTGGGACTAGATGTTAGTAGTTCCAAGATAGGCATAGCCGTATTAGATGAAAATAAAAATATATTAACCTCTGAAGTATTAAAATTATCTTCTGATCTTTCATTAGAAGAAAGAGGTTTGATGTTAGAGAATAAATTAATTAAATTAAATAAACATTATTATATTGATGATGTTTTTATTGAAGAACCTTTTATAGCTTTTGGTGGTGGTAAAACAACCGCTCACACTATGGCTACTCTTCAAAGATTTAATGGAATGTGTTCTTATATTGTATTTAAAGTATTTGAGATAGCACCTGTAATGGTTTCTGTTAGATCCGCAAGAACTAAATTAGGGATCAAGATACCAAAAGGAACGAAGAAGGGCGATTCTAAGAAGTTCATTATTGAGTATGTTGAGAAGAACCATCCAGATTTTCAGTATAACATGACCGCCCACGGAAATCCAGCACCAGGAACAGACGATAGAGCAGATGCGATTGTTATAGCTTTGTATGGCTTGACTTTAGAACCAAGTTGATATAAGGTTGAGGCATGACCAAAACCTCACTACTTTCTGCTGCCCTTGGAGAATATCGCCGTTCTGGTGACGAACTCCTATTCTTTTGTCCATTCTGCCAACACCACAAGCGTAAACTTTCTGTAAATCTAAAATCAAACAACTATAAATGTTGGGTTTGTGATGAACGCGGAAAGAATGTTCGACGCTTACTAAAGTCACGCTTAACACAATCCCAGCTTTACGAGTGGGATAAAATCAATAATGTTGTTGATTTATCACAACTTGATGAAGATATCTTCCAAGAACAAATTAAAGTTCTTGAAGAAGTGATCCAACTACCAGAAGAATTTACTTCTCTCGCAAACAAAAATCTTCCATTAAGTTCAAAGTTCCCTATGAAATATCTTAAGGATCGTGGATTTATAAAAGAAGATATTGTAATGTGGAAAGCTGGTTATTGTGCTTCTGGTGAATATAGCGGAAGAATTATTATCCCATCCTTTAACGAGAATGGCGATGTTAATTACTTTGTTGCTCGTTCATATACGGATAGTTTTCCAAAATATATGAATCCCAAAGTTTCAAAAGATATTGTTTTTAATGAACTCTATTTGGATTGGGATAGTGATATTGTTTTGGTTGAGGGAGTGTTTGATGCGATGAAAGCACAAAACGCAATACCTCTTCTTGGTTCAACTCTTAATCAACAATCAAATTTATTTAAGAAGATTGTTTACTATGAACCAAACATTTATATCGCCCTAGACCCAGATGCAGAGAAGAAAGCATCACATCTTATTGAAAATCTTATTCAGTATGATTTAAATCTGTTTAAGATTGATATTGGAGGATTTGGTGATGTTGGTGAAATGACCAAACAACAATTTCTTGAAGCAAAAGCAAAAGCTCAACCAATTGGAGACGATTGGGTATTAGAGAAAGGATTGCTTGCTATTTAGTCCATTTGACGTTACATTCTTGGAGAGGTGACCATGAAGTTCGCGCATATTGCTGACACGCACATTAAAAACTTAAAGTATCATAACGAATACAAAACAGTTTTTAATAAAATGTATGAAACTCTCTTAAATGAGAAAGTTGATTACATTATTCACTGTGGCGATATCGCACATACAAAAACTCAAATTTCACCAGAGTTTGTTGAAATGGCGGCAGATTTCTTTATTAATCTCGCTGCTATTGCTCCAACATATATTATTCTTGGTAATCACGATGGTAACTTAACAAACGACAATCGACAAGACGCATTAAGTCCAATTGTAAACGCTCTTGGAATGGAGAATCTTCATCTTTTAAAGAAGTCGGGCGAGACAAAATTAAAAGATAATTTTTCTCTTAATGTTCTTTCTGTCTTTGACGAAGAAGGTTGGGTAAAACCATCTGATCCAAGCGCAGTTAATATTGCACTTTATCATGGTTCTATCAGCGGATTTAGAACTGATACAGGGTTTGTTCTTGAACATGCAGACCACGATATTTCTATTTTTGATGGTCATGATTACGCTTTCCTTGGTGATATTCACAAGACAAATCAAATCCTTGATAATGACGGAAAGATTAGATATCCAGGTTCTACTCTACAACAAAATCATGGCGAAACAAATGATAAAGGGTTCCTTATTTGGAATATCCAAGACAAGCTCTCATTTGACTGCCAGCACGTTCTAATTCCAAATCCTAATCCTTTTATTACAGTAGAACTTGAAGAGAACGGAGAGCTTCCAGAGGGTGTTAGCGTGCCTCCTAATGCTCGTCTTCGTCTTCTATCAAGAAATAATCTACCAGCAGAAATGATGAAGAATGTTGGTGATGTAGCAAAAGAAAGATGGAAACCAGAAAGTGTTTCTTTTTTATCCAAGAACGTCGCCCGATCAAAAGAATTAAGGGAAGTTGTAGGTGGTATTGATAAAGACGATCTACGCAATTTAAAAGTTCAAGAGCAACTTATTGAAGAGTTCTTGGTAAATTATAAAGTTGAAAGAGAAATCCTTGATAAAGTTTTTGAGATTAACAAAAAGTATAATACAGAAGTAGAATCCAAAGAAGAAGTTGCTCGTAATGTAAATTGGAACGTAAAGTCAATTGAATGGGATAATCTTTTTAATTATGGAGAGGGAAACAGAATTGATTTCTCAAACCTTAAAGGAATCGTAGGAATCTTTGGAAAGAATTATTCTGGTAAATCTTCTGTTATTGACAGTATACTTTACACTCTTTTTAATACAACTTCCAAGAACGAAAAGAAAGTTTCTAACGTTATCAACACAGCAAAGAAAGGCGCAATTGGAAATCTTAAAATCTCAATTGGAGACAACGATTATGTAATTGCTCGTAGCTGTGACAAAAACATTAAGAAGAACGGTGGAGAAGAAACCAAAACAGAATTGAATTTCTTGTGTGATGGTGTTTCTATGAATGGTAATACAAGAGTAGAAACAGATCAAAACATCAAGAAGCTCTTTGGGACTATGGATGATTTCCTATTAACCTCTATGTCCTCCCAGCTTGATTCACTTTCGTTTATTCGTGAGGGTTCAACAAAGCGTAAAGAGATCCTTGCTCGTTTCTTGGACCTTGAACTCTTCGATGCTAAAAACAAATTAGCAAAAGAAGAAAGCGCAGCACTAAAAGCAATTATCAAAAAACTTGAAGTGATTGATTATGATACAGAAATTGCGAAAGCACTTGACGAACTTGATACCACAAATGAACTTGTAAATCACAATAATTCTAACTCTGTAAAGATTTCACAAAACCTTGTAGAACTTCGTAATGAAATTTCTGTTATTGAAGGACAACTAAAAAATAACAATACAGAAATAATTGATATTGATGCGACATTAGAACGCAAAACATATTTGGAACAAAGCTTAGATAAAGCTACAAAGCAAAAGAATTCTAAGCAAACCGATCTTGGTAGCAAACAAACCGAGCTTGAAAATATTAAATCAATCATTACCAAAGATTATTCTAATATTGATGAATTAAAAGAAAAGAAAAAGCAAAAGAATGTAGCTACTTCTAACCTTCAACAGATTAATTTTGAACTACAATCAACTATAAAAGAAGAGACAGGACTTAAAAGTAAAACAGAACTTCTAACAAAAGTTCCATGTGATTCAAAATTCCCAAGTTGTATGTTTATCAAAGATGCGGTAGACGCTTCACCAAAACTAACCGAAACGCAAGATAAAAAGAAAAAGTTAGAAGAAGATAAAGAAGCAGCTTCAAACCTACTTGAAAGTTACAAAGGTATCGATGAACAAATTAACAAATATGAAACCTATGTAAATGATGTTCACAAACTTGAAAAAGAAGAACTACAACTAAAAGTAGAAGTCGAGAAGATGAATACAATCATTTCAAACATTAAAAAAGAAATGATTATCACAGAAGAAAAGATTGATAAATATAAAAAGAACGAAGAAACATTTAACAAAGCAACAGAGTTAAGAATCGATAAAACACAGAAAGAAAAAGAACTTAAACTGTTAGAGGAAGATTCCAAAAAGATTAACGAAGCAGTTACCAAATCTCATATGAAAATTGGTTCTCTAACTGAAAAGGTAGCTACCCTTCAAGGAGCTAAAAAAGAATTAGAGAATTATAGAAATCAATTTGCTGCTTATGATTATTTTATGAAAGCCACAAGCACAAATGGAATTTCATACGAGATTATTAAAAAGAAACTTCCAGTTATTAATGAAGAGATTTCAGCAATTCTTTCTAATGTTGTTGACTTTGATGTTTTCTTTGAGGATGATGGTTCAAAACTTAATATCAGTATTCAGCATCCAAATGGAGATTCAAGACCAATTGAAATGGGTTCGGGAGCAGAGAAATCTATTGCTGCTATGGCTATACGTCTTTCTCTTTTACAAGTGTCTAATCTACCAAAATCAAATTTGTTTATATTAGATGAACCAGGAACTGCTCTTGATAATGAAAATATGGAAGGGTTCATTAGAATTCTTGATATGATCAAAAATTATTATGATACTGTCCTTCTTATTTCTCACATGGATGCTTTAAAAGATGTAGCAGATCAAATAATCACTATTGACTCTAAGGATGGATTCGCTTATATTACTATTTAATATATGACCTTCTTAATACAATATTGGAAATTAATAGCGGGAGCGGCATATATAATTGCTGTTCCCGTTTATTTTTATGTAACAGCTTCAAGCGCAAACAAAAATTTAGAGACAGCATTAGAAATTTCACAAGCATCAAATCAAAAACAAATTTCTATACTTAGAGAATCTTTAGAAGATCAAAGAGTAGCTTATGAAAAGATGTTTAATGAATACCAAGAAAAAATGAATGCTGCTCAAAAAGAACACGAAACAGAATTGGCTAAAATAAAAAAAGCACAAGCTGATCAACAGTGGCAGTTATCACAAAAATTTAAAGCTGACCCTGCTGCTGTTAACGAAGAATTAGAAAAAAGATTTGGATTAAAAAAATGATATTATTACTCGCATCATTAGCGTTTGCTCAAGATTATGCCCCTATCAAAAAAGGACAACCATCACCAATAGACGGAACAGTATTAACCGCAGAAGCTATGGCTACAATTATATCTAAAGCAGACGCAGATATAGCAACTTGTAAAGAAGAATCAAAGTTTGAATTAAAAAAACAACAAATTGAATGTGAATTGGATACACAAAAACTTGAGTATGATGTTGAATCAATTAAGAAAACCGATGAACAAATACTTAAAGCAAAACAAGAAGAATTAGATAAAGTTTATGCTTTAGTTAAAAAACAAAACAGAAATCTAACACCTGTATGGATTGGAGTTGGATTTGCTGCTGGACTTGCTACTTCATACGGAACTATATACCTTTACGAAAACTTAACAAACGAGTAAGAAATGAAAAATAATTTATTTATATCTCAAGAATATGAGAATAAATTAATAAATTGGATTAAAAATAATATTAAAAATAGATCTTTTACTAACGAAAAAACCGCAATAGTTCAATTAAGTTATGAATATTCTGGTATTTTAGCGCAGAGATTGGCTCATTTGCTTTCAAATTATAATAGACCATTAGATATAGAACCAATAAACATTCCATATAAAAATGAATTTAAAGTGTTTATTGAACCAAAGATTATGGACAGTTATGAAAAATTTATAATTGTTGATTCTGGTTGCCTATCTGGAAATAACTTTACTAATGTTCTAAACATATTTTTAGATTATGGTATTAAAAGAGAAAGTATATTACTTGTTTGTGAAGGATGTGATCTTAACTCCAAAATAATGCCAGATATATGTCCTATACATTTTGATGGAACTACCGATATGATACATTTTTGGTGGGAAACAAAAACTAATAAATTTGAGTGATGTATGAAAGACCCAAACGAGATTGTAAAAATAGAAAAAGCCATAGCCCAAAAGTATGGTGAAGACACAATTGCTAATCCAAAACACTACTGGAACGAAGATAAAGAAAAAGAATATGTAGAGCAACTAAAAGAACTTTCAGCAATAGAAACAAAACAACAGGAAAAAGACCAAAAAATAAATATTGATGGTATTTTTATTTCTAAAAAACTACTTAGTAAAGACAGTAAAAGAACCTGTCCAGTTTGTTCTATTTATTCTTTTGACACTAAAGACGATCTATATATGAATAGATACGAATGTTGCTTCAAGTGCTACGTTCAGTGGGTCGAGGGAAGAGAAGAAAGATGGAAAACAGGTTGGAGGCCAAATGAAAGTAACGTTAACAAGAAGTGAACTAAAACAAATAATCCAAGAAGAATGGGACAGAGCAGAAGCTTTGGAACAAGGTTCTCCAACTGACGGGTATGATGAAACTGTTGAGGGACAAGACCCAGAACTTGATAATGAAGGATACATGACTAAATCACAATTATATAAGATTGGTGATGTAGCCCTAAAACTCCATGATATGTTAAAAGACGGTCAAAACTTACCAGAATGGGCACAATCAAAAATAGCCCAAGTTTCCCAATCAATTGACGATGTTTATCATGCTATGGAATATGATACAAAAAGAGGAACTATATAATGGCTACAACCCTTGAAATTATACAAGGCATCGCACAAGCAGCTTCACATGCTTATGACGGTTCACACATAGCAAAATATAATGCTGATGGTGAAGAAAGAAAAATAGGTCTTCGTAGAGAAGAAGGCGATCCAATACTTGATTCAAGAGTTATAGATGGTTTCAAAGTTAAGTTCAAAGGTAACAAACTTTGTATTACTTACCAAAGTGAAATTTCTATGAAAGAAGTTCACAAAGGTGGAAAGTTTGAAAATGAAATGGAACAAGTTATGGCTGATATTGTTAAGTTCTTAAAGAAAGAATATAAGACAATTACAAAGAATACTTTATCATTAAAAGCACTTGGAGAGGTTGATATCTTTGTTCAACCAGTTTCAAGAACAAGAACAGATCTTAGAATGTATCAAGAGTTTGAAATTACTTCACTTGATAAGAAAGCAGTCATTTCTGTAGGACTTCCAAGCGAAGATACCACAAGAGACATAACAAAGAAATTCCTTGCTATGGGCAGAGAGAAAGCTAAGAAACCTTTAAACTTAACAAGACCAGACGAAAAGAAAAAAGAATAAAATGAAATGGCTACAGCATACCGACTTACAAAAGAACAAATTAAATCCGAAATTGTAAAGTGTGCTAAAGATCCAATTTATTTTTTAAATACATACGCAAGAATTTCGGACACACAGAAAGGTCCAATACCTTTTAGAACTTTTGAATTTCAAGATGAAGTTCTAAAAGATATGAAGGACTATCGTTTCAACGTAGTTCTTAAAGCTCGTCAGTTAGGTCTTTCAACAATCGTAGCAGGTTACATCGCTTGGTTGATGTTGTTTCACAGAGATAAGAACGTCCTTATCTTGGCAACCAAATTATTGTCAGCATCAAACTTAGTTAAGAAAGTTAAATACATTATTAAAAGTTTGCCAGATTGGTTAATGATTGCTGATGTATCAATAGACAATAGAAATTCATTTGAACTTACAAACGGTTCACAAATCAAAGCTTCCGCGACTTCTGGTGATGCTGGTCGTTCGGAAGCTCTTTCTTTATTGGTTCTGGACGAGGCTGCGTTCATCGAGAACATGAAAGAACTATGGACAGGTGTATATCCTACGCTTGCTACTGGTGGTCGTTGTATAGCTATCTCAACCCCTAATGGCGTAGGTAACTGGTTCCACCAAACTTACTTGGATGCGGAGACAGAAACAAACGAATTTCATCCTATTAAATTACACTGGTCAGTTCACCCAAATAGAGATCAAGCTTGGTTTGAAAGAGAAACCAAGAATATGTCTAAACGTGAAATAGCACAAGAATATGAATGTTCTTTTAATGCTTCTGGTGAAACTGTAATTGGTGCTGAAGAATTAGAACAAATAGAAAAGAATTGTAGTGAACCAAAAATAAGAACTTATATTGATAGAAACTTGTGGATATGGAAAGAATATAATTCAAATCATTCTTACGTTCTTGTAGCTGATACTGCGAGAGGTGATGGTAAAGACAATTCTGTATTCCATCTTCTTAACTTGGATACTATGGAAATTGTCTCAGAGTATCAAGGTAAAATAACAACAGAAGATTTTGCAGAGCTTGTAGTTAATACTGGTAAAGAATATGGAAACTGTATGGTTGTTGTAGAAAACAATAACCTTGGCTTTTCAGTATTAGAAAAGATAGTAGATAAGGGTTACCCAAACGTTTACTTCTCAACAAAAGGTTCAGCAGAATTTGTTGACCAAGTAACCGCAGAGGGAACAACAAATACAGTCCCAGGTTTTACAACTTCACATAAATCAAGACCTCTAATTGTTGCTAAGATGGAAGAATTTATTAGAAACAAAAGTATTAAAATAAATTCAATAAGAACTTTCCATGAGTTAAGCACATTCATTTGGACATTTGGAAGACCACAAGCGATGCAAGGTTATAACGACGATTTAGTTATGTCTTTAGCGATTGCTTGTTGGGTTAAAGATACTGTCTTCCAAACTAATCAAAGAGAGTTAGAATATAAGAAAGCGATGTTGACAGGCTTTACAAAAAGTAATACTATGTTTGATACAAAAATTCCAGGTATGCAAGGTTACAATAGGGACTTGTCTGTTTCTATACAAAAAGCAAAACAAGAATACGAACAATATTTTTGGATATATAAAGGATAACAAATGGCCGATCAAAACAAGAATAATACAAAGAACGCAGATTCAGCTTTATTTAAAAGATTAACAAAGCTTTTATCTGGTCCTATTGTTAATTATAACCAACCAGTTCAAAGTAGATATAGACGTAACCAGATGGATAAACTTGGTTCAAAGTTTACATCTGCTTCTGGTTTAGAATTTAAGAAATCAGCTTATAATCCTTATGAGAATTTCTCTTCCAAACTTATGTCGAATCAAAATCGTGCCGAAAGGTATATTGATTTTGATCAAATGGAATACATGCCAGAGATAGCATCAGCATTAGATATCTATGCCGATGAAATGACTACCTCTAACGAACTTACTCCACTAATGAGTATTAAATGTCCTAACGAAGAAATTAAATCAATTCTTCAAACTTTATATATGAAGACATTAAATCTTGACGCCAATTTATTTAATTGGTGTAGAAATATGTGTAAGTATGGAGATCACTTTGTTTATCTTGATATTGATGAACATTTAGGTATTAAATCTGCTATTGGTCTTCCATCGAGTCAAGTTGAAAGAATGGAAGGAAAAGATCCAACCAATCCAAATTACGTCCAATTCCAGTGGAACTCTGCTGGTATGACTTTTGAAAACTGGCAAGTAGCACATTTTAGAATTCTTGGAAATGACAAGCACGCTCCATATGGAACTTCTGTTTTGGATTCATCAAGAAGAATTTGGAGACAACTTACCTTACTTGAAGATGCGATGATGGCTTATCGTATTACAAGATCACCAGAACGTAAAGTATTTTATATTGACGTTGGAAATATTCCTCCACAAGAAATTGAACAGTTCATGCAGAGAGCTATGACTACTATGAAAAGAAATCAAATAGTCGATGCTACAACTGGTCGTGTTGACCTTCGTTATAATCCTATGTCCGTTGACGAGGATTACTTTATTCCTGTTCGTGGTGGAGTAAATAATAATAAAATTGAATCACTCCCAGGTGGTCAATTTGCTTCTGCTATTGAGGACGTAAAATATCTTAGAGATAAGCTTTTTGCTGCTCTTAAAGTTCCTATGTCGTATCTTATTAGAGGCGATGGAGCAAGCGAAGATAAAGCAACGCTCGCTCAAAAAGATGTTCGCTTTGCAAGAACAATTCAAAGATTACAAAGAGTTGTTGTTGGAGAGTTGGAGAAGATTGGTATAGTTCATTTGTTCACTCTTGGGTATAGAGGTTCAGATCTTATATCATTTAAGCTTTCTCTAAACAATCCATCAAAGATTGCAGCCCTACAAGAACTTGAACACTGGAAAACTAAATTTGATGTTGCTGGTGCTGCTACTGAAGGCTACTTCTCTAAACGTTGGATTGCTCATAATATCTTTGGTATATCTGATGAAGAATTCCTCCGTATCCAAAGAGAACAATTCTATGATCGTAAATTCAACGCTACACTTGAAGCCGCTGGTGCTCAACCACAAGGTGGTGGAGGAGGAGGCGGTGGAGGTGGCCTTGGAGGTTTAGGTGGAGGTGGACCAGAGGGAGCACCACCAGAAGGAGGAGGCCCAGAAGGCGCACCACCACCAGAAGTAGGAGCACCCGAAGGTGGAGGTGGAGAAGCTGGAGGAGGCGCACCAGAAGCCCCAGAAGCTCCACCAGCAGCGGGAGAAGAAGGTGGTAGCACATTATTAGCAGCCCCACCAGGAAAAAGAAGAGATAGTGCTGGAAAAGTAATGACTACTACACCAGCTTCAAAAGGAAAGTGGTATGGACCAGTTTCTAATAGAGGCGGTGACAAAAGAGACGTAGGAGCAAGAGCCAGAGGATTTAAAGCTTCTGGTGGAGGCTTTACAGCAAGTCCAAGTGTAAAAAGTATTTTCCCAGGTTTTCAAGATATTAAATCTTTAGCTAATGCAGCAGGTATTAGTGAAACTTCACAAGAAAAATACAAAGACGAAGAATACGAACTATTTACAATAGAAAAAGAAACTAGGGTTCTTTTAGAAAGTTTGGAGACAAAAAAGAATGGAAAAACTTAAACTCAAACACAATAAGAAAAGAAATACAGCTTTTCTTTTTGAGTCATTAACAAAAGAGTTAACAAAGGCAATCGTTAATAAAGATGAAAAAACAAAAAATATAATTCTATCTATCATGAAAGAACACTTTAAGAAAGGTTCTACCCTAGCAAAAGAATTAGATGTTTATAAATCTCTTTACGAAACAAGAGGTCTTAACAAAGATACTGCAAATAGAATGTTGAATGAAGCAAAAAGAATGTATTCTACTTTTATGCCTCAAGATATTTTTAATCAACAAACAAGAATTATTAACGATGTAAATAAAAAAGTAAGCCCTGCTGTCTTTACAAACTTTATGTCTAACTACAAAGATTTAGCAACAATAGCTCAAATCTTTGATAATGAAATTCCTATGAAGACAAGAGTTATTTTAGAGCAATATTTGATTGATAGATTGTCAACTGAAGACAATCCACAAAACAATCTTAAACCAATCGATAGCCTTGTATATAAAGAATTCGTAAAGAAATTCAACGACAAGTATGGAACAAGCTTGATGGAAGAACAAAAAGAACTTCTTACTAAATACATCGCTTCTTATTCAAATGACGATATTGATTTTAAAGTTTATCTTAATGAAGAGATTTCAAGAATAAGACAAGTAGTTTTATCATCCAAGCAAATTACAGAGAGCAAAGAAAAGGAAGGATTATTAAGTGTTCTTGAATCATTTAAAACAACACAAGTAACTCCAGCTATGGTCGAGAAAGTATTGAAGCTACAACAGTTAGTTAAGGAACTTGTTTAATGTCAATAAAGATTAAAGTCAAAGATGATAGTATGGAGGGAATCGGCGGCGAGCAAGAGATTCCAAAAACCAAAGTTCGTCTTGATATAAGAAAAACCTTAGATGGTAATTTTATAATTCAAGATCATCCTTATATTGATATTATATTATCTCCATCAAAAAATAAGATATTAGCTCTATCAACTATTGCGATGGATGATAAAGTATATTATACTCAAAATAAATACTTTGACTTTCTTTATAAACGTGGCGTAATTGATCCATCAACAGTTCAAGCTGGAAATATTTATGCCTCTATGGAAGCTGCTATCCCTCAAACACAAGAGAAGGTAGATCCAATAGAAGTAATAATATTTGCTACTGCTATGTTTATGGATAACGAAAGACCTTCGTTTGAATACGAGAAAGCTATGCGTAAAGCACAAGACGATTACCTTACAGATCCAACAGACCAAGATTCAACCGAACTTGGAGAAGTCCCACAGAAAGCTCGTCAAGGTTCTATTGGAACTGCTGCTTACTCTATCAACAAGAATTATAACATCGCTTATCTTGGCGAGAGGAAAAATAAAAAATGAAACTCACAGAATCTTATTTAAGACGTTTGATTAAACAAGCTATTAACGAAATGCACGACGACTCTTTCCCAGCTATGGAAGAACCTTATTTTAATCCATCAAGACCACAAGGAGATTATAAAGATCTTTATGCTCAATATGTTCCAAATGTATTAACTGCTGATGAATTTAATAATCTTGTAAGGGATCTAAACGAGTTAAGACCATCATTAAAAAAAATGAACACAGACCCAGAGAGAGTTCTTAGAAATTGGTTAACAAATATGGAAGAAAATAGAAGACCAGTAGAAGAACCAGAATACGACGATATGTATTAAAATGTTCCTTTTATTTTTTATTCTTGCTTGCTATGGTTTAACTCAAATCCTTGTTTACGGTTCTATATTTGATTGTATAAGACCAAAACAAGGATTATGGGGAGAACTATTTAAATGTCCTATGTGTATGGGATTTCATGTAGGTTGGATATTGGCATTACTTTTAAATGTCTCCGATCTATTTAAGGTATCAACCAATATATTTGATATGTTTATGTTGGCTTGTCTTTCATCGGGGTCTTCATATGTTCTTTGTTCAATATTCACGGATTTTGGAATTAATTTCAATATCAACAAGCAAGATAACAAATAAACAAACTAATTAAAATAGTTGGAGATAATTATGAAAGTTAATTTAACAGAAGGCTTTTGGACTCGCAAATGGGCACTTCAACCTGTAAGGCTTTGTTGTCGAGGAAAGCGGCTTGGCCGTAGGAACTAAATAAATGAATAAATCACTATTAAGAGAATTTTTTGAACTATGCCCAGATGGACTTTGTGAAGACATACTTACAGAGTCCGATAAACACTTTATTAAAAGTGGTGGCATGATGTTATCTGGTGTAATCCAAAGAGCAGATGCGAGAAATGGAAATGGAAGAATTTATCCATATTCAGTTCTTAACAGAGAAATGGATACATATAGACAACTTGTTCAAGAAAGAAGAGCACTTGGAGAGCTTGATCATCCAGACCAATCAGTAATTAATCTTAAAAACGTTTCACATCTTGTAACAGAGGTATGGTGGAATGGAAAAGATGTAATGGGTAAAATTCAAGTTCTTGGCACACCATCTGGTCAAGTATTAAGAGAACTAGTTAATGCTAATGTTAAAATTGGTATTTCTTCAAGAGGAACTGGATCTGTTAGAGAAAACAGAGGAGAGACAATTGTAGAAGATGATTTCCAATTAATTTGTTTTGATATTGTTTCGGAACCTTCGACTCATGGAGCTTTCATGTTCCAAGAAAGAAAGGGAACTGTAAACGAGAATAAACAAGTAAGAGTTTCAAATCTTATCAAAGATATTTTAAAGTAAAAGGATACAATAAATATGAATGTACAGCAAGCAATCAAAGCTGCAATAGGAAAAGATTATAGGGCTAGAGATCTTAATGTTTCTGAAGCGGAAAAATTGATAGCCTATTTAAACAAAACTGAAGAAGGTAAAAATTTATTAAGAACAATCAGTTTTGATAAAGATGTAGAAGATCTTCTTGCAAAAAGAAAAGCAGCAGCTACATCAAAACCAAAACCAGTTGAAAAAAGACAAGATGTAGCAACTTTACATATTGGAAAGGGATCTAACGGTCATGGGTACAGTGGTAAAGCTCGTTATTCAGAAAACAAAAAAGGAACAAATATAATGCAACTTACAACAGCAAGACTTAAGCAAATCATCAAAGAAGAGCTTGAGGCAATCGTATCAGAAATGGAACCAGAGGAAGAAGTTCTTTCTCCAGAAGAAGAAAGAGTTGCTTCACTTGAGCAACAACTCGCAGAAGCCAAAAAGAAAGCCGCAAAAACAAAAGCTATGAAGCAAATGAAAGGTGATGCAAACGCTCACAAATCAGCTAAATCAGCTATGAAAACACTTGGCAAAAAAGGTAAGTGATCTAAAAATAAACCTTAGTTGAGGTTTTTGAATATGAGGTGGTGTATTTACTTACATCACCTCTATTTATTATGAATTGGTGAAAAATGAAAGCAGAAGAACTTAAAAAAACTTTAAGACCTCTTGTAAAAGCCCTAGTCAAAGAAGCGATGCAAGAGGAATTATCCACAGTAATAAGTGAGATAGTAAAACAAACAGCAGGGTCAACACCAATAGTAGAACGTAAACAACCTACTATCGATCCAAAATTACAACAAGAAAGAATGATTGCTAAACAAAAAGCAGAATCTGAAAGAAAGAAAATGCTTGAAGATATTAGCAAAAAATCTTATGGTGGTATAAATATATTTGAAGGAACAACTCCTTTAACAAGAGGTGGAGAGATAAGCGAAAGCAAATCCTCAGCACCTTCAGCAGCAGATCCTCTTGCTGGCGTAGACCCACACGATCCAGGCGTTGATATTGGTGGTCTTCTTAAACTTACAGGTGGCTGGAGACAAATAAAATGAAAAGATATACAGAGCAACAAGCAAGAGAAATTATAAGAGAAGAATTAAGAAATTATCTTATTCAAGAAGGTATGTTAAAAAACATAACTCTTGGTGTTCTTGGTGGTCTTGCTGCTGCTGGTCTTCAATATTTAATAAAAGAGCCAACAGCACAAGCAGAGCAAGCTGTTGAAGAAATGGAAGAGTTAAAAGATACACAAGAAGAAGAAGTAATTGAAGTTGATCAACAGATATTTGATAAAGCAGAACAAATTATAGTCAAGTTAATAACAAAAGGTGCTAATGAAGATTATGCAAGAGAAATTGTTAGCAGAGTTTTTGTGGGAGCAGCAAATGAATTTGATTCATCACATGAGGAAAAAGAGCCAAATTTTGAAAAAGAAAAAATAAAATTTATTAATAATAAACTTGGCGAAATATTAAATGATGAAACACTTTATAAGATTGTTGCATTTGATTTTATGAAACACGCTGAAAATGTAGGTAGAAGCGAAGCTGTTGCTGCTGCTTCACATTTTGGTACATCTTCTCCCAAACTTTCGATTGAATTTGCTTTAGCTAATGGATTTTTGTTAAGTGCTAGAGAAAATTATAAAGAAGCTTTTCAAAATTCAAAAATTAAAAAAGATGAACAAGGAAATACATATTATTTATTTGATCCTATGAAGTTAGGTTATTGGGACGATAAAATACAAAGAGGATCAGAATTAAGTCAATTAGTAGGTAATAATTTAGGTAATGTAAAAATACCTAAAAAAATGTTTGATGCAGCACAAGCAATAGATATGGAAAGATATATTGGAAAGCAGCTTCAAGAAAATAAAGTTAATAAATTAAGACAAAGAATAAACGAATTGAGAGGTGTTTATGTCTAAGAGTAATAATCTTCACGCAAAAGTAGTCCCAAAGAAGGGAGAGCCTTTTGAGAGAATGGTGAAGAGATTTTTAAAGAAAGTAAAAAAAGAAAGAGTTATTGAGCAAGTTAAAGATAGAAGATACTACGAGAAGCCTTCAGTAGTAAGAAGAAAAGAAAAACTTGCTGCTATTGCTAGATGGAAGAAACATTTAGCAGAGAAAAAAGCGAAAGAATTAGCAAGAGAATCTAATTACAATAAACGCTTTGAAAGTAACAAAAGAAGGGAAGATTAATTATGTCGCAAAGTTATCCTTATGGTGTTGGATTAAGTAATGTAGGTTCTTACCAAGTATCTGGTGTTCCTTATGCTACTTCAAGTATAGCAGCACCAGCATCATCTGGAACCCCTACACAAGTTTCGTTTCCAGACATAACACAAAGAATTGTAGTATCAAATATCAATACTGCGTCTGCCCTAAGAGTAGGGTTTTCAGCAAATGGTGTTTCTGGAACAAATTATTTTATAATTCCTGCTGCATCAAGTTCTGTAATTTATCCTACACAAGATTTTAAAGTTAAAGTATCATCAATATTTTTACTTTCACATACAGCAACTCCAACAAGTGCTTCTGTATTTGCTGAACTTACAAATATTTCAACTTCACATTTAAACAATTCTGGCCCAACAGGTTTACCAAATTGGTCTGGTTCAGTAGGAGTAGGATAAAATGAGTAGATTTGGTTGGGCTTATGTTAGCGATGTAATAACTGGAAGTGGTGGAACCCCAGGTGGATCTGATAAAGCAATTCAATTTGCTTCTGGTTCTACTTTCAGTGGCTCAACCAATTTTACTTTTGATTATACTACAAACACAGTAAGATTAACGGGGACTTTATACGCAGATAGTTTAATCGTATCTTCATCAGTAATTTATAAATCTGGTTCAACTAAATTTGGTGATGATTCAACAGATACTCACCAATTTACTGGTTCATTATTATTAAGTTCTTCTTATATAAGTCAAGCTGATTATATTGATTTTAATGTTTCTGCTTCTGCTCCATCACATAGAAACGGTAGAGTTTATTGGAATAATACAGATGGTTGTTTAGATATTTATAATGCGGAAGCAGATGTAACACTTCAAGTAGGTCAAGAAAATTGGACAAGAATATTTAACAATACTGGCGCAACAATAACAAATGGAACAGTTGTTAGGTTAAACGGAACTCACGGAGATGTTCCAACAGTAGAAAAAGCTGCGTCATTAGCTGTGTCTGGTTCGGTTAATGTGCTTAATCAAATTTTGGGTTTATCTACACACGATATTGAGATAAATAGCTTTGGTTATATAACAACTCAAGGTTTAGTTAAAGGATTAAATACAAATGCTTTTAGCGATGGAGAAACTTTATTTGTATCATCATCGGCAGGTTTAATAACTAATGTTCCTCCTTCTGCTCCATATGAAATTATTCCAATTGGTGTTTGTGTTAAAGCAAGTCCAGGTACAAGCGGTATTATTTATGTAGCTGTTCAAGAACCAATTGATTTTTCTGATTTATCTTCTGCTCATGTTTCTGGAAACTATAGTTATGGAGATTTATGGACGTATGTTACAAGCAGCACAACAGGCTATTGGACTCACACAAATCAACTTTCTGGAACTTATGGAATAACTGGTTCTTTAACTGTATCTAATACAATAACAGCTACGTCAGCATCATTTTTAGAGTATATACAATTAGGCGATAATTTAAGTGACCAAGCTTACTTTAATGCGAGCTTAAAAACAAACATTCAACCAGCAGCAACAAACGATGTAGACCTTGGTGGTTCATCCAGATATTGGAGAACTGGCTATATAACTACCTTATCTTCTTCTGCTATTTCTTCTTCTGTAAGTGTTTATACATCTGAAGTTAGAGCAGGTTCGGTAATAGTTAATGGTAATATATCTGGTTCTGGAAATATAAATGGTTCTGGATTACAGATATCTGGTGGTGGTTCTTTTGGATCAAATATAACAGTAACTGGAACTATATCATCATCTGTTGGTTTGCAAACTGCTGGTGCTTTGACAGTAGCTGGTTCAACAACATTAAAAACTGGTTTAACTGTAACTGGTAGTACAAATATAGCTGGTGGTAATCTATCAGTTACTGGTAACGTCTACGCTAATTCTTTTAACGGCGATGGTTTCGCAATAACTAATATTCTTGGAACAAATGTTAGCGCAGTAGGACCAGATAATTCTATCCAATTTAAAGATCCAAACACAGGAACTTTAACAGGTTCATCTGACTTAACTTTTAGTGGAAGTGCCTTAACAGCTTCGGTAATATCTGCTTCTTCCTATGTTGGTAATGGTTCTGGTTTAACTGGTATAACAGCACCTAAATATGCTATATTCTATGCTAACGGTGTAACAACAGGAAGCAATTATGAACTTCTAACTATAAATTCTAATAAATATTTACAGTTACAAAGAAGAAAAACTTTCCCTACCGCAAGAGCAATTGGCATTACCGATAGCGAATATGGATGGACTTGGTTAAATCGTAGTAGTTTAAGTTCTGTTTCTTCTTCAACAGAAAATGTATCATCTTCTAATGCTGCTAATTTAATTCACAGTTCTTTGTCAAATACAACTTGGTTTGGAGGAACTGCAACAGCACCAGTTAGATATAAAGAATATAACTTACAAGTTGGACAATCATTACAAATTATAACAAAAACCTCCGCTTATGCAGTATCTAATTACGATCAAACACAAACAGTAGTTTGGTTATCTGGATCTGTTGATAAATATGTTAGATTTGGTGTTGGTTACGATAACGGTCTTAATGCAACAGCACAATCAAATGTTGGTAGCACTACTAATCATTCATTAACGAGTGGTGAAATTGGTGCTGGTATTTGGTGGACAGCTTATGTAACTCCAACACAATTTTCTCTTTATTATAATTTATCAACTGGTTCAACACCACCAACAACTGGGTGGCTATTCTCCCAAGGAAATAACTTTGTTAATGCTGCTGCTACTTCCGTTGGAAATAAAATAAACGTTGGTCAAATGATAATGACAGGAAAGTCAGATGCTGCTATAACTTCTACTGGCTCATTCCATTATTATGATGTTCAACTTAAACCAGACGAAGAAGCAGGATATTTTGTTCCAAATAGTTATTATCGTTGGGGTTCTGCTCAATATGACACTTCTGGTACTGAACAATTAATTGGAGAGTTTGATTTAGGTTCTACATCAGCAACAGTAGATCAAACAAAATTAAGATTAGCATTAGCTGATTTAGTTAATAATTTAAGTGGAGATAGTGCGACAGTAACTTGGTCAGCAGTTCAATCAAGTTCTACTGGTGGAGTTTCTTCTACTTATTATGATGCTTCGTCAGTTGTTGTATCTGGTACTGGTAGATACTTTAGATTATGGGTAAAAGTTACAAGCACTGGTAATACTGGTGGTTCAATAGGACCATTCCCAATAACTATTCCTATTTCTTAGGCTATTACTATTTATAGTTAATGGCTCGTCAAAAGAAATCCGATACTGCTTGGTCACAACCCGCACAACCTCCTCCTCCCTTATTTACAGGAGAGAAGGAGCGTAACCTTGTTAAGCAAGTTAATGACGAGCTTATTGAAAGAGTTATTGGTCAACAGGTAGCTTATTTCTCTATTGATATTGATCGTTCAAACTTCCATCCTCTTTATGGCGAGGCAATAGAAAAAACATTTCTTCCTCCAATAAGAATTTATGCTCTTGTTAAGTGGGAAGGTCAAACTCAATCATTCACACAAAATATTGGTATTGATAAAGCAACATCAATAGAAATTCACTTTCACAAAAAACGTCTAACAGAAGATCAAGACGTTTTTGTTCGTGAAGGTGATTTTGTTTTATATGGCGATAGATATTATGAAATTGTTAAGCTTGATGAACCAAAACAATTATTTGGACAGATAGAAAATAAATTTGAAGTAATGGCTAAATGTTTGAGAGCAAGAGAGGGAATGTTTAATCCTCAATTCTCAGCGAATACAATCATTCCAGTTAGACAAACAACTTCAATTTCTTCTGGTTCATCAGCACAAGCAAACACTTCAAACAACGCATCCTTCAACAATTTAACTTCTAATGGATTAACTACATTAAATGGTGCGATAGTATATCATACAAATTTAGTTTCTGGTAATTATACCGTAACTTCAACAGATTTTATTATTGGTGTTAATACAACAACAGTATCATCAACAATAACTTTACCTTCTGTTTCGGCAACAAATACAGGAAGAACTCTATTTATCAAAGACGAAACAGGCAACGCATTTACAAACACAATAACATTAGTAGCTGCTTCTGGTGAAACTGTTGATGGAGATTCAAACTTTGTTATTGAATCCGATAATGGTTCTGTAATGCTTTATTGTACGTCAACTGGCTGGCATGTAGCATAGGATAACAAATGGCATATAAAGTTTCAAAGGGCAAAAATAAGATAACGGGTAATCAAACCTTTATCGATAATATATCTGGGTCAGTAATATCTGCTTCTTATTTTGTTGGCGATGGTTCTTTATTAACAAATGTATCTGGTAGCGGTGGTACAGGAACAGCAACAGGTGGCGGTCCTTTAACTGCTATTCAATTTAAAACTGGTTCTGCTGGTGAGATAAGTGGTTCATCTAATCTTTTATTCGATTATACAATTCCAAAATTTACAACTAATTCTGGTTTTGTTGTTAATAGAACTACAACCTCAACTAATTTAACTTTAACACCAGCACAACATATAATTGGTGTTGATACTTCAGCCGCAACAGCAAGTTTAACTTTAACTCTTCCAAATGCTTCAACTCTTTCAAACGGTCAAATATTTATTGTTAAAGATGAAGGTGGAATGGCAGATACAAAAAATATAATTTTAAGTTGTTCTATTAGCGGACAAACAATCGATGGAGAAGGAACAATAACGATTGAATCGCCTTACTCAGCAATTAATTTATATTCAAATGGAAATAATAAATACTTTATCTATTGACACACACTAATTAATATGATAGCACATAGTAACGTCATTTTTACTATGTGTCTTTTTTTAAGGAGACAAATAATAAAATGGCTTATAAATATTCAAGAGGTGCGTTTGCTGCCTCTGGTTCAGTAACATTAGAAGAAGGTTTAAACGTTACAGGTTCATCAGCTTTAGCTGCCGTTACTGCTACCACAATTAGCGGTACAACAGTTCAATTTACAACAGTTTCAGCTTCTGCTCTTGGTGGTGCTGCTGTATCTAATGTTTCAGCTCAATACCTTCCTTCTTGGGATGCTGGTTTAGGTAGATTTGAAAATTCATTCATTTCAAGAACAGGCTTTGGAAAAACAATTGTTTCTGGTGCTTTGGGTCTTGAAGTTACTGGGGCTTTTTCACTTCTTGGTGCTTCTGCTTTACAAGGTGTAACAGCTACAACACTTTCAGCTTCTTCAACACTACAAGTTGGTGGAGCTTCAACATTACAAGATCTTACTATTAATGGTAACTTGACTGTTCTTGGAACAACGATTTCGGCCTCAGTTGCAAATCTTATAATTGAAGACAAAGCAATAGTAATTGGTGATGGATCAACTTCATTTGGTGTTGGATATGGTTTGTTGTTTGGTTCTGGTTCAAGTGAATGGGCAACTTTCCAAACTGCACAAGCTGATATTGATGGAGTAGGAGGTAATGATAATATCCTTTCTTCATCACTTTCAATTAAAGCTCCTGCATTTGCTGGTACTTTGTATGGTTCTGTAACCCCAACTTTAACAGAACGTGGTGATGCTGGATACACATTAGTTAATGGTATAAACTATATTACTGGAACTTTTTCCGCTACCCGTACTTGGGCACTTCCAGCAGCCCCAGCAGTTGGAGATTCGGTTAAAATTAAAGGACCAAGTAATCTTTCACCAGGAGGCTTTCAATTAATAGTTTCTGGTTCTGGCGCACATAAAATAGACGATGAAACAACTGCTGTTCTTGAATCACCATACGCAGCCGTTGAGTGTGTTTACGTAGCTACAAACAAGTGGTCAATCTTCTAATCTAAAATTAGATTCTGGTTTTATATTAGAATTAAATTGGAAGGCATCATTAACTTGGTGCCTTCCTTTTTTATTTATCATTCTATTTATTGGTATGGCTTTTGCGTATACTAAAGTAAGTGGCAGTAATGCTCCACAAATTGTTGGCGATTTGATTGCTGGTGCTGATCCACAAAGAAACACTAAAATTGATTTTGATAATGATAAAATTGATTTTGTTGCTGGAGGCGTAACCGTTCTTTCGATAACTCCAACGTTGATTAGTTCTTCAACAGATATTTATTCTTATGGTTATTTAAGATCTCTAAATTCATCTGGTGACGAAGGTGGAGAAATATTATTAGCAAAATCAGTAACAAATAACACACTTACTGGTAGTGGTATAACAATTGATTCATACCAAAATAAAATAAGATTCTTTGAACAAGGCGGTTCTGCTCGCGGCGCATATATTGATTTGACCGAATGTGATCCTGGCGTTGGAACCAATCTTTTAGCTGGAGGTATTGGAGGCGGCGGCACTGGTGATATTACATCAGTTAGTGCTGGTTCTGGTTTAACAGGTGGTGGAACATCTGGAGCAGTAACACTAAGCTTATCAAGTAGTATTTCAGTCACTTCTATATCAGCTTCAACTTATATTGGTTTACCATCAGCATTAACAGTTTCTGGAACAAGTGCTGAGGGAACACAATTTAATAATACAGTTTCAAAAATAACATTTGACAATAATACGGGTTTCCAAGTTTCTCAATCAGCACCAAACGAAGTATTCCTCTCAATTGGTTCTCACTATAAAGATATTGTAGTTGCAGGACAAACAACACTCTCAGCAACTGGTTCTGATAGTTTAGAATTTAAAGCAACTGGTGGTTTACAAATTATAACTTCTTTAGTTGATAGTAACCAAAATACAGTTTCAAAAGAAGTAACTTTTAGTACAACAACACTTTCATCTTCAATTAGTTCTTCTCTTGCGTCATTAGAATCAAGGCAATTTAAAGCATCATCGGACGGATTGCCATATTATAACACTTCATCTGTACCATCAGTTTTAACTCCACCATCGGAAAACAGATCAAGTTATGTATTGGGTTGGGTTAATAATCAATTAGCTTGGGTTTTAATGTCTGCTGGTGTTTCATTTTTAACTCCACAGTACACAGAAGTAATATTAAATGAAAATTCTGTATTAACGTTACAAAGTGGAGTATCAATAACAGGAGGAACTGTAGTATGAGTACGCTACCAGCACTTAATTATAAATATATTGGAAAATTTACTGTATCATCTTCAACTGCACAAAATTGTTTAAAAGCTTTAGATACAGCTTTTAATAGTAATACTTACGCTGATGGAACTTTAAGAAGTGTTGGTACAGGATCAGCTTGGACACCTACTTCATTTTTATCTTCTTCTAATACAGTAGCAGTTTCCCTTGCACCAGTTAGTTCCTCTTTATCACATAGAATAATATATGCTGGCGGGCAAACAGCAAATATTAGTCCTTCTCCAACTATGATAGGTTCAGATGTTAATTCAACATCAAATAATAGGCTTATTTTTGGATTAGCTAAAAATACTGTAAATGGAACTTATGTAAATTGGTCTAATTCTAATCCTTATACTTCTGGTAGTTTTACTGGTTATTTAGGTTTTGCAAATGCTGGTACAACATCATTTATACATGCATATGAATCACAAGATACAGTAATGGTTATAGCAGAATTAAATACAAATCAAGTTCAAATATCATTAGCTGGTGCAGCAATAGACCCAGAAACAACAACAGCAGGTAACGCAGAATCTGATGGAAAAATCTATGGTGTTTTTAGTTCTGATTATTTAAGTTTTGCATCAGTCATAAACGGTGGTACCTCTGGGCAACAAACTTTCTTAAGTTATGGTGGAGTTACAGCAGGAATGGCAAAAAGTTATATATTTAATTTTGGTTCAAGTGCAATACTTTTAACAACTCGTCACGTTGTTCCATATAATGCTACTACTTTTAAAAACACTACTGGTGAATTTATAAGACAAGATATATATATGGAAGTTGCTAACGGTGGTACTTTTTATGGTAGATTAAGAGAAATAGTTATGTTCCCAGTTAATCTATCATTTACTAAATTTACTGTATCTAATATTGTAAACGGATTTATAGTTGGTGCGGCTTCTAACGCTACATCACAGTGTATATTATTAAAGGCATAAAATGATTACTATAAAAGATTGTGTATTAAGTTATATAGAAAATGAAGGAATGGATATTGCTAAAATTAAAATAACTAACTTTTATCCATTTGGAACTTATAAATTTAATTTAACATTAAGTGATTTAACAACAAAAATAATTTATGTTGAGAAATATACTAATGAAGATGAAGGCTTGGTTGAATTTTATAATCAATCTAATGAAATAGTAGCAAGAGCAAAAGGATTTACTTCTGTAATCTAATAAAATAGGGTTTTTCTAAATTTAGACACTATTTATTTTTGATTACATATAAATTGGAGAACTCCTTAATGTCTTCTTTGTTAGAACAAGCAATTATAGATGCTACCGCATTAAAAGAAGCTGCACTTAAAAATGCAGAAGCACAAGTATTAGAAAGATATTCCACAGAAGTAAAAGACGCAATTAAAAATTTATTAGAACAAGAAGAAGGTTTTAATTCTCCAGTTGCATCAGAAGGTGGAACATCTGGTATTAATGGTGGAAATGTTGGCGATCAAATGACCCAAGCTTATAAAGACGGTCAAAAACTCTGCCCATGCCCAGATGATGAAGAAAGAATAACAATTGACTTGACATTAGGTGACGTTGAAGGAATGGCTAAAGAAACAGGTATTGATTTATCTGTTGCTTCTGGTGGAGGTTCCGCTATGTCCCGTGATCAATTTATACAATCACAAGCAGCACAACTTCAAGAAGGCGAAGGATACGAGATTGATAAAGAAGAACTTTTAGATCTCTATGAGAAACTTACAGTTGATGCCAGAGTAGTTCCAAACGGAAAGATTGAATATCCAGAGAATACACTTGAAGTTGAATATGCCAAAGATGTAGCAGCAGCAAAAAGAGCACAACTTGAAGCTGAAGAAGAAGCAACAGAAGTTAAAAATGAAAACAAAAAACTTCAAAGCAATTATAAGAATTTACAAGTTGAATACAAAAAACTTGAAAAGATTACTGAAGCACTCGCAAATAAAGTAGAACAATACGAGAGCGCAGTATCACAATTAAAAGAGAACTTAGATAAGTTATCCGTAACAAATGCTAAACTTCTCTATACAAACCGCGTATTGAATAGTAACTCCTTGAATGAGCGACAAAAAGATAAACTTGTCGAAGCACTATCCAACGCAAAAACAACAGACGAAGCAAAGACAATCTATCAAACACTTCAAAGCACAGTGCAGGGCAATACAAGAGTATCTGCTCCAAAATCACTTAGCGAAGCCCTAAACAGACCTTCTTCATCTGTATTTCAGACAAAGCAAAACGATACAGTAACTCCAGAAGTGGAAAGAATGCGTCGTTTGGCAGGTATTAAATAAATAAACATTTAAGGAGTTTATAATATGTCTATTATCGAAAGATTAACAGAGGGCATGGTTCAACGTGACCTCGCAAAAGAAGGCTCAGCCCTTCTTTCAAAATGGGAAAAAACAGGTCTTCTTGAAGGTATGTCTTCAGAAAGATCAAAACACACAATGGCTCGTCTTCTTGAAAACCAAGCAAAAGAGCTTCTTCGTGAGTCTTCATCAATGGCCGCTGGCGACGTAGAAGGTTTTGCTGCCGTAGCATTCCCAATCGTCCGCAGAGTATTCGCTGGTCTTATCGCCAACGATCTCGTTTCAGTTCAACCAATGTCACTTCCATCTGGTCTTATCTTCTTCCTCGACTTTAAGATTTCATCAACTGCTGGTTCTGGTCCAAGATTGGGTCAAAAAGCTGGTGATTCAGTTTATGGTCAAGGTGTGCTCGGTCAACAAATCACTGGTGGTGTTAGTTTAACTGGTCTTAATGCAGAAAAAGGTTTTTATAACCTTAACAATGGTTATACCTCACCAGTTTCTTCATCAACACTTCCAGTAGCCTTTACTGCACTTGCTACTGGTGTGTTTGGTGACGGCACACTTGATAGTTGGGTTCGTTATGATGCTGACTTCCTTTCTGGTGCTTCTGGTACTGGTACAGCTCTTGTTCTTGTTTCAGCTTCACTCGCTTCTCTTTCACAATTCAATAGAAACGATTTAGTTGCTATCTCATTAAGCCAATCAGTTACACCAAACTTAACTGGCTCAAATAATTCAACACTCGTAAGAAGATTAACAAAGATTGGTGATGGTACTGTAGTTGGTTCACACACAACTTCAGCAAATGCAGTTTACTTCGTATTTGCTGGTGCTTCTGGTAAAACCGCTGCTAACGTTGCTACTGACGTTACTGCATCTGCTCCAACACTTCAATACCCAATTGCTGATGCTTTCGGTACTAACAATGTTGCCGCTGGTTCAACAAACGCTCTTGGTGCAATTGCTGGTCAATCATCATGGGGTCTTGAGGCTGCTACTGAAATCCCAGAGATCGATATCTCCGTCGATTCAGTATCAATCACCGCTATCACCAAGAAAATGAAAGCAAAATGGACCCCAGAATTGGGTCAAGACCTTAATGCTTATCACAATCTTGATGCAGAGGTTGAGCTTACCTCAATTCTTTCAGAACAAATCGGTCTTGAAATTGATCGTGAAATTCTTGAAGACCTTATCAAAGGCGCAACTGCTGGAACTTACTACTGGTCAAGATCCCCAGGTTTGTTCGTAAACAGAACAACTGGTGCCGAAATTGGTGCATCAGCTAAGGCTCCAGACTTCACTGGTACTGTATCAGCTTGGTATGAAACACTCATTGAGACAATCAATGATGTATCAGCCCAAATTCACAGAAAGACACTTCGCGGTGGTGCAAACTTCCTCGTATGTGGTCCAGAAACCGCCAACATTCTTGAGTTCACCTCTGGCTTCAGAGCTAAAGTAACTCACGAAGACGAGAAGGGCGAGGTCGGCGTTGTTAACGTTGGTTCAATCTCCAAGAAATGGGATATCTACGTTGATCCATACTTCCTTCGTAACGTAATCCTCGTTGGTCGTAAGGGTAGCTCATTCCTCGAAAGCGGATATGTATATGCACCATACGTCCCACTCCAAGTCACTCCAACCATCTTTGGTACTGAGGACTTTGTTCCACGCAAAGGTGTAATGACCCGTTACGCTAAGAAAATGGTTAAACCAGACCTTTACGGCTTGGTAATCATTCGTGGTATGTTTGGCGAAAGCGGCGCATGATAGCGTAGCCTAATTAGGCAAAGAATCCCCCCCTCTCCGAAAGGATTGGGGGGTTTTCTTTTGTTTCAATACTATTTAATAATGCAATTGGTATTTATCCAATAGGAGGGTTTTTAAAATGGGTTCTAAATTTAGCGTAGCAAGAATGAGAAAAGAACTTGCTGCTCAAACTATGACAAGCGTTTCTACAAGTGGTGATTCAACAGTTGGTGGCGGATTAGTTTTATCAGATGTAGCCTCAGCAAATTTAGCTGCTTCTGGTTCTACCGTTAATGATTCAGTAGCAATAGTAAATCATGTAACTAATGTTTCTGGTACTACTGGAACTGGTGTTAAATTACCAAATGGCGCAACATCTGGTGAAGTTTATATACTTTCTAATGTAGGAATACAAGATCTAAAAGTTTACGCTACTGGGTCAGACACATTAAACGGTTTAGTTTCTACAACTGGTTTAATTCTTTCAGCAAGCTGTGGTGGTATGGCTGTAAAGGCTGGAACTAACAATTGGGCTTTCATCTACTCCAAAGTTTAATATAGCTTAGCTATTATTGAAACCCTCCTTAATTGGGGGGTTTCTTTTTTAGAAACTACTTATTGTAAAAGGAAATAATATTTAATGGCAGTTCCTGTTTTAACTCCTGCTTCTACTTTAAGTGCTATTGTTTTACCATCAGCAGGTACGATAGCAGACGTAGCAGCAACCCTACCTTTTGGTATTTATTCAACCTCCCCAGCATTTTTAACAGGAGCAGCAGATCAAGTTGGTTATGTTTATAAAAAGCTTGGTGGTGATATATTAGATATTGAAATAACGACAGGAAACGTATACGCTGCTTATGAAGAAGCCGTATTAGAATATTCTTATATTGTTAATTTACATCAATCAATTAATGCTATGCCAACTTTTCTTGGAGCAGCAACAGGAACATTTGACAGTGATGGAGAATTTGCTTCTGGCTCAGCATTATCGGGTCAAACTCCACAATTAGCTTATCCAAGATATAATTTGGATTACTTTGCAAGATATGGTGATGCTTATGCTATCGAAGCTGGTATAGGAGGTACACAACAAATATATTCAGCTTCCTTTAACGTCACTCCAAACGTTCAAGATTATGATTTACAATCTATTATTGAATCATCTTCATTAAATAATACAGATGCTGCTTCTGGTGGTCCTGTTCCTTTCTCTGGTTCAGTTGGAAATAAAAGAGTAATAATAAGAAAAGTATTTTATAAAACTCCAAACTCTATGTGGAGATTTTTTGGTTATTATGGCGGCTTAAATGCTATTGGTAACTTATCATCTTATGGTCAATATGCTGATGATAGTACATTTGAGGTAATCCCAACATGGCATAATAAACTTCAAGCTATGGCATATGAAACAGCAATTTATACAAGAAACTCTCATTTCTCTTATGAGATTAGAAATAATATGGTTAGATTATTCCCTTGTCCAACAGATATAGGTGTAGACCATATGTGGGTTGAATTTAGCATTTCAAGTGAAGCAAATCCTTGGGAAACAACTTCAAATTCAAGTGATTCCGAAACTGGAGGTGTAAACAATATAAATACACTTCCATTTTCTAATATACCATTTGAAAATATAAATGCAATAGGTAAGCAGTGGATACGTCGTTATGCTTTAGCAGTGTGCAAAGAAATGTTAGGACAAGTTAGATCCAAGTTTAGTACATTACCAATCCCAGGTGACTCTGTTACGTTAAACGGAACCGCTCTTATGTCCGAAGCAAAAGAAGAAAAGAAAGAATTGAAAGAAGAATTAAACAAGATTCTTGATCAATTAACTTATCATAAGATTGCCGAGACAGAAGCTAAAATGTCTGATGATGTTCAAAAGGTTTCTCAAAAGATTCCTGTTCTTATTTACGCAGGATGATATAAATGAGTGATACATTACAAGAAATAACATTTCAATCTTCTACACTTGAAACAATTGATTTTGCTTTTTACAATTGGCTAAATGAAAAAGTAAATGTATTTTCAACCACATCAGAAGGTTGGAAAAAAGTACCAGTAACTTGGGTATCTGCCGAACGTTCCCACCAAATTAAAAATAATAAAGATATTCGTGATTCATCTGGTATGATTAAATATCCTATTATAACTATTGATAGAAAATCAATAAACAAAGATCCACAAAAAACAGGTTCAATACCAGCAAATCTTAGACCTATTCAAGACGAGAAAGGTGGAACAATAACTATTGCGAGAAGAATACAACAAGAAAAAACTTCTAACTTTCAAAATGCTGATGATGCTAAATATCCTGTAAACAGACGAGGACAAAAGGCGTATCCGTTAGGTTCTAAAGGCTATACAAGAAATAATAAAGTTGTATACGAGACAGTTACAATACCAATCCCAGTTCATGTTGCAGTTACTTATCAACTTAATATAAAGACAGATTACTTACAACAATTAAATGAAATAACAACAGTTTTCTTTACTAAAAATGGTAATACCAGATATATTCAATTAGGTAACGAACATCATAAATATGATGCCTTTATAAAAGGTGATTTTACTTTTGAAGATAATTCCTCAAATTTAAATGAGGAAAGAAAAACTTATGGAGCTTCAATATCAATAGAGGTTATAGGATATCTTATAGGTGATGGTAGCAATCAAGACAGTCCAAAAATGGTTATAAGAGAAAATGCTGTTGAAGTTAAAATACCAAGAGAAAAAGTAATCTTTGGCGATATACCAGATTACTTAAATTCAAATAAAAACAAAACATCTTACAGAGAATAAAAGCTTTTTGCTTTATTTACTACTATTTATTATTGATTATTTACATTAAGCAGGAGTAATAAAGCAAATGGCTATTTCATCTTATCGTTTCGTGTCTCCAGGTGTTCAAGTCCAAGAGATCGACAACTCCCAACTTCCAGCAATCTCTAATTTAACTGGTCCAACCGTTATTGGTAGATTTGAAAAAGGACCAACTATGCGTCCAGTATATGTTACTTCCTTTTCTCAATTTGTAGAGACATTTGGTAATCCAATCCCAGGTAAACTTGGTAATGATGTTTGGCGCGATGGAAATTACGTAGGAACAACTTATGGTGCCTACGCAGCACAAGCTTGGCTTCGTAATACACCAGCTTTAAATGTTATTAGATTGATAGGTAAACAACACTCAAGTCCTTCTGCAAGTGGAAAGGCTGGTTGGAAAACTGATCTTTCGTTTGCTGCTGCTTCTGTTGGTGGTGGTGCTTATGGTTTGTTTGTAGTTCCTTCTGCTTCTGCTGGTTCAACTATAACTGGTTCTCTTGCTGCTGTTTGGTATATTCAAAGCGGTTCTGTCCAATTAACTGGCGCAGTAGCTGGTGGTTCAAGTCAAGTTCAAGGAGCTAATGTTTTAGTACAATCACAAGACGTTGGAGCAACTTTTAGAGCAGTTGTAACAGGCCCATCTGGTTCATATGTTTCTAACTTTAACTTCGATCCAGATTCAGACTTCTATATTAGAAAAGTATTTAATACAAATCCAATACTTACTAACTCAGATATTACAAGTAATTCTAGTATTGAATATTATTGGTTAGGTGAATCATTTGAGAGATCATTAAAAGAAGTTGTTCCACAAATATCTGGTTCAACTTATGGATTTATTGCTCCTCTTACAAATGGAACAGTTAACTGTGATAACTTTAAAATGAATTCAAGAGAAGCAAAAACTGGTTGGGTAATTGGTCAAGATCTTACTACTAATTTTGCTTCATACGTTGCTTCCGCACAACAAAAACTTTTCCGTATCTCAACATTAGATGGTGGAGAATATGAACAAAAGAATTATAAGATTTCAATAACAGATGTTAGAGCACCATTAACTGACTTTGATGATTATGGTACATTTACTCTTTCTATAAGAAATGCAGCAGATAGCGATAATACTCCTCAATACGTAGAAAGATACTCAAATCTTAATCTTAATCCAGCTTCTCCAGATTATATCGCCGCAAGAATAGGTGATAAATTTACACAATGGGATGAAACAGAAAGAAGATTAAAAGAATACGGAACATACGACAATGTATCAAAGATTATCAGAGTAGAAATGAATGATGATGTTGATACAGGTAATGTTGATCCAACTTATCTTCCATTTGGTTTCTTTGGTCCTCCAAAATTTAATTCATTCACAGTAAATTCTGGTTCCACTACCACAGCACCAGCTAATACACCTGTAACTGGTGGGTACGGTGGTGTTTATAGTGCAGGAAATTTCCTTTATACTGCTGTTAACTTGACTGCGAGTATTCAGTTCCCATCCATTCCATTACGCCTATCCTCTTCAACAGGAGGATTAGGAGATCCAAGAAATGCACATTTTGGTGTTGCAGTCGGTGAGTCAGTAGCAACAACTACCTTTGATCCAACCTACTACGATTTAACAAGAGCACTTCCAGCAGATATTGATGAAACTTGGGATGCTTCTGGTGCATACTTAACAAATTCGTTTGTATTCTCACTTGATGAACTTTCAAGTTCCGCTGGTGGAATTGGATTTGATTATGTTGCAGGTTGCAGAGCTGCTGGTAATTCATTCACAGTAGTTTCTGGTTCCACAGGATACAGAAACATACTTAATGCTGGTTATAACAAATTTACAATGCCTCTTTATGGTGGATTTGACGGATTTGATGTAACAGAAGCAGAACCATTAAGAAATAGTTTAATGGATACAACTACTTCAACGGAAAAGAATTCATCTGTATATTATACATATAGCAGAGCAATTGATACATGTGCAGATCCAGAAAGCTTAGTTACAGATATTGTAACTGTTCCTGGTTTAACACTCACAGGATTAACAAATAAACTTATTCAAACTTGTGAAAGTAGAGCAGATGCACTTGCAATCATTGATTTACCAGATGTTTATACACCAGAACAAGAAGCCAAAGTTACTTCAAAAACAAGTAGATATTCTGGTACTGTAACAAATACAGCAGCAGCATTAAAAGCAAGAGGTTTAAACTCAAGCTATGCAACAACTTATTATCCTTGGGTACAAGTAAGAGATACATTAAGCAATAGAAGTATCTTTGTTCCTCCTTCAGTTGTAGCACTTGGAGCTATGTCATACGGACAAGCAACACAAGAACTTTGGTTTGCTCCAGCAGGTTTCACCAGAGGTGGATTAAGTGAAGGTCGTGGTGGTATCCCAGTTATCGGCGTATCACAAAAACTTTCATCAAAAGAACGCGATACACTATATGAAAACAATATTAATCCTATTGCTTCGTTCCCAGCAGAAGGTATAGTAATCTTTGGTCAAAAGACACTTCAAGTTACACCATCTGCTCTCGATAGAATAAACGTTCGTAGAATGATGATCTTCGTTAAGAGAGAAATTTCAAAGATTGCATCAAGACTTCTTTTCGATCAAAATGTAGAAGTAACTTGGTCAAGATTCACAGGTCAAGTCAATCCATTCCTATCTACTGTTAAGTCAAGATTAGGTCTTACTGACTACCGTGTAATTCTCGATAAGTCAACAACTACAACTGATTTGATTGATAGAAACATAATGTATGCCAAGATCTTCTTAAAGCCAGCAAGATCAATAGAATTTATCGCAATTGATTTTACAGTTACAGATAGTGGTGCATCATTTGTTGATTAACAACTACTTAATATATAAAGGTTCGGAGGAAATATAAATGGCATTTTGGAATGAGGCAGCTTTAGAGCCAAAAAGAAAGTTTAAGTTTTTAGTTAGATTTGGTGCAGCATCGGATAAGCTTCCTAGCTTTATAGCTAAGAAAGCTGATAAGCCTTCTTTTGATGTGTCAGAAACAAAACATGATTTTCTTGGTCACGCTTTTAAATATCCTGGTAGAGTAACTTGGAAAGATGTAAATGTAACCATAATCGACCCTGCTGGCGGCGGCGCAGCTTCCCCAGATGATAGAAACAGCAGCACTCTTAAAGCAGCAGTAAATGATGTAACTGATGCTTTATATAATGTTCTTTTAAGTGCTGGTTATCAATCTCCAACCGCTGCTGGTTCTGCCATAACTGGTGGTCCAACATTGTCAACTTTAAGAACAATGGCTAAAGGAACTGCAACAGCACAATTCGCACAAGTTGAAATTATTCAAATTGATGCAAATGGTAATGCTCTTGAAACTTGGACACTTAATAATGCTTGGATAAAAAGCGTTAACTTTGGTTCACTTGAATATGGTTCAGACGATATCAGCGACGTTTCATTAACCTTTGTATACGATTGGGCAGATGTGAAGATTACAGGCACAGGCTTTGATTCATCACTTGAACCATAATAAGAATATAAATGTTCTGGGCACATAAAGATAAATATTACACATTAGAACTTAATAAGAAAAACTTATTTGCTGCTAGATTTAATGATACTAGTGTTTCTAATTGGGAGGGAGATGAAAACGATAAAGATATCTGTCTTTTAGTTAAGAAACTAAATTTGCCCTCATTAAATATTCCATTTGAAAGATTACATGGTAACCAATTTGTTCATTATTTCCATGTTGGTGAAGTAAATTGGGAACCTATAACAATGACATTTGTAGATGTTTTACCAAATGTAAATACTGAGCAAAGAAATATTCCAAACTGGAAAAAAATGTTTTTTGATTATTTAACTAGTAATCTAATAACAGAAAACAATAGAACTTCAATGTTAGATTTAGCTACTTTTTGTCAGCAAATAACAATATCAAGTTATTCTACTTATATTGATCAAGAAACTAAAAAAAAAGAAAATTCAAAAATTTTAGAAGAAAGAGAACTTAAAGAGAAAGACAATAGAAAAAATCTTGCAGTAGATTTTATTATTAAAAAACCAAAAATAACTAAAATTGACTTTGGTTCGCTTGATTATGCATCTGATGAAGCAAATGAAATAACAGTAACATTTTTGCCAGAATGGTGTGAATATGCCAATATTTACCAAATAATTTAATAACAACGAGTGATATATGAGAAACAACCTAGATAGACTAGGGTTAGATACTAAAAAACCCCAACAAGACGATATTGCTGGAGCTACAGGGTTATCCTTTGTAACTCCAACAGAAATTGTAGACTTACCATCAAGAGGAGTGTTTTACCCAGAAGGGCACCCATTACACGGAAAAGATACAATTGAAATTAGATATATGACAGCCAAAGATGAAGATACTTTAACAAATCAATCTCTTCTTAAAAAAGGTGTTGCATTAGAAAAAGTATTACAAGATATTGTTGTAGATAAAACAATCAATATGGACACTTTATTAGTTGGTGATAAAAATGCCGTAGTTGTAGCTGCTAGAAAATCAGCTTATGGTACAGATTATCAAACTAAAGTAACTTGTCCTTCATGTGGAAAAGTGCAAGGATATGAATTTGATCTTCATAATTGTAGTGTAAAAGAACCTATAAGCGATGAAGAATTAGAAAGATTAGGTATTAGCAAAACACAAGATTGCACATTTGTATTTAAATTACCAATACTTAATGTTCCAGTAGAATTAAAATTATTAACAGGAAAAGATGAAAATTTTATTTCTCAAAAGGTAAGAGAAGCACAATTAGCAAAGAAAGAAGTAGAATCTTTATTGTTGCTTCAACTTAAATTAATGATTAAATCTATAAACGGAATATCAGATTCAAAAATAATTGCCGAAGCAGTATCATTACTACCAGCTAAGGATTCTAAAACAATAAGACAGGTATATTCTTCAATTTCTCCAAATATGGATCTCTCCCACGATTTTGAATGTAAGTCTTGTTCCTATGAAACAAGGTTGGAGGTTCCGTTTACATCGGACTTTTTTTGGCCTAAGTGAAGAATACCAAAAACAAGTATATGAACAATTCTTTATCCTAAAGTATCATGGAGGATGGTCATTTATTGAAGCGTACAACCTTCCAGTAGGACTTAGGATGTGGTTTGTTGAAAGACTTGCTAAACAAATACAAGACGAATCAGAAGCAATAGAAAGAGCTTCTAAAAAGAAATAAGCAAAAGGGGTCTAAATGGCTCCTTTTGCCATATATATACTATTTATTGTGTATAAGGAAAACAAATTATGAATCAGCTTTTGTTAGAACAAGCCGTTATTGAGTATAGAATAAAACATATATTCAATACACCTCACTTAAAAGAAAAATATTTAGCAGAATATAAAAAGCAAACTGGGGTAGGCGTAGTTGATGAAGGCAAATTTAGAGATTGGGTAAAATCTGCTTGGAGTTCAGCTAAATATGCTGCTTCTAAAGCTGGTAGATTTGATCAAGGTGGTAGTATATTTGGTAGAGATAAAGCTAAAAAAGCTGGTCGTGAAAAATACGACAAGGCTTCTGCAAGTGTAGAAGCAAACAAGATAGTTGGTAAATTTTGGAAAGACTTTAAAGATAAATATAAAGAATTTCCAAACATGAAAAGCCAAGAAGAATTTTTTCAATCTCTTCAAGAATTTGGTGTTTTATATGATTCGTTAGTAGCCGCAGCAGAAAAAAAGGAAATAGATGCTGATGAAGCAAATAAAATTATTGCTTCATTAAGAGATATAGTTCAAGTAACAATTGATAATGATTTGGCAAGCGTTTATGTTCCTTTAAATGAAAATGATATTGATTTATCACAAATTGAAATTATTACAGAACAAGAAGAAGAGAAAAATCAATTTACTAAAAAATCAAAATCACAAGTAGAAGATGATACAGATTATGCTGGTGAGACTGAAACTAACAAAAATTTAAAAAGTAATACGCTTCCCTTAGTATTGGCAGGATTAGGTGCATTAGGTGTTGGTTTTGGTTGGCTTATACAACAACCTTGGTTTATAGCCATGTTTAAAACACCAGATATTATTACTGACATTACAAAAGTAATAAGAGAAAAAAATGGTATTACACAACAATTAGCACTTTTAAATGGTAATCCAACAGCAGATTACAGTAATATGAAAGTAGCAGATTTCTTTGCTGATATGAAAAAACATCAACTTATTGATGCTTCTAATGCACCAACAAAAAATTTATTAAATATAGCAAATGAAGCTGGAAATAGTAAATTTGCTAACTGGTGGAGTACCAACCTATTAAATGCTGATCCAAATGCCACACTATCTAAAGTAATCCCAGTATCTGGTGCTGGAGCGGCTGGGGCTGGTGGTGATGTTTTAACTTCCAAAGTATTGAAAACAATAACAAAATCTCTTGTTAAAACTGGTGCTTCTGCTCTTGCTGCTTCTGGTGCTGCTGCAATCGCTGGTCCCGCTTTGGTTTTGGGTGGTATTACATTACTTGCTGGTGGAGCACTTGTAAAAGCTCTTAGAGTAAAAGGTTTGAAATCTTCTAGATCACAACTTCTTTCTACACTTTTAAATCAGTTAAAAGATGTTAAATCTGAAGGTGGGGATGAAGAAGGTGGAGGTGAACAACCACCAAAAGGACCAAACTCTACTGGTGCTACAAATAATAAATTATTAAATGCAATTCAAGAATTTGCATCTGATACTACTGTAGAAGGCAAGTTTAAGAAAATTGTAAAAACTGGTGACGAGGAACGAGAACACGTATTTAAAAAACAAGCACCATTTACTAGAAAACAAATATTAGATGATCCACAAAAGTTTTTAGATGCTTTATCCCCAGAAGAAAAAATGTTGCTTCTCAGATTGCCAGATAATCCAAACGTAGAGCCAAGCAAAGTTGACTTCTTTAGAATGACAACTGATGAAAGAAAAGAAATGTATAACAAAGTCAAAACAGGTCGTATTGATTTTGGAGCTAACGAAGAAGTTGATACTGGTAGAAATAAAGAGAAATCTAAGAAAGGTGAGAAAGAAAGAGGGCAAGGAAGAGAGTATAAACTTCCATCAAAGGCTAAGGAAACAAAGGCTGGAGAATTCCAAATTTCTGATCTTAGAGATATTTTAAGAACTGGTCATACAAGAGAAAATGAAAATGAAAAAGATTCTCAAGGTAAGAAAATTATTAGAAAACCAATACCAGATGAAAAAATAAGATCAGCACAAAAAGCTATAACCTCTTACCTATCTCCTTATTTAAAGAATGCTGGTGTTACATTAAGAGAATCACAGCTTGATACTATTTCATTAGGATTTATTAATGAAATCAATAGAAGAATTATTCAAGAAGAAAGATTCCATTATAAAGTTGGTCAAGGTGCAGTAGAACGCAAAGAAAACCCAATTGATAAATTAATGTCTTATAAAGATATTATATCTAATATAGAAAAACAATTAAAAAATAATAAATATACTGGAGAGGTAAAAGATTTTATACAATCTGTATATAACGATAAGAGAATAAAAGAGATATTTTCATTAAATGAAGCTTCAAGATTGGACGCAAAAAAATCACAATTAAATCAAATATCTGATGTAGCTGCTAGTATATTAGGAGTAAAAAATACTAATAGACTTGATGAACTTACAAATCAATTAAAACAATTATTTATAAAATATCAAACAGATTTTACTAATAAAAAAGAAGGACAAGGTGGTGTTGCCGTTGACGATCCAAAAACAAAAGAAGAGGAAGATGTTAATTTTATTAAACCACCACCAGTTGATCCTAATAAACCTATAAAACCTACAAAACCTGTTGATAGAACAAAACCTGTTAAACCACCAGATGAAAGAGACGCAGTAATTGGAATTCCAAAACCACCAACTGGCAAACCACCAGTAAAACCTGGACCTGGACAAGAGTTGGGTAAAGGAGAAGCAGTATATGTTTATCAAAAAGGTGGCAAAGATAATACCAGCTTAACAAGTGTTCTTATGGGACTTGATTTGCCAAATTGGGCTGTTAAAGATCTTACAGATAGAATAAAGAAAGAACTTGAAGCAAACAAGTTTATTGTAAAAGAATCAATTGTTAACCGCTGGAAAATTTTAGCAAACATTAAATAATAAAGATAGATACTATTTACTTTGAGGTTTACATATGTCCAAAGAAATAGTATCAATCAATATTGACTTTGACGATCAAATTAATGAATCATTTTTACGTATGTTTGGAACAGCCGTACAAATGATTCTTCGTCGTATGTTTGGACAAGATGTTTATATTCCACCTGTATCTATAACTGGCGATCATAAGCAAGTTGAAACATTTGCTAAAGCCCTAGCTGGTGAGAAAAAATATTTTGATTCATATGTTAAATACGGTCTTAATGATCCAAGAACATATAGAAACAAATATGAATTACAATCTGCTATTACTAATTTTGAAAGAGCTACTAATATTAAGTGGCCGTTTAAATAGGAGTTATTTTTAAATGGCTAATGAAGAAACTATTACACAATTAGAAGAAAGATTAAGGTTAGCAGAAGACGCCTTAAAAAAGCAAAAAGAAGGCACCGAAGAATATAGAAAACAAGAACTTTATATTAAAGGTATTAATGAAGAATTAAAGAAAACCTCAGACTATTATAATTCACACTTTGAAGCTGCTAAAAAACTTGCTGATGCTGGCAAAGATTTATTAGATGTTAAGCAAAAAGAATTACAATTATCTGTAAGTTTGGCTGAGAAGGCAGTAGAAAAGGCTATACAAGATGGTAAATCCGCTGATGAATTAGAAAAACTTGTTCTAAAGCTTAAAGAAGCTGAAGAAGCATACGAAAATTTAAACAGAGCAAGATCTAGTGGTAAAGCCTTAGCAAATCTTTTAGGTTTCGATGAAGCAAATAAAAATAGTTTAACATATCAGATCTTTGCAAATCCAAAACAAGTAATTAAAGGGTTTACAGATGAAGTAGAAGATGCTGGTGGTGCAGTTCAATCTGTTATGCTTTCAACAGTTATGAAAATACAAGAAATGACTGTTGGAGCCTTTTTTGCTTATGATCAAGCATCAGTTGGTATAGCTAAAATTGCTGGTTATAATCAAAATTTATTAAAAGTTCTTGAGAATACTTCTAGAGGTGCAACTGCTTATGGTATTTCGTTTGAACAAGCTGGTAGGGCAATCGAAGGTTTATATACAAACTTAAATACATTTTCAACTTTAAATCAAGGTGCTAAAGAACAATTAACTATTTCTGCTGCTAAACTTGATAGGTTAGGAATAGCTAGTCAAGAAAGTGCAAAACAAATTGGAACCCTAACACAGATTATGGGTATGTCAGAAGTTCAAGCTGGTAAAACAAGCGAAGAGTTAGCTGGATTTGCATTAGCTATTGGTAAACCACCTCAACAAGTAGCGCAAGATTTTGCTGGTGCTTCTAACCAATTAGCAGCTTATGGTAAGAATATGGTTAATGTATTTAAAGACCTTGAAGTGCAATCAAAAGCTACTGGTGTTGCTGTTGGAGATTTAATAGCAATTACAGAGAAATTCCAAACATTTGAAGGTGCTGCCCAAGCTGCTGGTAAACTTAATGCTGCTCTTGGTGGTGGATTTGTTAGCTCTATGGAACTACTTGAAGCATCAGCAGAAAACCCAGCTAAAGCAATCGATCTATTAAGAACAAGATTAGATCAAGCTGGTTTATCTTTTAATCAAATGTCGTTTTACGAACAGAAAATGATTGCTGATGCTGCTGGTTTTAAAACAATTGAGGAAGCAAGTCGTGTTCTTTCTATGACGAATGCAGAAGCAGAGAGAGCAGCAAAAGCAGATGCAGAAAGAGCAAATGAACAAAAATTATTAAATGAGGCTGTACAAAAATCTATACCTATTCAAGAAAAATTACAATTATTAATGGCTAATTTAGCAATAGTTATGGCTGAACCAATTGATAAATTATCTATGTTTATTAGTAAAATAACTTGGCTAATTGATAATGTTCCTTATCTTGGCACTGTGTTGGGAGTTATAATTGCATCTTTTGTTGCTCTAAAAATTATTGGTTCTATCGGATTTATGTTACAGTCTCTTGCTAGTGCGTTTGGTATATTTAATGCTGCCGCTACTGTTACAGGCCCCGCCGCCGCTGGAGCCGCTGGTGGTCTTAAAACTGTTGCAGCAGCTTCAAAAGCTGCTGCTCCCGCTATTCTTGAATTAGGTGTCTCAATGTTTGTTGTTGCAGCCGCTATTGGTTTAGCTGCTGCTGGTATAGGATTATTGTATATGGGCATAGGTTCTATGATTAGTAGCTTTGTAGAATTATTTAAGGTATTAGCAAACACAGATAGTATTGCTGACTCACTTCTTTCATTGTCTTTAGCTATGGGATCTGTAGGTTTAATCTTTACTAATCCTTTTGTAATGGCTGGTCTTTTAGCTTTCTCATTAGCATTATCCGATATAGTTTCAACTCTTAATGAATTAGATAGTGAAAAATCACTTAATTTTGCTGCAATAACAAAAAATATATCAGAATTAAATATAACAACAAGTAGTCCAAATACTTCTGTAAAGCAAACCAGTGATTTAATAAAAGCTATAAATGAATTTAAGCTTAGCTCAGATGCTTCATCAAATCTACAAAAAATATTAAAAGCAGCAATTCCACAGCAACAACAACCTTCAACAATTAACATGACTCCAACATTTATAATTAAAATTGGAAACAAAACAATTGATGATATTGTTGTGGAAAAGATTGAAAAAGTAACGGGTAATGTTGCTTTATCGGCACCAGTATTACAATAATAATAGGATTAAATAAATGGGAAAAGATTTTATTTTTGATGCTGTAAGTGGTGACAACTTAAAGGTTGGTATTAAAGAAGTATACCCAGATGCTAAATATTTAAAAGGTATTGATAATTACTTACTTTTTAATATTAAAAGTGTTACATATGGTGTTTATTTTAGATTTCTTCCATACGATATTAAAATAACTGAAAGTTTAACACCAGAGTGGAATAAAGAAACTGTAATTGGTAGAATGGACCCTATTGCTACTTTTAAGAGAATGGGAAGAACTATGAATGCCACTTTCAAAATTAAAGCAAGGTATGGTGACAAAATTGAAAATAATGTAAATGATACTAATGCTCTTTTACCAGTTGATGAATTATTACATACAGTAGACCATTTAAAAAGAGTTTTATATCCAAGATACGATAAAAATCAAGTTATGATTTCTCCACCTTTATTTAGAATAAAATATGGAAATCTTATTCATGCTGGGGAAGGAACTATGGGTACTGAAAAAGATGGTATACTTTGCACTATTGATAGTTTCTCTGCTAATCCTATATTTAATACAAATTCTGTAATGGTTAAGACAATCAAAGCAAGTACCAATTATGGTTCAATAGGTGGAAAAAGCGCAGGATTTTATCCTAATGGATTTGATATGAATATTGGATTTACAGTATTTAATGAAAACTTATCAAATCAACCAGAAACAAAAGATGGAATAGGTATATTAAATCAAAAATATTTTTATGATTATAAAGAATCTATCCATACTGAGCAAACACCAGTAGTAAATACTTTTTTTGATGATGATACTATTAAACCTCTTATAGAGGCTGATGAAAATGAAAAAGCAACAATTGATAATATTTTAGTAGGAAATTATTAAAATGGCTACTCGTTATAATGGTAATGATCCAAGAACAACAACAATAGATAATTATAGCTTAAAAGATATTATTGAAAATAGAGGACTAAATAATATAAAACATTATAATATTAATACATTAAACTATCCTACTGTTCAACAAATACAAAGTTTGTTTATCGTAAAACATGTATGGACTTCAAAAGATAAATATTGGAAATTAGCAGAACAATATTATGGAGATTCTAAATATTGGTGGGTGATTGCTTGGTATAATAAGAAGCCAATTGAATCAATGATAGGAATTGGAGAATATATTTCTATACCACAACCTTTATCCGATGTATTAGGAATGGTATAAAATGTCCGTAGACTCAAAATTTAATCATCAAGCATTTTTGACTTCTCATTTAGATCAAATTGCTTCTAATATTAAGAATGATTTTGATTATATAAGTATGATAGATACTTATAATAAATCTTTATCTGAAACTTTTGCTTTATTAAATGGAAAAACAGAGACTTTTTCATTTACAAAATTAAAATCTTATCAATATTCTGCATTATTACCAAAAATTAGAATTTATAGAGTAGATTCTAATGATGAAGGTGGTAATGAATATGAATTCATTTTTAAGAAAGACAATAAACTTAATATGGAAGTATTAGGAAAAAATATCATAAGAGATAATAGTGCTGGTATAAAAAGTATAAACTGGACATTAGCAGGCACAAACCCAGTAACTGCTGAAAAGAATATAGAATGTTCAATAGAGTTTTATTTTAGTTCAATAAATGCTTTTTCTGGTGGTAACTACGATAGAATGCTAAGTCTTTGGAAAGATCCAAATAATAAATTAAGTAATTTTAAAGAATTTGATAACACTGACAATTTAACTACTACAAATTATTGGGCGTTATTGTTTCACCCATCTTTTAAAAATGATAGTTCTAAATATGATACAACAAAATTTAGAATTAAAGCAGTTATTGGATGGGAAAATATTGAACCAAATTTCAAACAAGAAATCTTTGGGGATCAATTTCCTAATTTAGAAGATGAATTACAAGATTCAAACTTAGTAATGTATCTTAACTTAGTTAAACACGATTTTTCATTTAGAGAAGATGGTTCTGTAGTAGTTAAAGCAGATTATATAGGTTCTATTGAAAATGGAATGTTTAATTATAAATATGATTTGTTTAGAGGACTTAAGTCTAGATTAAATCAACTAAACAATGCTACAATTTTGTTACAAGATCCACAAATTGGACCTGCTATTGCAGAAAATATAAATTTAGATGGTTCTACATTTTTTACAAATGGAGATAGTAGTGGAAATTACAGAGAAAATACACTTTATCGTCAACAGAATAGACTAAAGTTACTTAAACAATTAAAAGAAAATTCTGGTCAAAATATAGTTTGTGGAACAGAAAAAGAAAAAATGTTGATAGAAAAACTTAGATATGTTCCTACCGAGGCTTACGATAAGATAATTGAGGATAATGAAAAAGAATTAGAAGTGATTAAGGAGTATTTAGAAAAGCAAGAAGGATATATTAAAAATCAATTTTACGGTTCGTTGATGAAAAAATTAATTACTACTAAAGATAAAGATAATAAAAAAATATATAGGTTGTATTCCATTACATTAAGTAAAACTGATATTACTGACTGGATTGATTGGAAAAATAGAAAGATAGAGACAGAACAAGACTCAACAGATATTACTAAAAATTCAGTTAGTACACAGCCACCAAGTTTATTTTCTTTAAATACACAATTTGTTAATAGCATACAAGACGTAAAAGTTAATATAAATGAAGTTGAAAATAGAGTAAACGAAGGTGAAACAGAAAATTTGTTACAAACACTTTCTAATGATTCGGATAAAAATGAAATTAATGCTAGTGATTTAATTATATATTATACCACTATTGGTAGTATATTAGATTCCGCACATTCTATAATAGAGAATGGTACAATTCCAAATGTTTCAGCAGAATTTGGTGGACCTTTAAGTGCTTTTGATAAAAAAGAATTTGAAAGAAATAAAATAGTTTTTTCTTCTTTTGATGAAAACAAATTAGCTAATATTGCTAATATACCAATTTCTTATGATGCTTTGCTTTATTTTTTAATAGAAAAAATATATAAATTACAAAAAAGTGAATATTCTCTTTATTCATTTATAAAAGATGTAATAACTTCTTTAGTAGAACCAGCATTGAACAATAGAATTATTGCTAATGATACAATAAATAAATATTCAAATATTTCTTTAGCTACAAATATTATAACTCTTAAAAGTGACGAACAGCAACCTCCTCTTGACAAATGGAAAGTTGCAAATAGAGATTCAATAATAGATTTATCTCAAGTTTTAAAAAAAGATTTAAAAAAATATTATCCTTCTAGTCCAAATAATAAAGGAAATTACTATTTTTATTATTTTATATATGATAAATATCTAAAAGATTTTGATGGAAAAGGAGATCCTACTGATGATGCTAAAAAAGGAATATATCATTATACAGTAGCACAAGATTATGGTTTAGTTAAATCAATTAACTTTAAAAGAAACGATCAACCATATTTAAGAGAGTCTAAATCAGTTGGAAAGAAAACAATATTTTTAGGACAATTTAGAGATATTTATGCAGCAGATGTAAAAATGGTTGGAAACAATATTTATACACCTGGAATGCTTTTATTATTAAAACCATCAGTAGAATTTGGAAAAGTTATAGGTAGTGAGGATAATACAGATCCATCTTTTTCACAGATAACTGGTGTTGGTGGTTATTATAGTGTTGTTAAAGTTTCTAATACAATAGATGAAAATGGTTATTCCACTAATCTTGATTGTTTATTTCACTCTAATCAGCCAAAAAGTAAAAAAAGTATTAATGGTTCTAATTGTGATGAAAGCTTACAAGATCTACTTAATGATCCAACAGTAACAGTACAATTAAATAAAATTATTGAACAGTTGAGGGAAGTAGCAAAAGAACAAGAGGCATTTGAAACCGCTAAAACAGCAGCATTAGATACCTTTAAAGAAGCAGCTAACGAGTTAACACCAGAAAGCACGATTGGTAAAGTTGCAGCAACGGCAGCTACTCCGTTTATAACAGTTGCAGCACCATATATAGCTGCTGGTGTTGGCATAAAAGCTGCGTATAACGCTTATGAAGCAAGAACTAATGTACTCTCTAATCCAGAAATAGATCCAAACAACTTTCCAAAAGAGGAAGAAAATTAATGGACCCAAAAGCTAAGAACACATTATCAACTGGTCTTTTATATGAAAATAGAAAATTATATGATATTATATATTTTCCAAAAGACAAGAAGAATACAATAAACTTTTGGAAAAATTCATTTTTATATGGAAGAATAAATAAAGATACAGAAAGTATAACTCTAAAATTAGATAGTTTAAAAACACTTACAGATACAACAGAAAATTTTTATGTAAATAATATAGTATCGTTAGCTTATAAAGAATTTATAACAGAATATAAAAAAGCAGATTTAATTAAAATTATACCAAAATCAAACTTAAATCCATTAAAAATAAAAAAAACTTTAATTGAACCAAACAAACAATATGAAAACAATTTAAATGAATTATTAAATGTTGTTATTGATAGTAATAAAAATTTATTTAATAATAATATTACAACATTAAAAGATTTTATCAATAATATATGTTCAATATTATTAACTACTAATGCAACATTAACTAAAACAAAATTTATAACATCAAATGTTTGTTCTGTTAGTTCAACTGGTTTATCAATTGAGTTTTCAGCAAATGAACATGGTGATGATACAAAAAAACAAAAATACATTGAAGACGAAAACTTTACATTTTTTGTGAATACAGCAGAAAAGTATTCTTTCTTTGTAGATAAGAACGCACCTTGGAGAATGGTATTTAATTTAAATACTTCTTATGCTATTACTAAAATGAAAGAACTTGGTTATAATGACTTGGAAGATTACTTAGACAAAGCTTTTGAGAAGAACTATATAACAGATTATCAAGTAATAAAAAAGATTATAATAGAAAAATATAATTCTTTATATTCAAAAAAAAATAAAACACAAATATATTCATTTTCTCATGAAGAACAAAAAATATTATTTGATACAAAATTAAAAGAAAAATCTAATGACTTGGATAATTTAGTGTGGATTAAACTTTGGTATTTTTTTAGAGTATGTGAAGAAAAAATAAATATAAGTCAACAACAATTTAATGTAAATTTAAATAAAATAACTAAATTATATGATATAGACAAAGAAAAATGTTTAAAATGGATTGAACAAGAAACCAATCCTTTCCTTGACGGTGGTAAGAACCCTAGCTATAATCAATTCGTAAGTGTGAACAAAAGCAAAGCAACAAATTCACCTACATTTTTATTTAGAATATGAGGTCTAAATGCTTGTTGAACCGCTCGATAATAAGTCCGAGTGTGTAGGATATTACTGCGAAGGTCAAATCGTAAAACAAATCCCAGAAGTTGTTGAATCTTGGAATTACCATCCTTCTTTTGGACTTGATGGAGAATTTGCTTATCTTTATTGTAAAGAAGATATTAGCAAAGTATGTCCAGATATCTATAAGAATGAATGGAAGCATGTAAATGACCGTATGAAGGCTTACTTTAGGTCTTTTGTGATCTCCAAGGTAAATCTTGACCATAACTGCATTTTTGATATGATCCCTCAACAGTTTCTTATCAAGTATTATGAAGTAAAAACACAGATTGTAAGCTATATTCTATCAAATTATAGCAAGCCACATGATTATGGTTATCTTCTACAACTATCACAGGTTTTAGCTGATATTCGTTCTCGTCCTCTTAATATCGATACTGACTGTTTAACGGACAAAAAGCAGATTAAGAAGTATCAAGAGATTGATCCTTACATCAAGTATGAGATTTTTGGAACGAAGACAGGAAGATTGTCAACTCAAACTAAATCTTTTCCTATTCTCCAGCTTGATAAGACACATCGTTCTATTTTAACCCCTACAAATGATTGGTTTGTTGAATTAGATTATAACGGAGCAGAAGTTAGAACATTTTTGGCTCTTGCTGGTGTTGAACAACCAGAGATTGATATCCATCAGTGGAACGCAAACTATATTTATAATGGTTCAAAGGATCGTGAAGAAGCAAAAGTTGCTTTTCTTGCTTGGCTTTATGGAGAAACTAAAAATGATAAAGCAGAGGAAATTTACAATAAGCAGAAAGTCCTTAAAAAATATTGGGATGGAGAGAAAGTTACTACATTCTACAATATGGAAATACATGCTGATAGTAAGCACGCTGTTAATTACCTTATTCAATCTACATTTGCTCAACTTGCTCTTCGTCAAATGATTAAGGTATTTAACTTTCTTAAAGGTCGTAAGTCCTATATTGCTTTTACTGTGCATGACAACATCGTTATTGATTTGGCACAGGAAGATAAGAAAGACCTAAAGCAGATTATTGATATTTATTCCAATACTGACCTTGGAAAGTTCAAAGTAAACCTAAAAGCAGGGACAAATTACGGAGAATTAAAGAAGTTTTAACTATTTATGGAAAGAGGTATCTAAAATGGAACAAATTGTAATGCAACTCGTCCAGATGGAACAACAAATGCGTATATTCCACTGGCAAACTAAATCATTCGCTAGACATTCAGCGTTTGGTGGAATCTATGGAGCACTTGGAGATCTAATAGATACCTTTGCTGAAACTTGGATGGGTAAGAATGGCAGAGTTCGTGTTGCTGGTCCTATTGACCTTCAAGATATTGGTGGAGACGTAGAAGGTATTGTAGATGGGTATATAGATACTCTTATTGGCTTTACCGATATACTTGATCCACAAAAAGATACAGACCTTTTAAACATTCGCGATGAAATTTTAGGAGAGTTCAATAAACTCAAATACCTTCTCACCCTTAAATAATGGATAAAATACTTCAAAATTGGGATAAGTTCCTAAACGAGCAAACAGAGCCTTACCAAAGAAAGATGAAGGCAAAACATTCTCGTTTAAAGAAAAGAATCATAGGTCATGGAGGTCAAAAAGCTGGTCCTCCATATAGCGAAAAGCCTTCTATGGAACGTTCTAAATCGGCTCCTCCTATGGGAGAATCTTTAGAAGAAGACCAGTTTGTTATTGAAGAACGTATAACAAGAAAAGGCAAGAAATATTGTTTAAAATCAAAGAAAGGTAATAAGAATCTTGGTTGTTATGATACAAAAGCTGGTGTAGAAAAAAGAGAAAGACAGGTTCAATATTTTAAACATATGAATGAAGGTTTATTTGATTTTTTTAAGAGAAAGCCAGAAGAACCACCAGACGAATATAAGGAAGCCCCACAAGCAGCAAAAGGATATACATTTTTAACTGATAAACTTGCTGTTGGTGCTGCTCCTATGAAATATGGTATCCTTAGTAAAAACGCTTTATCAACTTTCGATAAGATATATGTTATGTCCGATCAAGTAGCAGATTTGTTACTTGCTAAAGATAAAAAGACTTTAGAAGCAAATAAAGATAAAGTTATATTAATGCCTATTGCCGATATAGATCAACCAATAGACGATAGAGAAGCTGAAAAACTAATTGAACATGATAAAGAAATCATTAAAGCGATTAATGCTGTTGAAGCCGATTTAAATAATTCAAGCATTAAAAAGATATTAGTTACTTGTTCTATGGGTTTGAATAGATCAGCTACAGTTGCTGCTGGTGCGCTTGTAAAAGGTGGATTAGATCCAGAGGAAGCAATTGAGTTAGTAAAAAATAGAAGAGGTGATAAAGCTCTTTCATTAGATTCTAAACCACATCAAAGATTTATAAACACAATTAGATCTCAAAAGAAGGTTGAAGAATCTATAAGAAGGGTTATAAGAAGATTGATCAGAGAGCAATATGGAAGAAAACGATACACCTAATTCGGTCTTAATTGTAGTCCAAAAGGGCAAGAAAATCCTTGTAGTTGAGAGGTCCAAGACAGACGAATGGATGCCTCTTCACTGGTCATATCCAGGCGGTCACATTCAAAAGGGTGAGACACCTTATTATGCTGCTAAAAGAGAGTTAGAAGAAGAAACTGGTATTAAAGCTAAGCATGTTGTATATGCTGGAATCCGTGATACAACTAACGGCAAGATGTATATTTATCTTTGTGATGAATTTGATGGTGATGTAAAACTAAACTTTGAACATTCAGATCACAAATGGGTTACTTATGATGAAATTTCAGATCTGAATAAACAAACACCATTTATGAAACAAATTGCTGCCACTGCTCTTGAAATTCCCTTGGGATACTGATGAATATAATAGGACTTGGTAAAACAGGTTGTGGAATAGCCCAAAAATTTAGTAAATATCCACAATATAAAGTATTTAAACTATCTATTGAAGAAGGAACTATTGATGAACAACCAACACCAGAAGAATACGAGAGCAAAACAAGCGTTGCTCCTTTTGCTCTGGACGGTCCTATTGATTTTATTTTAGGTGGTGATGAAACTATTATCGCTGCTTCCCTAAAAATATTGGAGGGTTACAAAGACCATGAGATCAGAATCATATATATTAGACCTTCTCAGCGTTTTACTACAGGACTTCAAAGAGCTACAGATAGAGTTGTATTTAACGTATTACAAGAGTATACACGTTCTAACAAATTTAGCTCTTTCTATGTAATAAGCTATGAAATGGTAGCAAAGATGGTTGGCAAGATTCCAATTGTCGGTTACTACGATAAACTTAATCAAGTTATAGCAGATACAGTCCATATGTTAAACTATCTTGACCATAATGATGGGGTTATGGATACTTTTAACGACACATATCCAACTTATTGTATTAAAACTGTTGGATTAATGGATATAGATAAGGGAACAGAAAACTTATTTTATGATCTTGACGAGGTAAGAGACAAGAGATACTATTACTACATCAACGACGAACAGTTAAACAGTGACGGTGAGCTTTTCGATAGCATTACCCAACAAATAGAAGGCAAAATAACTGACCTTGCTAAAGCTATGTTCGGTGTTTATCCTTCTCAATATAAAGATAATTACTGTTATGTCGTTTATTCCTCTCCACATATACAAGGTGTAAAATGAGATCTTTTACAGGAACATTTTTGAAGAAAGACGGAAGTTCAAGAACTATGAGCTTTGTTAAGGTAAGTGACTTGCCAGAAGCGTTCTTTCAAGGTAAGGTAAAGGGGACAGGGAAGCCAAGAACTCTGGCTGAAGGGTCCGAAATGGTTTATGATTTGGATGCTAAGGAATTTCGTATCTTTAATCATAATACGGTCGTCGGTAACATTATCGAAATGGAACTTGACGATGATCTGTTAGTAGGTTAGAATGATAACATGGCGGTTGAAGAGATTTGTTCAACCGTTCTTAAAACAACAAGGAGTATTAAAATGGCTATTGATATGAGCAAGATGAAGAACAAGCTTGAGAAGCTTGCTAATAACGGTAAGGAGAGCAATAATTCTGTTAAATGGAAGATGGAAGAGGGTCAACACTCTGTTCGTATTGTTCCAACTGATGATGGTGATCCATTTAAGGAGCTTTATTTCCACTACAAGGTTGGTGGTAAGACAGTTCTTTGTCCCAAGAAGAACTTCAACGATGAATGCCCTGTCTGTAACTTCGCTTCACAACTTTGGAAGGAAGGAACTGCTAATGAAGACAAGTCAAGCCAGAAAATGGCTAAGGAACTCTTCCCCAAGCAGCGTTTTATGTCTCCTGTTCTAGTCCGTGGTGAGGAGGCTAAGGGTGTCCAAGTATGGGAATACGGTAAGCGTGCCTATGAAACGATGATTGGTCTTGTTCTTAATCCAGAATATGGCGATATCACCGATCCACAAGATGGTCTTGATCTTGTAATTGACTACTCTAAGCCACCTGTAGGAGCTAAGGATCAATTCCCAGAGACAAAGATTACTCCTCGTCGTAAATCCTCTCCACTTTGTTCTCCAGAATACGGTGGTCCAGCAAAGTGTAAAGAAATCCTCGATACTATCCCAGATTTCTCCAAGCTTTATCCTCGTCAAACCACACAAGAAGTCCAAAAGATTCTTGATGCCGCACTTGCTACTGATGAAAGTGCAGAGGAAGAGTCCAAAGAGGTAGTCCGCGAAGGCAAAGCCAAGAAAGCAAAAGGCGCAGAAGCAGTAGACGACGCCTTTAATGAATTTGCTGGTTAATCTACACTAACTGAGCGGGTGTATCTTTCGGGGTATGCCCGCTCTTTTCATATACAAAGGAATAAAATGGCTAAAAAAACAACCACTCAAACAACGACAAATGGTAAATTATCAATAGCTCAATTAAAAGATATGATTAACAAGAAAGCTGGAGCAGAAGTAGCTTTCAATCTTGTTGATGATAATCCAACAAACGTAACAGAATGGATTCCAACAGGTTCACGCTGGCTTGATTCAATTATTTGTAAAGGTAAATTAGCTGGAATTCCCGTAGGTAAAATTGTAGAGATTGCTGGTCTTGAAGCTTCTGGTAAATCATATATGGCTGCTCAAATTGCGGCTAATGCTCAAAAGATGGGCTTTAATGTTATTTACTTTGACTCTGAATCAGCACTTGACTCTCAATTCTTGGCTAATGCTGGATGCGATGTTGGTCAGCTTCTATATGTTCAAGCTCAATCTGTAGAGTTTGTTCTTGAAACTATTGAGACAACCCTAAATGAAAGAACCCTTTATATTTGGGACTCTCTCGCTCTAACTCCAGCAAACGCAGACCTTGAAGGTGACTTTAATCCTCAATCTTCTATGGCTCAAAAACCTCGTATTCTTTCAAAAGGAATGTCGAAGTTGGTTCAACCTATTGCTAATGCTCACTCAACGGTTATAGTATTGAACCAGCTTAAAACGAACATCACCAGCACGCCCGCAGAAGCCCTTGTAGAGCCTTATTTCACACCAGGAGGCAAAGCACTACCTTATGCTTATTCGCTCCGTATATGGCTTACAGGACGCAAATCCAAGGCATCCTACGTTACCGACGAGAAGGGTTTTAGAATTGGCTCAGAAGTAAAAGCAAGATTGAAGAAATCTCGTTTTGGAACAGAAGGAAGAGAGTGTACTTTCAAAATCTTATGGGGTGGTGAAGATATTTCTATCCAAGACGAAGAATCATGGTTAGAAGCAATTAAATCCTCTCCCCACTTTGAACAAGCTGGTGCATGGTCCTCAATTGTTTATGAAGATGGAACAAAAGAGAAATTCCAAGCTGCTATGTGGAATGAGAAGTTACAAAGTCCAAAGTTTAGATCAAGAGTTCTTGAAATTATGGATAAAGAATTAATTAAGAACTTTGAGACAAAAGAAGGTCACGCATCAAACTATTATAATATTGATGGTGAAGGACCAGACGATATAGACGCAGAAGTAGAATAAAACAAAGGCTTTCTAGGGGTTGACGCTCTTAGGAAGCCTTGTTACTATCATGGTGTTGGAGAGAAGAACATCATGGAGTCGGACCCGAAGTTGTCTAAGAAGAAGCAGCGGTTTATTGACCTTGCCGCCCGAATCGCACAGCAGACCGAGTTTAAGGAATACAAGCATGGTGCTGTTCTTGTTCGTGCTGGAGCCGTTCTAAATACCTCCTGTAATAAGAATAAGTATAAGGCATGGGCTAATCAGTTTCGTAAGAAGCAGCGTGGTCATGCTACTGTTCATGCTGAGATTGGTGCTATTCTTGGTCTTGATCGTTCTGTGACTGAGGGTGCTACCATTTATGTTGTCCGCGTTGGAAAGTGTGGAGATCTGAAGAACTCTAAGCCTTGTCCGATGTGCGAAGCTGCCATGCAGTATGTTGGTATCAAGAAGGTTGTTTATTCCTCCGAAGATGGTAAGATTGAAACCATGAGGATTTATAATGAGTGAGAATAAAATTAGCTATAGTGCTATATACCAACCCTATATTGATTACAATAATCCTTGGGAAAGAGCCAAAGAGGGTTGTTGGATAGTCAGAAAGAAAGATGGGACAACTTCTACTCGCCGTCTTACAGAAGAAGAAATGGTAGAAGGATTAGAGCAAGTTCATTATGCTATGGCTTATAGTTGTGATATAATGATGAACAAGATGTTAGATCTTCAAAATAGTGGTCGCTCTTTATCTATTAGTGATATTGTTTTTGAAACTATTAACGCTGTTGGAAGCGAAATCAAAAGGAGAAAAAATGAACCAAACGTGGGAAACTGAAATCACCAATAAGTATCCAAAGACCTTCGCTCGTCTTTCTTACTTTGAGTGTTCTGGCGGTTGGAAAGACCTTATTGCTGAAATCGCAGAGGTTAGCGAGAAATATAATAATACTCAAGCAAATAGCGATTATCACATTACGGCAGCACAAGTTAAGGAAAAGTTTGGAGGACTTAGGTTCTATATTGATAGCGGCGAGGAATGTCCGCATGAAGTTTATCTGGAGATCTCCAATCTTATTGCCGATGTAGAAAATAGGTCTTATAAAACTTGTGAGGTTTGTGGAGAAGAGGCAGTAAAGAGGCGCGAAAGGTCTTGGGTCAAAACTCTATGCGACAAACATGCTTAATGTCGGTGATTTAGTATGGGTTAATAAGTTTAGTCCATCATTTAGTTCACATCTAATAGCGGATACTCCAATAGGACAACAAACCTTATTTAGAGAGTATTCGCTTTTAGGTATTATTATGCAAATTTATCCAGACATTTATTACGTTTATCTTACCGAAGCCCAAAGTTATAAATATTTATATAAGGAGGATGTTATTAAATGCCAAGATTAATGATTGTAGATGCTCTTAATATGTTCATTAGAGCATATATTACAAATCCTACTTTATCTCCAAATGGACAACCAGTTGGAGGAGTAGTTGGCACGATTAATATTCTTCAAAAGCTTATTAAACAAACTCAACCAGACCAAATTATTATTTGTTGGGATGGTGAGAATGGTTCTAAAAAGCGAAAGAGTATGAATTCCAATTACAAAGAAGGTCGTAATCCAATTCGACTTAATCGTGATGTTAGAAATTTAGACGAGAACCAAGAGCTTGAGAATAAAATCTGGCAACAAACAAGATTGGCTGAGTATTTTAACAACTTCCCAATCATTCAGTTTATGTATCCTAATATTGAAGCAGATGATTTAGTTTCTTATGTTGCTACTCATTCTCATTATAGAGATTGGCAGAAAGTAATTGTATCATCAGATAAGGATTTTATTCAGCTTATTAACGATAAAACAATCCTTTTTAGACCTATTCAAGAACAAATCCTAACAACAAAGAAAGTATTAGCTGAATTTGGTGTTCATCCAAATAACTTTGCTTTGGCTAGGGCTGTCGCTGGTGATACATCTGACAATCTTAAAGGTGTTGGAGGAGTAGGAATGAAAACTCTTTCCAAGAGGGTTCCATTACTTCAATTAAGTAAATTCTGCACAGTTAATGAATTGGTTGAATATTGTAAAACACAAGATCCAAAGATTAAGTGCTTTACCTCAATCGCCTCAAATGGTGAGGTGATTAGCGACAATTATCGCCTCATGCAGTTAGCGACCCCACAAATTTCTCCACAAGTTAGAAGCCACATGAATGAAACATTAGAAACCTTCCAACCAGAACTAAACCAATTAGAGTTTAAAAAGATGTCTATACAAGATGGTTTTGGAACTGTAGATCATTCATATTTGATTACAGCTATGAAGAAATTTGTAGCTAATGGCACTATTTAGGATATGAATCAAAAACTAATATTAGAGAACTGGCGTAAATTTCTTAAAGAAGAACAAACACAATATAAAGCTGAAGAAGGTTCAACAAAAGGTGTATATAGCGGTGTTATAACTGGTGGTATTCACACTTATGAAGATTTGAATAAAGCAATTAAAAACGCGATTGATAGCAAAAAATGGGATGCTTTAAAAAGTGTTGGTATTGATATGGCCGCTGGCACAGTAAAGAATCTTTATACGTTATTCCAACAATTAGGAAAGTTACCAGATGATAAAAAAACAGGAACATTTTTAGATAAAATTAATATTGATGATAATTTTTCTGCTATTGTTGATGATAGAATAGAAAATCAATTTCTAAATGATTTAGCTAATGTATTTTCTAAAAAAACTGGTCCTTTACCAAATGATTTTAATATTAATAAAGAGTTACAAACTTTTATAGCGAACAAATACAATAAAAGAACAGTTGCAACATTAGAAGAAAAAAAGAAATCTAAATCTGGTGATCGTTGCACAAGAATAGCTAAACGTAAATATGATGTTTGGCCTTCTGCTTATGCTTCTGGTGCTGTTGTTAAGTGCCGCCAAGGAAAGATTTGGAAAGGCATAAGCGAGAATATGTCTGATCAAGAAATTGATGATGCCTTATTGCTTGAAGAAGTTGAAGTAATTGAAGAAGAATGGTCAGAGAAACATAAACGTTCAATTGATTGTAAAAATCCAAAAGGTTTTTCCCAACGTGCTCACTGTCAAGGTAGAAAATTAAACGAGAATACTACAAGTAATCAGTTAGAAGAAGTTGCTAAAAATACGGTTCTTTATTTTCAAGGAAAAGTTCCTAAAACAATATTAAAAAACTCAATATACTTTTATTATACTAAGGATGAAGGAGCAAAAGATCAAGTTTTAGATATACTAAACGATCCAGCAAAAAAAAAACAATATAATGAATATTGGACAAAAGTTAAAACTAAATTAGAAGAAATATCAAAAAATAATAATTGGACTGTGACGGATGATAGTGCATGGTTCCAAATGACTAAGCCTTATAACACAGTTAAAAATCCTGGAAATTTTAAATATTATATTACATTTCAAAAAAGTCAGAAATTTTTTGATAATGTAAATAAAATAGGTAAGCTGTTAACAAGCTTGAATTCTAAAAAAACTACTGGTAAAGTAAGTTTTAAAATAGCATCAGTATTCGGTTCTGCTTATGAACACAAAGATTCGATAGTTATTCATTTTAACTATCAACAAGATCAACAATCAATTTTAGAAGCAGTAAAAGAAGCTAATTTTGAAACTGTTGATAGACAAAAAATAGGTAGAACAGATTTAGGTAGAGATGAAGATACTAGTGATTCTGATCTAATTGCTATTAAAGCGGTAGAAAATATAGAACAAAATAAAAATGTTTTATTACCACTTTTAAGTGCTGAAAAAACATCACAAGAATATAAAAAAGGTTTATCTGGTATTAAACATATACTTGATACGTTAATGCAACAATCTTCTCACAGAAATGTTACAGAAGCTAAAAAAAAAGATTATAAACCAAACTTCTCTAAAGAAAAAGAGCAAGGTCTTCACGGATGGTTTGCGAGAAATGATGGAAAAGGTTGGGTAAATTGTAGAACTGGTGGTCCATGTGGAAGAGATAGTACCGATAAAGGTGGTAAATATCCAGCTTGTAGACCAACTAAAGCACAGTGTAAATCTGCTGGTAAAGGACCATTAAGAAAAAAGAAATCTTCTTCTCCAATATCGTGGACAAAAAAGAAAAAGAAGGACTAATTAAATCATGAGCAAATTTTCATCTTTTAAAGACCAACAAACATTAACAGAAAGTTGGAGAACTTATAATAATATATTGGAAGAACAGGGAGAACCAGTTAAACCAAACACTTCTAATTATCAAGAAAAACCAGAAGCTGAGCCAGAAAAGCCAGAACAAAAAGATTTAAAAGCTTTTCAAAACAGACAAACCCAAATAAGCCATTTTACTCCACAAGTAATATCCCAAAAAATAATTCAATTTTTACAAACATTAAAAGGATTTGATTTACAAAAAAATAATGCTGTTGTTTTGAACTCATTAAAAATGTTAACAAATGAGTTCACAAATGCATCTTCAAATCAAACAAAGCAAGCAACACCACAACAACCAGTAAATAAACAAGCAATCAAACAAGGCTCTAGGGCAGGTACAAGCCCACAGCAACAACCAGTAAAACAAGCATTAGAAGAATCAATTTATGATGATGCCCATTTAGATGATGGAACACTTGTTTGTCCACAGTGTTTGCAAGAATTACTTGAAAATGATACAGGGATTCTACAAGAAGCCAAGTATCAAGGTAGAACAGTTCAGCTTAACAAGCCTATGAAGGGCGATGTTAAAAAATCAAAAGTTTATGTTAGAGATCCAAAAACTGGAAACGTAAAGAAAGTTAACTTTGGCGACAAGAACATGAAAATTAAAAAGAATGTTCCTGCAAGACGTAAATCTTTTAGAGCACGCCACAATTGTAAAAACCCAGGACCAAAGACCAAAGCACGTTATTGGTCTTGCCGCGCTTGGTAGTTGACTTCTCCAGCTAACCGTATTACTATCTAATTCCCCAATAGGTGTCTTATGACGACAACAGAAAAGAACGATTTCAGTCGTTTTGGCCGCGCATTTCAAGAAAATCTGGTTCAACTGATCCTTCTTGATAGACCTTTTAGCGATCAAATTCGTGAAGTGTTTTCAACAGAATTTCTTGAACTTAAATATCTTCAAGCGTTTGTAAATCTTATCTTTAGTTATAAAGACAAATATAAGATTCATCCTACGTTTGATATTATGACTACGCTTGTTCGCACAGGTCTTGAAGATCAGAACGAGACAGTTCAAAAGCAAGTTCGTGATTACTTTGCCCGTATTCACGATAAAGAGCCAGAAGGTGCGGATTTTGTTAAGGAAACCTCACTTGATTTCTGTAAGAAGCAAAAGTTAAAGGAAGCTATGTTGAAGTCGGTAAAGCTTCTTCAAAGTGCTTCTTTTGATGAAATCTCAAAGACAATTAACGAAGCACTAAAGCTTGGAACAACCTCTGACTTTGGTTATGATTATCTTGTAGATTTTGAAAAGCGATTCCAACTTAAATCTCGTAATCCTATCTCTATGGGTTGGGCTGAAATTGATTCTATCTGTAAGGGTGGTCTTGGAACAGGAGAACTTGGAGTTGTAATTGCTCCTACAGGTGCTGGTAAATCGATGGTTCTTGTTCATCTTGGAACAGAAGCTATCCGTGCTGGTAAAACCGTAGTTCACTATACCCTTGAGCTTGCTGATTCGGTTGTTGCTTCACGTTACGATAGCTGCCTTACAGGTATTGAATTGAAGAATCTCTTTTCGTTTAAAGAGCAGATTTTCCAATCAGTCCAAGAACTTGCTGGAAAGCTAATTGTTAAGGAATATCCTACTAAATCTGCTTCTACAAATACTCTAAAGCTTCATCTTGAGAAGCTAAAGATTAAGGGCATCAAACCAGATATGATCATCGTTGACTATGGTGATCTTCTTCGTCCTATTTCTAATCAAAAGGAGAAGAGACAGGAACTTGAAACTATTTATGAAGAGCTACGAGGATTAGCCCAAGAGTATACTTGCCCTGTTTGGACCGCATCGCAAACAAATCGTTCTGGTCTAAACGCAGAAGTTATTACTATGGAAAGCATTAGCGAAGCATTTAACAAGTGCTTCGTAGCAGATTTTATTTTCTCTGTGTCACGAACTGTTGAAGATAAAACTACTAACTCTGGTCGTATCTTTGTAGCAAAAAATCGTAATGGTCCCGATGGACTTGTCTATCCAATTTTCATGGATACTTCTAATGTCAAGATTAAAGTTCTACCCTCGACAGGCGAAACTCCATCGGATATAATGGTTAAAAGTTCAAAAGAACAAGAAGATAATCTAAAGAAAAAGTATTCAAAGTACAAGAAAAAGAAAACGGAGACAGAAGATGTATAACAAAGAAGAAGTAAATGCAGAAAGTGTAAAATACTTTGGTGGTGATGAACTTGCTGCTAATGTATTTACTACAAAATATGCGCTAAAAACTAAAGATGGTAAGTATCTGGAGAACAATCCAACACAGATGCATCAACGTATAGCCAAAGAATTTGCTCGTATTGAAGCAAAGTTTGGTGGCGAGACAGCATTAGATTACGATACAATTTATAATGATATTAAAAACTTTGGCTATATCGTTCCACAAGGTTCGCCTATGTATGGAATTGGTAATAACGAGACAGTAGCATCACTATCAAATTGTGTTGTAGTTGCTTCACCAGAAGATAATGTTTCATCAATTATGGATTCTGGCAAGTATCTTGCTAATTTGTTTAAGCGTCGTTGTGGCGTAGGTGTTGATATTTCAAACCTCCGACCAGAAGGAATGACTGTAAACAATTCAGCAGGGACCACTACAGGTGCTTGGTCATTTGCTGACTTCTACTCATATGTTTGTAGAATGATTGGTCAAAATGGTCGTCGTGGTGCTCTTATGATTTCGCTTGACGTAAGACACCCAGACGTATTTAAATTCGTTAAGATGAAACATGACTTAACAAAGGTAACAGGTGCAAATGTCTCAATTAGAATCTCAGACGACTTTATGGAAGCTGTGGAGCAAGACCAAGATTTTGTTCTTAGATTTCCTGTTGATTCCAGCGTTCCTACTCACACTCAAACTATTAGAGCCAGAGAGCTATGGAAGGATATTGTTGATTCCGCGACAAAAACGGCAGAACCAGGACTCTTGATGTGGGGTAATATTGAGAAATTCCTACCAGCACAAAGTTATAAAGATCATGGGTTCAAAACACTTACAACTAATCCTTGTGGTGAAATCCCCCTTTCTGCTTATGACTCATGCCGTCTTATCTCAATAAATCTTAAATCATTTGTAGTAAATTCATTTGACGATAATGCTTACTTTGATTTTGATAAGTTCCAAACAGTTTCTAAACGTGCTATGCGCCTTTCTGACGATTTGGTTCAACTTGAAATTGAGAAACTTACAAAGATTCTAAATGCTTGCGATACACCAGACGAAAAAGAACTTTGGACTAATCTTCTAAGAGCTTGTGCAGATGGACGTAGAACAGGACTTGGAACACACGGATTAGCTGATGCTTTGGCTTGCCTACGTCTTCCATATGATTCTGCCGATGGTCTTGTTATGATTGATAAAATCTATCGAACCCTCAAAGAATGTGCTTACGAAGAATCAGTTTGGCTCGCTAAAGAGCGTGGAGCTTTCCCTGTATTTGATTGGGAACTTGAAAAAGATAATGAATTCATCAAATCTCTTCCAGCTTCACTTCAAAATGCTATCAAGACATTTGGACGCAGAAACATTAGCATCCTAACAAATGCTCCAACTGGTTCTGTTTCAATTATGTCTCAAACTTCATCTGGTCTTGAACCTGTATTCCGTAATTTCTACATTCGCCGTCGTAAACTTTCTCATAATGAGCAAGATCAAGTAGCAGCTTTCGTAGATGCTATGGGCGATAAATGGACTGAATACAAAGTTTATCATCAAAATGTCCAAGATTATTTGAAGCGTTTTGAAACAGACGAAATTCCTGCTTTCTTTACTGAATCTGATAAAATTGATTGGAAGCGTCGTGTTGAAATCCAAGGTGTAATCCAAAAACATATCGATCATTCAATTTCTTCCACAATCAATCTTCCAAAAGGAACAGATCCAGAGGTAGTTTCCGAGCTTTATCGTCTTGGATGGAAACTTGGACTTAAAGGAATTACTGTTTATGTTGATGGTTCACGCGATGGTGTTTTAATTACAGAAACCAAAAAAGAAGAATTCCCACAACATAACGCTCCAAAACGTCCAGAGACACTTGAAGCTGACATTCACAACCTTACAATTAAAGGCGAGAAATGGACAATTCTTATTGGTCTAATGGATGGTAAACCTTACGAAGTTCTTGGAGGAGCAAATAAACTTATTGACCTTCCAAAGAACGCAAAGAAAGGACAACTTCTAAAAGTATCAACTGGTAAAAACCAAGCTCGTTACGATTTGGTAGTTGATGATTTGACAGTTAAAGATGTATCCAAGTTCTTTGATAATCCAAATTACTCATCATTTACCCGTTTACTTTCCCTTTCACTTCGTCATGGTGCTCCAATCAATTATGTTGTAGAACAAATGCAGAAAGAGCAAGATGCTGATATGTTCTCGTTTGCTCGTTCAATCGCAAGAGTTCTAAAGCACTATGTCCCAGATGGTACAAAGGCTACAGGAACCAAAACTTGTGGAGATTGTGGCTCAACTAACTTGATTTACCAAGACGGATGCGTTACTTGTTCTGACTGTGGAAATTCAAAGTGCGGTTGATCTAAAACTTGACGATAGCCTCCATATTGGTTATTTTAATGGTAATCAATATGGAGGTTATTTATGTCTGTCAAATGTAATCATTTAGTCCCAAGAACTGAGCAAAATAAAAAATGCATAAGCTCAGATCCAAATAGCAGAGTCCACTTTTGGATACCAACGGGTCATATAGAAGCAAAAATTAACAATACAATACAAGTTGATTTTATTTGTAAGTATTGTGAAAAAAGAGTTACATCTTTCTTAGATAAAGAAGAATACGAATTAAACAAAAGGTTATTAGGTGCTTAATGTATTATCTATCCCCACGAAACAATTACTTGCTAATAGAGCCCGTAGAGGTTACAGAAGAGAAACCCCAACAAGCTTTCCTTCTTCCAACCGATTACAAAGAAAAAGAAAAGCCATATAAAGTAATGAGGGTTATTGAAGATTCAAAAGAAATGTATGAACCAGAAAGTTTAGTTTTGGTTCCATCGCATATGGTTGAAGAAATTGAATTAGAAGGTCAAAAACACTTTCTAATTACACAAAATTACGTTATCGCAACAGTCACAGAGGAGTGAAAATGTCTCAAGAAGTTGTAATGTCCAAAGAAGATAATATCGCAAGTTATATCCGTCAGCTTGCTTCAATTGAAGAGTGTATTGCTCCATTCAAAGAGCAAGCAAAAGACCTTCGCAAAGATTATGTAGAGAAGGGTTGGCTTACCAAAGAAGACATTAAAAGTGCTGTAAAGGCTTATCGTCTTTCAAAGTCCAAAATCAATATGGACCAGCTTGTTGAAAGTCATAATACTCTTGTAAGCAAAAACCTTATTAGTGAGGAATAAAATGGACCCAATTGCACAAGAAGTAGTAGCAGAAGTTCCACCAGAGCCAGCAATAGAAGTTTGGGAGCAACCTGCTATTGAACAAACAACCGTAGCTGTAGACACAACAGGCGTTAGACAATACCCAAGCTTGTATGATTCATATGGTTCTACTATGATTGCTATTGTGTTTGCAGTAGCAATTGTATCGGCAGTAATCGGATTGGTTCAATACATTTATAGAAAAGCAGCATCAGACCATTCAGCACTTACACAATTCGTAACAACGATGTTTGCTCTTATCGCTGGTGTTTTTGTGGCAGATAAACTTGTTGCTGGTCCTTCTACTGAATTGCTAAATGGTCAAGAATCACTTAAAGTTCTTGAGTTTATTCAGCAAACTTGTTTAATGGTGTTCGCTTATTATTTTGGAACTAAAGCACAACCACCATCAGACGGTCCCCTAAATAAAGAGGAATAAATGAAATCTATTGAGATATATGGTGATGGAATTGGTAAGGTTGAACTTATAGAAAGTATGGGTTCAGATCTTACCGTTGTTAATTCGGCGCGTGTAAGCTTTGGAAAGCATAAAGAAGAGCTTGATGATAAAGATGAAAAGCTTATTGATTATCTTATTCGTCACAAACACACTTCTGTATTGGAACACTGTCTTGTAACTTTTAGATTTAAAGTTCCTCTTTATGTTCGTTCTCAACATCACAGGCATCGCACTTGGTCTTATAATGAGATTTCAAGGCGATATACTGAAGAAAACTTACAGTTCTATCAGCCAGAGCAATTTAGAACGCAACACAAGTCAAATCGACAAGCGAGCAATAATGAAAATCTAATTAATCCTTGGGTGGAAGAGCCAGATCAGTGGATTCAAGGACGTAGGGTTAGTGACGCACTTAAGGACCATCACGAAGATAGCGTAAAACTATACAATAAATTGATGGAACTTGGTGTTTGTCGTGAGCAAGCAAGGGGCGTTCTTCCACAAAACCTCTATACTGAATACTATGGAACAGTAAACCTTGGTAATCTACTTAAGTTTATTGACCTTAGAACACATGAAGGGGCACAGTGGGAAATTCAAGTTGTCGCTCAAGCTTGTTTGGATATTGTAAGTGATCTATATCCAAAGACAGTAGCAGCTTATCGTCGTATTCTTGATGAAAAAAGAAATACATAAATACGATAAAATAGTAATAGGTTCAACCCTTGAAGGTTTGCTTTATGCTTATCTTCATGGGTTGCCTTTGTTTTATTCGGTTGCTAAAGTTCCAACAGAATTTGAAGCTTTAGAAGTTGATGATAATTTTTGGGGTGCATTAGACCATGAAAACATATCAAGAACGATTAAAACAAGTGAAGGCGAATTAACTATAGGTTCCAGCAGGTTAGAAGTATGGAACAAATTATTCTTTTCATTATCTATGTCTGGTTTATTACCATGCACAAACATACAAACCCTAAGAATAGATGATGAACTTGTTAAAATAACAACTCAAAATAATAGATTAATAAAGTTACAACCAAAAGAAATCTTATTGTTTGATGATGAAGGCGTAGAAGGTTTAGCAAGAGCCTATAAAATGAATAAAAGGCTTATTGTATACGATTGGATGATATTCCATTTTCTTATGATGAACTTTGATTTTACTATGGTTCAAACAGAATGGGATTATGGTAATAAATTATGGTTTTTACAAGCTGGTGGAAATCGTCCCGCTGATGGTTGTTTAATATCACATGTAAGTGGTCAAACAGAATTACAAAATGACTTGACTGATTACATCTTACGGTTTACATTAAAAAGTATCTTTACCAAATACAACATGAAGGGACAAAATAATGGTTATCGTCCTAATGGTGTTAAAAACTATAGACCAATTAAATATGAGTTTATAGATAGACAAGTCGTTAAAGAAAAACCACATTTATATCATGATTGGGATAATGTTAAATCCATGACCCATCTAACAATCAAAGATATTTTTGAAGAGAAAAAAACAACTAACTATGTGATGTATAAAACATGCTCGAAATTGACACAGAAAACAGGACAAATAAAGGGAGTTTTCATTTAGCAGGTATTGTTCCTGTTTCTGGTGAAGCTCTTGATTTTAAAATGCCTTGGCACGATAGTTTGATGCCTATTGGACCAAATTATACTATGGTAGAAAGAGCCATATTAGAATGTGCTTGGGCTGGATGCGAAACTATTTGGGTTGTTTGTTATCCAGATGTTATGCCCCTATTAAAGCATAAAATAGGTAACTTTGTATATGAACCAGTTAATTCACATTATACAGGTTTTAACCCAGCAATAGGCGTTGTTAATTCTTTTGAAAGAGTGCCCATATTTTATGTATCGGTTATGTCTAAACACATGGGTAAAAGAGATAGTTTAGGTTTCTCCGCCTTACAAGGAGCTTACCACGCCTTTTATATTGGTTGGGTAATGTCTCGATGGTATATCCCTCATATGTATTATGTTGCTTTCCCATACGGTGTTTATCATCCAAAGCAATTAAAATATCACAGGAAAGAGCTTTCTGTAATTGATAAAAACTATTTAGTTACTTCACCAGAGGGTAAAACTGTGATGGATGGAGAATATTTAGGATTTACATTTTCCAGAGATCAATTTAAACAATTTAGAAACAGAATAAAGAATAAAATACCAGGACCAGATCCTCGCTTGTATGGTCTTGACGATATTTTTGTAAGTGATATCATTAAGGAATACGAAGCGATACCAGCAAAGAGCTACCATAATGTAGGAAGCTGGAATGGGTATCGTGATTATATGGGATCAGATCAAAGTAAATACTATACCGAAGATGTTATTAAAAAGTATTTCAAAGATTTTAAACACACTATAATAGGAGAACAAAACGATGGGAATGTATGATACTGTTGAGATTGTTGAAGAAATCGAAAATGGTCCTTCTACGGGTGAATATCAAACCAAATCTCTTGAAAATGCCCTCTATACTTATTATGTTAAGGATCGAAAGCTTTTTATGAAGGTTTATAGGTACGATACTGTTCCAGAAGAGGAAAGAACACACCCTATTTTTGGAATTCTTCGTGCCGTTTATTTGGGTGACCAAGACACCAATCATCATGGATGGATTACCATTTATGGCGTAAAAGATACTTGGAGTTTAAAGTTTACAGATGGAGTTTTAGTGGATACTAAATTTATTGAAGCTCATGTAACAGATCCAGATCATCCTGTTTCTGGTTCAGTTATGGGCGAGAATAGTCAAGATCAGCATGTAGAAGAGATTGCCTATTGGACAGGCGACGGTTATGTAGGCGAAGAAGACAACGATCACTACGAGGAGTAAAATGAGTAACATTCCATTTGTCGGGCTTCATGCCCATTCAGTAGCAGGTTCTATTTTTGATAGCCTTGGATACCCCCCAGACCACATGGAATTTGCCTATTCAAACGGAATGGATGCCCTTGCTTTAACTGACCACGGCAATATGAACGGTCTTGCATACCAAGTGCTCCATGCCAAAAAGATGAAGAAGGAAGGTAAGAATTTCAAGCCTATCTTTGGCGTTGAAGCTTACTTTATTCCTTCTATTACCGATTGGCGTGTAGAATACGAAAAGAACAAGCTTGAGAAGAAGGCAGCAACAGACGATGAATCTGTTTCTGGTGCTACTGTTGAAGATGAAAATGCTTCAAAGAAGGAGATTAAGTCACTTCTTAATCGTCGTCGTCACCTTGTTCTTTTGGCTCAAAATCAGCAGGGTCTTAATAATATCTTCAAGCTTGTTTCGGAGAGTTATAAGACAGAAAACTATTATCGCTATCCTCGTATGGATTTCGATATGCTGGAGAAGTATAATGAGGGCGTAATTGCTCTTTCTGCTTGTCTTGGTGGTGTTTACGCAGGTTGTTATTGGGAAAACAAAGATAAGGGTGAAGACGCTATTCTAAACTCTTTCCGTGAAACAACCAAGCGTATGGTCAGTATTTTTGGTGATCGTTGGTATGGCGAGCTACAGTGGAATAATGTGCCAGAGCAGCATATTCTAAATAAGTATATCATCAAAATGCAGGAAGAGTTTGGTATTGGACTTGTTTCTACTTGTGACAGTCACTATCCAAACCCTAATGCTTGGAAGGACCGTGAGCTTTATAAGCGTCTTGGTTGGCTAGGCAAGGGCAAACCAGAGTGGGCTGAGGGTAATTCCGAGCTTCCCGCTGGTGTTGATGAAATTGGTTACGAGCTTTATCCAAAGAACGGTGACCAAATGTTTGAGGCTTTCCAAAAGTATTCTAAAGAGTGCGATACCCATTATCAGCAAAGCCTAATTCTTGAAAGCATTACAAACAGTTATAAGATCGCGCATGAACGTATTGAAAACTTCATGCCAGACACAACTGTTCGTCTTCCAGAATTTGTTGTCCCTGCTGGTTTTACTGCTGGTGAAGCACTTAAGGAATATTCTCTTGAGGGTCTTCGTAAACTAAATCTTATGAAGCCAAATTATATCAAGCAACTTGAACAGGAACTTGAGGTTATTGGAGATCGTGGTTTTAGTAAGTATTTCCTTACTATGAAGGCGATTAGCGATAAAGCACAAGGAATCCAATTAGTTGGCCCAGGTCGTGGCTCTGCTGCTGGCTCACTTGTATCTTATGCTCTTGGAATTACACAGGTAGATCCAATTAAGCATGGACTTCTATTTGAGCGATTTATGACGAAGAACCAAGATGGTTTCCCAGATATCGATTATGACGTTGCCGATCCTATGGTGCTTAAGGATATGCTAATTAAGGAATGGGGTGATACTACCGTAGTTCCAATTTCTAACTGGAATACTCTCCAGCTTAAGTCACTTGTTAAGGATATCAGCAAGTTCTATGATATTTCATTCAAGGAAGTAAATGATGTAACATCTAAAATGATGGCAGAAGCTACTCCTTTGGCGAAGAAGGAGCATGGTATTAAATCTGGCGTTTATACTCCTACATTTGAGGAAGTAAAGAAGCATTCATCTACACTACAAGAATTCCTAAAGAAGTATCCTCATATTGCGGAGCACATCAACGCTCTTTATGGACAAGTTCGTTCTTGTTCTCGTCATGCTGGTGGTGTTGTAGTTGGAGAAAACCTTGATCAATACATGCCACTCATTAACTCCGATGGTGTTCGTCAAACTCCTTGGTCAGAGGGTCAAAACGTCCGTCATTTGGAGCCTATGGGTTTCATTAAATTTGATATTCTTGGTATTGCTTCTTTGCGAATGATTGAAGGTGCTATTCGCCATATTCTAAAGCGTCATAAGGGCATCAAAAACCCAACTTTCGATGATGTAAAGGCTTTCTATAATGAAAACCTACACCCAGATGTTATGAATATGAACGATGCTAAGGTTTATAAGAATGTATTTGAGAAAGGTAACTTTGCTGGTGTCTTTCAATTTACAGAGCGTCCTGTTCAAGAGTTCGCAAAGAAAGTAAAACCACGCAATATTATCGATTTATCAGCAATTACATCTATTTATCGACCAGGCCCCCTTGGTGCAGATGTAGATAAGGACTACATCAAGGCAGTAGAAGAACCAGAAAGCATCAAATATATCCATCCAATCGCAAAAGAAGTCACAAAGCAAACTCATGGCTTTTTGATTTTCCAAGAGCAAATTGCTATTCTGGCTCACAAACTTGGTAAAGATGTTGACCTTGATGAAGGAAATAAACTTCGTAAACTTCTAACAAAGAAAGGAACAGGTAAAGGATTTGAGGAGAAGGACAAGATTCATGACAAGTTTATCGAAGGTTGTATTGAAAAAGGTATTGCCAAGCTTGAGGCACAGAGAATGTGGGAAACCTTTGAATATTTTTCGGGCTACGGTTTCAATAAATCTCATGCCGTTTGTTATTCGATCCTGTCATTTCAGTGTGCTTGGCTACTGACTTATTATAAAGCAGAGTGGTTCGCTGCTTTCTTGGATAAAGAAGATGCGAAGAACAAAGAATACGCAATTAATCTTGCTAAATCTATGGGTTTCAAAATTGAAAAGCTAAACATCAATACTTCTGGTTTGGTGTGGGAAATTGGCGATGATGGGAATACACTAATTCAACCACTTTCTTCAATTAAAGGACTTGGCGATGTAGCTATTCAACAGATCTTTAATAATCGTCCATTCAAGACAGTTGAGGAATTCTTGTTTAACGAGAAGATTACATACAGTAAGCTAAACAAAAAAGCTATTGATGTTCTTGTTCGTTCTGGGGCTATGGATACTCTTGTTGATGAAAGATTTACAGGAGCTAAACATTTCTGGTCAGCAGTAGCAGTTGACCGTCCTCGTAAACTGAAGAATCTAATCGAGAATATTGAGCTTTATAAACCAGAAGGAGAATTTAGCCAAGAAGAAAAGATTCAGTATTTAACAGAGCTTACAGGTGTTTATCCAGTAAATCTTGTAGTTCCTGTTGAAATTATGAATAGGCTTGATGAAAAGTTTGTCCCACCTCTTTCTGAATATGATGAAGAATTAGGACTTGCTTGGTTTATTGTTCGCGAGATCGTAAAGAAGAAAACCGCAACAGGCAAAGATTATTGGGTTCTAAATGGTATCGATTCTACCAATACAGAAACTCAAGTTAAATGTTGGGGAGTAAAAGAGAAAGATACCGTCTTCATCAATCGTCCATACATGATTAAACCAAATCACGATGAATGGGGATTTAGTATCAATAACGTAGCAAAACAACTTAGATTGTTGGCTTAATATAGAAGTTCCTTACTATTTAATTGGTAAGGAACTTTTTTATTATGATATTAACAGAAGCAAAATTAAGAAAAATCATTAGACAAAAGATACAAGAAGTATTAAGTGATGAAATAGAACAAGGTGATGTAAAACTTGGTCGTTGGACCTCAAGAGGCGAAGCCCCACCAATTAAATCAAACAAGATACAAGCAAAACCACCAGAAGTAGAACACAAAATTACTACTCAAGAATTGGAAACTTTTGAAAATGATATTAAAGCACTCCATCCAAGCGATTCACAACAAACAAAAGAATCACAACATGCTTTAAGGCAAATTCAATTAGTTAAAGGTAAAATAGCTAATGAAGCAACTTTAGTTTTGCTTGGCGGCGGCGGTGGATATTATTTAAAACTTAGTGATACTAAAAAATTACCAATTGCCAGCTATATTGGTAGCTTGTTGTCTCAAAAATATAATAAATCTTTATATGAATGGTTAAAGAAACGTAATATAATAAAGTGAAATAACCTATTGACGTTCTAACCCTCCTTGGATACTCTGTCCTTGGAGGGTTTCTCTTGTCTACTAATCTTGGCTATGCCTGCATCAACATGGGTCTTTCTGAGCGTCCCGCTAAGCTCCGCGTGACTACCAATCGCACTATGATCCGCAAGACCTTTGACGAGCGTGGTATCAATTATGCCGCTCAGCTTGCTTACCAGAATGTTTGTGACCTCTATACTATCCTCCTTTGGAACGAGGCTAACGGTATCAAGTTTTACCGTATGTCCTCCGATATGTTCCCTTGGGCTTCCGAGTATGGTATTTACAACCTTCCCAATATTGAGCAGATTGCTGCTATGCTTCGCAAGTGTGGTGACTACGCTACTTCTGTCGGTCAGCGTCTTAGTTTTCATCCTGGTCCTTTTAACAAGCTCACCTCTTCTAACCCTTCTGTGACCGCTAATACCATCAAGGATCTTACCATCCACGCCGATATCCTTGACCTTATGGGTCTTTCTCGCACGCACTACAACAAGATTAATATCCATGTTGGTGCAACTTACAAGGACAAGCCTATGGCTGTTGCTCAGTTCCTTAATAATTGGGATCTTGTTCCCGATAATGTCAAGTGCCGCTTTACTCTGGAGAACGATGATAAGCCCTCTCTCTATACTGTTGAGGAACTTTATAACCTCATTTACAAGCACACCAACATTCCAATTGTTTATGACGAACATCACCATTCACTTAATAGTGGCGGTATGTCTTCTGCTGATGCGCTTGCTATTGCCGTTACTACTTGGGGTAATGTAAAGCCTGTTGTTCATTACTCTCAGTCGCGTTCCGTTGAGCAGAATATCAAGTGTCCCGCACAGGCTCACTCTGATAATTATTGGTCTACTATGAACACGCACGGTCACGATGTAGATATTATGCTTGAGGCTAAGTTCAAGGAGATCGCACTATTTAAGTATCGCGAGCTTCTTGCTGCTAACTAAATATAATGTTATAAGGAGTTATCATGAGCACGAAAGTCACCCTATCTTATGGTAAAGAGTTCCATTTTTATCAAGAAATTTTTGATAATGGAAATGTATATCTTCAAGTTAATGGTCATGAATTTGAAGCATCAAACGGAAAAGTATTAGTTCAGATCCCAATTGAAATTTGGGAGAAAATAATAGAAGAATGGCCCCAATCAAAAGCCAGATTTCAACAAGAAAATAATGACGATTGGGGTTATGATACGTTAGAATGGTTAGAGTTTGGTTCTAATGCTACGAGCCAAGATGAAACAATTATTTTTGAGAGGAAGAAATGAGTTTAAACCTTAAAGTTATTAAAATGCCAGGATTTGTTAATTTACAACAAAGAACAGATGGTAATGCTGGATTTGATTTGTATGCTACCGAAGAAGGTTCTATTGCTCCAAACGAGAGAATGATGGTTCCTGTTGGTATCTGCACTTCTTTTAGTCCAGAGTATTATATGCGTGTTGCTCCTCGTTCTGGATTAGCAGTAAAGAGCGGTATTAATGTTCTTGCTGGTGTTATCGATTCAAGTTATAGAGGAGAGTGGAAGGTCATTCTTCATAATACAGGCACTACTTACTTTCATTTTGAGATTGGAGATAGGATTGCTCAAGCTATTCCAGAGAAGATTAGCACCGAAGAGTTTACATTTGTAGAGAGGTTAAATGACACTGAACGTGGAGCGGGTGGATTCGGTAGCACAGGAACCTAAATATGGTGATTTAGTAAGATACCGTTTATATGAGAACCAATCTGCTCTCGTATACGGTATCTTTATTCGTAAGCTGTTTGAAACAAGACCTTCAAGTGAAGAAATGATTGAAGAAACACTTGAACTTCATGAGATATATTGTTTTCAAAGTGGTTATTACGAAAAAGTATTTGCTTTTGAATTTGATGGATTAGGAGAACTAAATGAATAAAGTTGTATGGTCTGCCGATAAAGACGAGTGGGCTACAAGTCAAGATTTTTATGATGGACTAAATGCTAAATATAACTTTACATTAGATCCGTGTGCAGATGCTACAAATGCGAAATGTTTCAAGTTCTATACTATGAACGATGATGGGCTTTCTAAGGATTGGGGAGGGGAAACAGTATTTTGTAACCCTCCTTATTCAAAAGCCAAGGAATGGATGCACAAAGCTTATGAGGAAGGTAAAAAACCAAATACAAGAATCGTAATGCTAGTAGCTGCCAGAACAGATACTAAGTTCTTTCATGATTATTGTATGAAAGCTAATGAAATCCTTTTTGTAAAGGGAAGGCTTAAGTTTGGAGGTTCTAAAAATTCAGCACCATTTCCATCTATGGTTGTTGTATTTGACTCTTCACGATTTGGTCTTATGTTTGGACAGATGGATACCAAAGGAAAGGTAATTAAATGAAACCAATTAAGAATGTAGATATTGTATATGGTGCTTCTTGGGGTGATGAAGGCAAGGGTAAAATTACTCATGTTTTAGCTTCAAAGAAAACACATACTCGCAAGAACTATTACAACTTTGTTTGTCGTTGGAATGGTGGTTCAAACGCTGGTCATACTATTTATCACGATGGTAAAAAGTATTCTACTCACGTTGTTCCGTCTGGTGTTTTTTATGGTATCACATCGGTTATTGGTCCTAATTGTGTTGTAAATATTGATGCCTTTTATAAAGAGATTGAAGAGCTAAAAGCTGGTGGAGTCAATACTTCACTTGTTAAAGTTCATCCCTTAGCACATATCGTAACAAACGAGCATATTGCTGAAGATAAAGCTACTTTAGGGCATCTTGGCACGACTTCACAAGGAATTGCGCCAGCATATCGAGACAAAGCCGCCAGAAAGGGCTTACTTGCCAAAGATAGCACATTAGATAAATCTTATATTTTAACTGAAAAACTATATGGAAATATACTTTGTGAAGGAGCACAGGGTTACCACCTTGATATTAATTATGGAAATTATCCATTTGTTACTTCAAGTGAATGTTTACCTTATGGTGCTTGCTCATTAGGCTTTGCTCCACAGAAGATCAAAAGTATATATGCTTGTGCTAAGATTTATGACACAAGATCTGGAGAAGATCCTTTATTTCCAGCAACTTTACTTGAGGACCAGACATTAAAGTTTATTGGTGATTTGGGACAAGAGTATGGTGTTACAACAGGACGTAGACGAAAAGTAAATTGGCTTAATCTTGATAAACTTATTGAAGCTGTTGAGGTTGGTGGTGCTACTGACTTAATTGTTAATAAGTGCGATATCTTACAGAAAGTCGGTGTATATCGTTTGTTCCACAATTCAACTCTTCTTGAATTTGAGAGTTTGGAGCAGATGAAAGAATATGTCCAAATTTGTCTTTTCAAAGCAAGCACAACCCTTAAAAGAGTGTTATTTAGTGCTAACCCAGAAACAATTGAAGGATTTAATCCATGAGTTTAGCAGCAAGAAAGATTAAAAAACAAAATCAACTTATCCAAGAAAAGGTAATGTTGTTTGATGCCTTACCAAATAAGTGTAATGGATGCGAACAACCTTATGATAAACTAAATAAACAACAAGCAACTACTTGGTCTGTAATGGTGTTTAATGAAAGTAAAACAGTTAGGTTATTCTGCCCCGAATGTTATAAGAATGTTCAAGCTTGGGCAGAAGATTTGGTTAAGGAGACGGAAAATGAGCAACTATGATTATAGAATTCCAAGTGCGGAGCAAATGACTAAAGCACTACAAAGCAGAGAAGAAGTAAACCACCCAGAACATTATAATTTTGGTGAGATTGAAGCTATTGATGTTATTGAAGATCAAGGTTTGGGTGAAGCTTTTTGTGCTGCTAATGTAATTAAGTATATTTTGAGATATAAACATAAAGGCACACCATTAAAAGATCTTAAAAAAATTAAATGGTATACAGAAAGGTTAATTAGCTACTATGAAAAGAAATAATTTAGTTAGAGAACTTGGATTTGAAGATTTTAATGAAATCACGCAATCTGATAAACCATATGTAATTAAATTTACAAATCCAACCTGCCACCTTTGCAAAGCTTTAGACCCAATCTTTAATAATATAGCAGAGCAATATAAAGATAAATTTAAGTTCGGTAATATAAATTCAAGAACTCAAAGAAAACTATTTAAATTGTTTGGTATCGACGGAGTTCCAGAAATATTCATTATTGATGGTGATGATTTATACCATGTTGTATATCCAGATGATAATCCAGATCCAAAGTCGGGATATTCAAGAGATTATATTATTGAACATTTAGAAGGGTATTTGAATGAGTAATTTTGATAGAATTGAAATGAGAGAAGAAATGCTTTATTTCTTAAAGAAAGCATGGGTTAAATATCCACACTTAAGGATCATGCAGCTTCTTGGTAATGGATTTCCAGCAGGGGACAATTACTATGTTGACGACCAAGCGGTATTAGATTATCTTGTAAAGGTTGCGAACGAAGTGGAGGATTAATGTTCCGTGAAGCCCTAACTTATGATGATGTATTGATGGTTCCTCAATATAGCGATATTCAAAGTCGTAAAGAAGTAAATATTGGGAATTGGTTGGATGAAGAACGAGGTTTATGGTTTAACCTTCCTGTTATTTCTTCCCCTATGGATACAGTCACAGAAGACCAAATGGCTATTCTAATTGGTAAAATGGGTGGTCTTGGAATTGTTCATAGATATAATACTATTGAAAGACAGTGTGAAATAGCTAATACAATCTACGAAGAAGTTGGTTCCAATAAGTTTGGATGTGCTATTGGCATTACAGGCGATTATATCGAAAGAGCCACAGCCTTAGTAGAATCAAATGTTAAAATTCTTTGTTTAGATGTTGCCCACGGTGACCACGTTTTGATGAAAAATGCCCTAATTACTCTTAGGGAGAAGTTAGGCGATGGACCGCACCTTATGGCAGGAAATGTTGCGACGATTGATGGATTTAACAATCTCGCTTCTTGGGGTGCTAATTCAATTCGTGTCGGTATTGGGGGCGGTAGCATTTGCTCTACTCGTATTCAAACTGGTCACGGAGTTCCTTCTTTGGATTCTGTTATAGATTGTGCGAGGACGCCTTATAATGTTGCGGTTATTGCGGACGGTGGTATTAGAAACTCTGGTGATATGGTTAAAGCTCTCGGTGTGGGTGCTGATTTCTGTATGCTGGGTTCTGTTCTCGCTGGAAGCTCTAAAACTCCAGGTGAAACCTATGTTAGCGCAAGGACAGGAGAAGCTTCAAAAACTTATCGTGGTATGGCTTCAAAAGACGCACAAATGGATTGGAGAGGTAAAACATCTTCTCTTGAAGGAATTTCCACAATCATCCAATACAAGGGGGAGACAAATGCTATTATTGAGCAGGTTGAAAATGGTATTCGCTCTGGCTTTTCTTACAGTGGAGCAAGAACTATTAATGAACTATGGGCTAAAGCTCGTTTTGTCAGACAGACCTCCTCTGGCGCGAGAGAAAGTGACACTCATATTCTAAAGAGAAGTTGATGGAACAAGCTAAACGACCAAGAAAAGTAATAGATAAATCAATATTTAAATTGATTGTTTTCTATGAAAGAGTAGAAAATTCTGTTGAATTAATTGTTCGTCTTAAAAATGATGGCTTTAACGGTGCTAAGTTTTTTCGTAGCGTCGTTGAAGCCTATCTTTCTTATGACCCTAAATTTATGGAATGGTTTAACACAAAACGTAAAACTCCTAAAAATAGAATTAAAAAAATAGAAAAATTAGTAGAAGTTGGAAGAAGATTAGAAAGTGAATACTACTTATCTAACGAAGAAGTTGAAAATATTTTTGATATTATAGAAAATATTGAGGATATTGAATACTAAAAAAGGATTTTTACATTTTTCATACTATTTAATTTTGTTAGGAGCAAAAACAACATGAGCAGAAAGCCTTTATTATCAGAGAGTCAAGTAGCAAAGTGGATGAAACTTGCTAATATTGACCAAAACGCAACAAAGAGTTTCCTTAAAGAATCTAAAACAAGTAAATCAGTATTAAAAGAAAATTATGCTATGGGTGCCCGTGAAGATGAAGATATGGGCGATATGGGCGAAGAAATGGATATGGGCGAAGAAGAAGGTGGAATGGATATTGGCGATGGAGCTATGGGTGAAGAACCTTCCGTTGTTGGTGATGAAGAAATGGATATGGATATGGGCGGCGAAGATGAAGGTGAAGTTGAATTTGATTCAGTTGAAGATTTAAAGACCGTTATTAAAGATGCCGTCAAAACAGCCCTAGAAGAACTTGGTCTTGCCGATGAAATGGGTGGTGAAGAAGAAGAGCCCGAAATGGATATGGAAGAACCAGCAGAAGAAGAGGACAGCATGGAGGGAGGCGATGAAGGGGGTGATGAACCTGCCGAACCCGCTGAAGACGAGGAACAACTCGCAGAAGGTCTAGAAAACCTTGAAATCCTCACAGATAACGAAATCATAAACGAAGTATTGAAAAGAGTTATTCGCAGATTAGTTTGATAATGTCTCCTAGATAAATAATAAAGGTTGCTCTTTTGGCTACGCAGGATTATAATGATCCTGCGTAGTTTTTTTATTTGGAGTTTAAATGTATCTATCGTGGTTTCTGTTCTTTGTGGCAGGAATTTTATTCTCAAAGATATTCTCTGCTATTTTAGATATTGGTGTTATAACACAATTTTCAAGATTAATGTCAGATCGTATTTTAATACCCTTGATTATGATAGCACAGGAGTTAGAATACCTACGTCAGTTGAAGGTAGAAGTTCTTAAAGAAAAAGGTCTTGATGAAGAACAAATAAAGTTTCAACTATCTTTGTTCGACAAGTGGTTTACAAGTTGGAAAGAATCGGTTATTATATCGTTTATAAGCTCAGCCCCTCAGCCATTAAAGAAAGACCTTCCATTTCATGATTGGGCTTCTGCTACGAAATATGTAGAAAAGTTAATTAAAGAAAAAAGAATCTAGGAGTCAAAATGCTATTCAACAAAGGCAAGAAAGTTAACGACGAACACGATCACGACGATGATGAACCAGAAAAAGAGGACACTTCTAAAAAGCCCTCTGCATTCTCTCTTATCATGCCAGCAGCCGCATCTGATAAACCAGATAGCCGCACAATTGGTCTTTTTGGAGAAGTAGAAGAAGGCAAAATCTCTCAAATTATTGGTGCTATGATTGAACTTGCGGAAGATGCCGAAGTTGAAAATCCAACCAATCCAGATGATCCAGAAAGTGAAGTAGAAACTGTAAATCAACCAATCGAGCTTCTTCTGAATACCCCAGGTGGTAGTGCAGATGATATGTTTGCTCTTTATGATATTATGCGAGTAGTTAAGAATAAATGTGATATTGAAACCTTTGGTATTGGTAAAGTAATGTCTGCTGGAGTTCTTCTTCTTGCAGCGGGAACCAAAGGTAAACGTAAGATTGGTAAGAATTGTCGAGTAATGATTCACTCTGTTATTGGTGGTAATGTTGGACCTCTTCATAATCTTGAGAATGAAATGAATGAGATTCGCTATATTCAAAATGCTTATCTTAAAGCACTTGCAGATGAAACCAATATGACCTATCAACAACTACGTCGAATGATTAACCGTAAAGTTAATGTTTATCTTTCAGCAGAAGAAGCAGTTAAGCTTGGTATTGCTGATATTATTGTTTAATACTATTTATTAGCATGAAAAACAATAATGATTTAGACCAAATTGTAGAAAGCTTTTTAAGCCCTGCTCCTGTAAAACAGAGTATGGGTCTTAAAGAGCTTTTTGCTCTATTTGAGGAGATGCAGAAGTTAAATGAAGTTACAACAGTAGGTATATTGCCAACTGTTAGTGCTTCTGAAAAACAATATGAGCAAGAAGAACAGTCAATAACTAGATTTTATGAAACTTTACAAGATGTTCTTGGTGAAACTTTACAATCTGTTCAAGGTCAATTATCACCAGTTAAATTACTACAGTTAATTAAAAATGTTGATTATATCAAACGTCAGCAAGTTACAAGCTCCGAACTTTCTAAATCATTTGCTACGATTTTGTTCGTTACATCATTACATAAAATGATTGAAGATACAGTTCCAGATTTACCATCAGTAGCTGGTTTCTTCTTTGAAAAGTTCATTTCATTTATTTTCATGGGTAAACCTTCAACGTTGAATAAAGAAAGATTTCCTATTTTTGATCTTTATATTCCAGATACAGACGAATATGTATCATTAAAGCTAAAAAGCGAATTTAAAATAGATGGTTCAATATCAAATATGTATAAGTTTTTAACTAATACAACTGAGGATTTTGTGCCTATTAATATAAATAATAATTTAGATCCTGTTGATGAACAAGGAAAAGTTATAAATGGTGTTAGAAACCTTACCTATATTATTGGATTAAAACACCCACATGAAATTGAATTTTATTCTTACACATTTAATTTAAAACAATTTTTATTATTAATGGGTAAACAAAATATTGAAAAATATAATTCTTATGTAACCAGAACGCAAACATTAGACAATTTAAAAATGAGAGATTCGCAGATAAAAGCGCAGATAGATACTATGTTAGGTGCTCCCAACGAAGATCAAGAAGAATTAGCTAGTTTACGAAACCAAAGGTTTGATGTTCTTGATTCTATAAATCAATTATCAAATATGTCTGCATATACTAAATTTACATTTTATAGAAAAGGATTTGAAGCTAATGGCATTCAAAATATTTTAAAAGGGGAAAAGCTTTCAATATCAGCAGAAGACAAGAAAAAAATCATAGACAACAATCAAAATACATTTAATAAAAATATTAAAGACATTATAGAACAATCAAATTTAGTTTATTATAAAGTAAACAATTTCTTATTATCAAATGGTGAAAATGTTCAAGAAGCTTATGATTCTGTTAAATCTTTGGAAACGAGTTTGAAAGAATATTTACCATCTAAGAAGACAAACTTAAAAAAGTAAGTTATATTAATACCCATATACGGAGTTTTTATGAGCAAAGATTATTGCGATGGTCGCTCTTTAAGTGAAGCGATTTTAAAAGGCGCAAATGTATTAGCAGATAATGTTTCCTCTACATTAGGACCAAGAGGAAGAAATGTAATTCTACAAGAAAAAGGCAAAACACCAATCATTACCAAAGACGGTGTAACTGTTGCTTCTTTCGTTGAACTTTCAGACCCATTTGAGAATTTGGGAGCACAGGTAATTAAACAAGCTTCCCAACAAACTGCTACACTTGCTGGTGATGGAACTACTACATCAGTCGTTCTTTCACGCGCAATTCTTCGTGAAGCACAAAAGTATTTAACTGCTGGTGTTTCTCCTACAGAACTTAAACGAGGAATGGATCTGGCCGTCGATGCTTTGGTTAATAGAATTGAGGAGATAGCACAACCAATTTCGTCAGAGGAAGAAATCGAACATATTGCTTCAATTTCTGCTAACAACGATAGAACAATTGGTAAATTAATTGCTACTGCTGTTGACAAGGTAGGTAAAGATGGTTCAATCACAATCGAAGAAGCTCGTTCAGTCGATACTTCTCTTGACGTTGTTGAAGGCTTTCGTTTTGATTCGGGATTCCTCGCCTCAGCGTTCATCAACGACGAGAGACGAGGGGTAGTAAAATATGAAGATCCTTATATTCTTGTAACAGATCATAAATTTGATTCTGTTCAAGATATGTTGCCTGTTCTTGAATTAATCGCAAGAGAAGGTAAGCCATTTGTAATTGTTGCAGATGAAATTGAAGGTCAAGCTCTTGCTGCTCTTATTATGAACGCTATGAGAGGCACCATGAAGGTAGCAGCAGTTAAAGCTCCTCGTTATGGTGAAGAGCGTAAAAACATTCTTAAAGACCTCGCAGTTTCAGTAGGAGCAACTTTTGTTTCTCTTGAAAATAGCATGAAGATTGGCGATGTAAAACTTAAAGATTTTGGTCGTGCTAAAAAGATTGAAATTGCTAAAAACCTTACAACTATCGTAGGTGGTAAAGGTGACCTTGAAGAAGTTGATAAACGTATTGATGTTATCAAAGCAGAGCTTCAACAAACCGAATCAATTTACGAGTGCGAAAGATTACAAGAAAGAATTACTCGTCTTGCTTCTGGTATCGCAATTATTCGTGTAGGTGCTCCAACTGAAATCGAAATGATTGAGAAGAAGCACCGTATTGAAGATGCCCTAGAAGCCGTCCGTAGTGCCCAACAAGAGGGTATCGTTGCTGGAGGTGGCGTAGCCCTCCTAAGAGCAGCAGAAGGGGTTGTAGAGGTCACAGAGAACGAGGAACAGGCACTTGGATTCAAGATCATCATGAAGGCTATTGAGGAACCTGTAAGACAAATGGCTCTAAATTCTGGAGAATCACCAGACATTATTGTAAGTATGGTTAAGTCAGAACATACCAATTATGGCTATGACTTCTTGGGTCGTAAAATGATTGATATGGTTAAGAGTGGTATTATTGACCCAGCAAAAGTTACAAGATGTGCTCTTCAAAATGCGGCTTCAGCGGCAGGAACTCTAATAACAACTAATTATGCTATTGTTCAAAATTGATACTAATTAATTTGTATACAATTTTGTTTTAGCGGAGGATGTTGTTTATGGCTACTGGTTCAGAACTTAATGAGTTAAAGGAAGCCATAACGGCATTAGATAAAAAGGTCGATAGAATGTTAAGTTCTATCGAAAACCTTAAAGAAAAACAAGATGATGTAGCCAAAGACATAAGCAAAATAAAAGAAGCAGTATATCACCCAGATGAAGGTATTTATGCTCGCCTAAAAGTTATAGAAACTTGGAAAGAAAACCAAACAAAAGCAACTTGGATTGCCGTTACAGCGATCATAGGTCTTGCAATTAAACAATTATGGGATATACTTACAATACACTAGAGGTGTTTGTTGAAAGTAAAAATTTCTTATACAGTAGATTTTGATGAAGTTCCTAATCAAGTTTGTAGGATTTTGTCTTATGAGCAGTTGTCTACTCTAAACAGAGAATACAACGATATAATTGAGAACATCAGTGAGAAGAACACTCAAAAAGCTCTAACTCAAATACATGATTTTAGAGTTAAATTAGCGAAGATTGATCAAACGCTGGACAACGCACAATCGATACTTGACGGCTTCATGAGAGCGCAGTATACTGATGGTGTGACCGAGAATGATAATGAATCACAACAAGTATGAAGTAGGACAACCGATTACAGTCCTAGCTTCATGCGATTTGTTCTATCCATCAATTAAAAACCCTAATAAGCTTAAAAAGACACAAGAACCGCTATTGGGGTGGTTTGTTGAAAGCAAAGATACTACGGTAACTATTGTAACGACAGATGATGGATCTTATTGGGAAACAGAGTTAGATAGTATTAGACATTACATGGAGACAAAATGATTGCCCTTACAGAAGTTTCGCAGACAAGCACAGGAGAATATACAGTTAGGTCCGTATATGTTAACCCTAGTCAAGTTGTAATGATTCGTGAAGATAGCAGGTATTCCTCCCTTGTTAGAGAAGGTAAACTTTCCTCATTAGGTTTTAATCCTGGTGTTGAGTTTACTCGTATTACAATTAGGGGAGGCACAAGTAACTACGATATTACGGTTGCTGGTTCTGCTTCAACGGTTTATGAGAAGATGAACTATTCTAAATCTCTTCTTAAAGGTTGAACCATGCATGTAGCTTATTATCATATTCACGCTCTTGGAGATTGTGAATTTTGTCTTGATGCCCTTAAACTTATTCAAGATAATGGTTATCAATATGTTTTAACTCTTTACGATAAATCACCAGAAGCTTTGAATTTCATTAAATACACTATGGACCACCCAACGGTTCCAATTATTTATGAGTATCGAAAAGATAAAAGTATTAGAAAAGTTGGCGGTTATACAGAGTTGAAGAATGAGCTTGACAGGCTCCACGGACAGGAATAGAATACTAAACAACGATAGGAGATAGCATGGGTCGCCCAAAGGGTTCTAAGAACAAGCCTAAGAATGTTGAAGTTGAGGTTGAAACTAAGCAAGAAGAGGTTAAGGTAGTAGTAAGCGCAGAGCCAAAGAAGGAGCGCAAGCCAAGAATCACCAAGAGGGTCAAGAAGGAAGAAGACGACGACGATAATACTGTCGTTGATGAAGGAGCACTTGAAGCTCGCAAGAATCTTGATGATAGAACCCTTGACCCATACGCTACAACCACCACAGAGCAATTTGAGTGTGAGTTTATGCCTCTTACAGAGCGACTTACACCAATTGACGAGAAGAGTGAGATTAAGAGTGGCAGATATTCCAGCTCTTATTATCCCATCAAGAATTGTAATATGAGCGTTTGGCCTGTTCTTGCTTATATCAAGGCAGACGTTGACGCTCTACGAGAGAGGGGTTATACTGATAAGGTAATCTACGCTGGTTGTATTAACTATCTTTCTTCTCAAATGAAGGGTAAGAAGCGTAAGTATGGTAATCTTTTCCCATTCAGTTTCGCTATTAAGCCAGACAAGATTATCGCAACATTTGTGACCGACATTAGAAAGTCCCCAGAGTTTTGGGGAGAAGGAATTGGAGTATAAAATGAAATGTGTTAAAGAAATGATTAAAAAGCCTTGGGGCTACGAGCAGATTATCCAGAAGAATGATCAATATGTTCTTAAGCAAATTCATATTGAACCAGGAAAACGTTTATCTCTCCAATACCATGAGCAGAAGACAGAAACCATTTTCTGTATGTCAGATGAAGCAATCGTGTGGACAAAGCGATCCGCCGATGATACAGAAGTAAAGAAGGTAACGCTGAAGTATGGAGAAGCTTTTCATATCGAGCCTCAACAGATTCATCGTTTCGCAGCAGGGTTTAAAGCTGTTGACCTTTTAGAAGTATCTACACCACAACTTGATGATGTAGTTCGCCTTGAAGATGATTTTAATCGTATTGAAGTATCTACCACAACAACACAGGAGTAATTAATGACTTTCGCACGCACCGCTATTGAGACAACTGATATCGAGAACAATATTGATGTAGACGTTAATCGCTCTTATTCAAGCTTTGGGGTTCGTATTGTTCGTAATGCCGTAAGCAAGCGTAAGCTCTCTAATCGTGTTTCAGTTACTATTCCCGATGGACGTAGTGAGAGCACCTTTCATCTTACTATTCGTGAGGCAAATGCTCTTCGTAAGTTTTTGAATGAAAATCTTGATGAAGGTGTTGACGGTTCTTCTATGGTGTCTATGACTATGCGAGAGGCGAGCTAACATGGTTCGTCCTACTACAACAACACCATACGGAGAAAATAATTACATGAATATCGCACAAGCACTAGACCGTCTTTATGCTGACGCTTTTCCTCTTGCTTCTTATCCTCCACCAAGGGCTACACTTAATAATGTAGATTTTGTGTATAATGAGAAGAGTGGGACTTATACTGCCACTATTGACGCAGCGGGAGCAGATAAGACAAAGTTTAATGTCAACATTTCAAATGGACTTCTTACTGTCTCTTATCGTGCTACTGAAGGGTTCCGTTGCCGTTCCTTCACTTACTCTTTTACACTTGGACGTAATGTAAACGTTGCAGAGTCAGTTGGTGAGTATAAGGACGGGGTTTTACGAGTTGACGTTCATACTACAACTCAACGTAATGATACTTTCAACGTTCCAATTCATTAGTTAATATCACAAATAAGCCGCCAAGAGTTTGTTCTCTTGGCGGTTTTTGTTGTATTAAAACTATTTACATCGTAAGGAAAAGAACAAATGGCCCAATATGATAACCTCTGGAATAAATGGTATAGTAATAAAATATTAAATGAAATGGCTCCTAAAATAGCTAACAGAGTTGTGGCTGTTTCTGATGCTATAAAAAGAAAGGCTGGATTAGAAGGACTTAATGATAGCTATACAAGAATGGCTGCTTTTCCAGATATGTTCGGTGATAAATTGAGAATTGTTGGTGAGTATTCTACTGATGATTTTAAGATAATGGCAAGATACCTTCAACAACTTTTTAAACTTTCTGAGGCTTCTCTGGCTGATAAACAAAGTAAAGGTTTTATAAAGCTACCATCAAATGTTAGTAGTTCTTATTTTGCTTGGGATTTAGCACAAGTAAAAGAAGAAAGAAGAAGATTAAGAGAAGATGGTGGAGGAACTTATGAAGTTACAGTTGATTATTACCAACCATTTTTAGCAGTTGAGTATATCCAAACTCAAAACAATTCTAATAAAAAAGAAGTTATTTCATTATCTAAAGCTTTTAGTAAGTTTAAGATGAAAGAAGCAGCAGATTATTGGGCTAAAATTCAATCTCGCTATACAAAAGATAAAGAGTTTATTATTAAATTAACAAGTTATTGGATGGATGTTACAGGTAAATCTTCCGAGCAAGATAATGTAATTGTATACTCTCGCGCCCCTATCGATGTTTTAAGAATGTCCGACCATCCAAACATATCTTCATGCCACTCTCAACGTGGTGGTTATTTTGATTGTGCTATTCAAGAAGCAGTTAGAGGTGGTGCTATTGCTTACTCTGTTAAAAAAGATGATTTACAGAAAATAATTGATGAAGGCAGATTACAAGATATTGAAATCTTTGCTGATCCACAAAGAGGTATTGAAGGTATTGTCCCAGGTGGAAGAGTTAGAATTAGAAGAATGTTCGATACCGATACAAAAACAGAATATGCCTTACCAGAGATTAGAACATATGGCGATGTTCCAAGTTCTTTCCGTAAAACGGTATTGAAATGGGCAGCAGAGAATCAAAGAAAGAAATTTATAGATCCAGAAACAAATGATTTCCAACTTCCAGATATACAAAAAGCTATAAAAGTTGGTGGCTCTTATAATGATAACATTCCTTTTGGACTTTATGCTGATTTAGCAAGAGAAGTAGCAACAACTTTTGGTAAAGATAAAAGCACTATTGATGTTCCAGAATTTTTTATTGAAGGTGTTACTGTTGATGAAGGACAAGATCTTTCTACTAATTGTGAACGTAGAGCGAACGAGATTACCCGTCAAGCCAATTTTACCGATGTTCAAAGCCTTGTTGTTATAACTGATTATAATGTTTATTGTAAAAAAGATGGTAAGGTAGGTGTCTATGGTAACAAATCTAACTTTGTAAATAATGATGGTTATAACGAAGAATATAATGAAGATTTTGATAGTATCGAAGTAATGTATTCTTTTGGTATATCTACAATTTATATTAAAGGTAAAATTAAAGTAGATTTAACTGAAGAAAGTTTCAAACAAATTATTGAAAAGACAGAACAAATTTCACCAAATGGATTTATTTACAAAATCTATAAAGAATTTGGACTTAAAGATAAAACATTTAAAATAGAAGAAACGAATGAATGGGGCGAGAGAAATGTTCCACCAAGAGATCGTAGCACAAAAAATAATAAATATTTTTCAACTGATTTTCCTGTTACTTATGTAGATGTGAGTGAAATCAATCTCTTAAATAGTAAGATTGCTAAATCTGATTCTTATGCTAATTTTAGTAATAGTATTTATGATGCTCTTGAAGCGGCTGGATCTGAACTTGGATTAATTGAATTACAACCATTTAATACACCTTACGCCAAGCGTTTATTACAAGACGTAAATAGAACAGATTATATGTATTATACAAGTGGCATGTATGGTGGATATGTTATGTTGCGTTCCCCTACCCTTGCTAAAAGAATGATAAATCTAAATACTAATGCTCAAAAATTACTTCCTGGTGCTGAGGTAGAGGCCACTGCTAATCCAAGAAGCCAAATTGCGGATTATTTTTATGTATACAAAATACCAAAAGAAGCCCTTAGAGCAAATGTAACTCTGGCTACAGCAAAATCACATCCAAATAGAAGTAGTTTTGAATTAAGCCAATTAAACCAGCAATCACTAACTAAAATGAATACATTATATAGAAATATAAGATTAATAGCTAGTAATGTTACAAATAATATGTTATTGCTTTTTCCAAAAGGAATAAGAGGATTTATAGAGTTTATTCCACACATTACAGAACCACGCTATATGGTTAGAGAGGATGTTTTTTATGATGATTTAAACATCTTATTTGAACTTAAATTATCACTTTCTTCTAATTTGCTTGTTGAGCAACAAGAAGAGACGTTAAAAGCTGTTAGATATCTTTATGAAAACTTTGAACAATTTAAAGATTCTCTTGAAGAAACATTAGTTGATGCACTCCGCAATAGTTCATTTGAAGATGTAAAGAACCTTATACACAAATATTATGTAAGAGGTATTGAAGGACAAAAACCACAAGCAGAACCAAAACTTGATTTGTCCAAAGAAGGAATATTAGAAACATTAGCAGAAGGCGTTGCTGCTTTAACCGCGAAAGAAGCAAGAAAGTATTGGATAGAACAAAATGGTAATAATGATAATTATAGAATACCATTCTTTACAGTTTTGTTAGATGATCGTTTAACTGTAAGAGTATTCTACAACAAAACTTATCAATATAGAAAACTTAATCCTTGGGAAAATGAATTCTTCTATAGTGATTTCAAAATAAGAATAATACCAGAACAAGATAAATTAAAAACAACAGTATTCTTTTATTGTATGACTGGCGAGGATGAGAACAGAAGATGGCCCGCAGCAAAAGCAAATGTTGAAATAGGTAATTACGGTATGATAGTTGAGGAATTATCTAAATTCCCATTTATCAGAGGATATTCTATGGAAACTACAACTGTCGAGAAACAAAAAGATGTTCTTGCTGGTTATGAAGACGAAATGAAATTTGATATTGATGCTGAAACAAAAGCAGACCAAGAACGATTAATGAATATGTATAAAAATCAACAAGGTCCAGTTTCTCAAAGAAAAACACAAGAAAAAGAACCAGAACAAATGAGTTTATTTGAACGTAAGCAGAGAAACAAACTAATTAAAGAGAGATTACTTAATTGGTATAAAAGGAATAAATAATGTCTTCTAAAAAACTTTATGAATCATTATGGGAGAACTTCATTAAGAAACCTCCTATGCTAACAGAAATGAAACACGAATATATGCGTCTTATTTCTGGAGCAACAAGAGTAGCCCAACAAAATCCAGAGGTTCTTCCATTTCGTTCTATGTTTGGAGACAAATTAAGAGTTGTTATTCCTTACCCAAGAAAGAATGTTGATTCAATTGTAAAGTTATTAACTATTTTTAAATTTTATAATTCCTTTTCAAATTGGACTGAATCTTTTGGTGTAACATTACAAGATCAAAAAGTAAAAGTTAAAAAACAAGCTCTTGGTGGTGGTGGAACTTACGAAGAAGAAAAAACAGTCAAACAGTTCGTAATTAACCACAACTATAAAGATCAACAAAATAATAGAAGAACAAGACAATTAACTGTTGTTGGTGCTTTACAAAAAGCTAAATCCTTTGCTTCGTTTACATTAAAGAACTTTGAAAAAGGTAATTTTAAATATAAAAACGAATACGGGGAAGAAAAAGAATACACCGAATACGAGAGAAGCGATAAAGAATCAAAATGTAAAGATGTAATAGAAAAAGTTGATGAAATGATTCCTTGGTGGAATAAAAATCAATCTAAATTTGTAGATGATCCCCAACTATTTGATATATCTTTCCAAGGATATCACGATACAGGTGTTTTTGAATGGGTAAAATTTGATCCAAATTCACAAGCTGGTGGAATTGAAAGTAAATATTCAATCATCCTTTCCCGTGCTCCTGTTGACGTATTGAGAATGTCTGATCACCAAGGTATTGATTCCTGTCACTCCCAACCAGATCATTATGGAACTGGTGGGTATTTCTATTGTGCTATCGCTGAAGCTCAAAACGAAGGTGGTATTGCTTATGTTGTTAACACAGAAGACCTTGAGGGTTTAGATTTAAATAACCCAGAAATATTTGAAGACGACGAAAGAGAAATAAGTGGTATTGAACCAATTTCCAGAGTTCGTATAAGATCAGTTAAAAATAAAAAAGAAAACAGTATTTATGCTGTCCCAGAAACAAGAGTATATGGTGAATATTTACCAGATCTACCAGAAGTAGTTAGAGATTTCGTAATTGATAAACAAGAATCTTTATATATAGAAACTGATGGAGAGGGTAATAAGCAATTTAAATTTGCTGACTCCGTTAACGATTTAGAAACTCTTGGTGGTTCCTATCAAGACCATCCAAAAATTGGTGGTAATTTGGTAGTTGTAATTAATAAACTTCTTAAAAAAACTGGTGTAGAGCCAACAGAGGAACAGCGTAAAGTTATTAAGAATATTGAAGCCACCTATACTCTTCGATATGGTGGCGATGAAAGCCAATATAGAAAATATGCTGGTGGCGACGACGACGATGATGATAACGAAGATGATATCAGACAAGAGGCTGAGGAGACATACGGTAGGAGTTTATCAAGAGCAGAAAGAAATACAGAAACATTTGATTTTAGTGCTTGTGAATTTAATTATGAATGGGGTGATGGACCAAGCATAAATTTTCATGCTTCGGTAACTTTTAATTTTAAAACTAAATTCTTAAGGAAAGAATATTTTGATGAAAGAGGCGATATAAACCTTGAATTATTAAAAAATGATATAACTTATTCTATTATACATGCAGAGGATCTTGATTATGCTTTTACATATCCAGACGCTGACATACATGAGAACGATATTTATATAGGTAGAATTAATAACGGAGATACAATTACATATCAATTATGGTATTTTGAAGATGGTTTATCTAATGATGGATTTGAAAGTAGATTAGATGATATGTTATCGTTTGAAAATTCAGTAGGTGGTATAGACGGATTAAGTAGCAATTTTATTTCTGTTCTTATTGCTGATGGTATTATAAATCAAGAAGCAGCGGATCAAACAACCCAATATAGATTAGTATACAATAACTTTGTTAAATGGTGTAACAGTAAAGCTAATCATATTGAAGAAGAAAGAACACAAGAATTTTCTGTTCTACCATCAAAGAAAATGCGTAGCACCCATCCAGACACTTTAAAATCTGGATGGTTACTTGATAAAATTCCATTCTCTTATTTTGCTAAAGAGGAAAGATCATGGGACAGATCAAGAACTGCTGAAGGCATTAAACAAGCACTACAACATGCGCTTGGTGAATATTTTGGTAATGCTGTGTATGAGAAATCCGATATGCGTCCAAGAGAAAGAGAAAGGGCACAAGGTAGGTTATTTCAAGATATAGCCCCAGATGTAGGTGTTGAAGAGGTATTTAAGAAACTTAATAGTATGGGATCGTTTCGTGTAGAAGTTTCGCTTATTCCGCTAACTGATGATATGATTACTGTAGGTAGTTGGGAAGGACAACAAGGTAAGTATACTACCAGCCAAGTTGGTATATTTATTAAACCAATTTTCACTATTAGTTTAAAAGCACAAGAACCATCAAGCGTTTTAGCTTTAATAGATGCTATGTATATGATTGATGAAGATCCAAATATAGTTATGGATATTATGTATGATAGTTATAAAACATACGTTAAAAGAGCAAGCGATCATAGTTCTTTTGCTAAACAAGCTGGAAGCACAAATTTGACTGAAAGTAGAAAAAGAGTTATTAGAGAAAGATTAAAGAATTGGTATAGAGCTAATAAAGGAATGAGATAATGGCGAAGAACACATCACATTATAACTGGAATCTTTGGGCAAGCAAGAACAAAAAGCTAACAGAAAGAAAAAGAGTTTTACTAAAAGAAGTAGAAGATGAATATATAAATATGATTATGCCCGCTATTCTTGCTGCTGGTGAGGGTAGAAACCAAAACTTTGCTCCTTATTTTAAAAACCAAAACAGAATTGTAATTCCTTATGATGAATCAAAACTTAATTATATTGTAACATTAGCGGCAATATGCTATATTTATGTTGATAAAGCATTAAGAAATCAAATCGAATCTTATAGAAGAACAGATGTTTATAAACAAGATCAAAAACAAGTAGATGATATATTGTTAAAATTATGGGATACTGATTCTGCTGAATATTACAAACAGAGAAATCTATTTGGTAACAGATACCCAGAGATACAATCAATCAATCTTAATATCTCTAAAAAAGAAACTATACAAACAGGTGTTGGTGCTGGTGGAGTTGGAACAGTAGAAAGAAAAGTAATTATATACGAACCTGTCCTTGAATATAAGATTACTAAACCTATATTATTGGGAAGTAAGAACTATTCGGATGAAAATAGACAAAGTGTTACTAATGTTGTTTCTACATTTGGAGAAATTCTTAGGAAGAACGGCGAAAAAGAATTATTTGATGAATGGAATGGAGCTAAAGGTGTAAAATCATTTAGAGAAATGATCTGCCAGGATGTTGAAGTAGTTGAAAGTGCTAAAGAAATGTTTGATAAAAGTAATAGTGTTCTTTTAGGCAAGGATTTAGGAAGCTTAAAGTATATGTTAAAATCCTCTATGGAATCAAAGGAAAGTGAATATTCTATTGTTATTTCAAGAGCACCTATTGATGTATTAAGAATGTCCGATTTTAGAGGTATAAGTTCCTGTCACTCTCCTCCAAGTGGTGGTAGCGAAGGAGGATCATATTTTTATTGTGCTCTTTCCGAATCGAGAAACCAAGGAGCAATTGCTTATCTTGTTAGAACAGAAGATTTACAAAAAGTAGATCTTAAAGGTGAAGAGATATTTAAAGATTATGATAGAGGAATTCGTGGTATAGAACCAATATCAAGATTAAGAATTAGAAGAGTAGTAGATGAAGATCGTGGTGTAGATTACATGGTGCCAGAAGAAAGAGTTTATGGTGTTCAAAAATCATTCTTTTACGATTCAGTTTCAAAGTGGGCGATGAAACAACAAAAAGATTTGTTCGTTGATGAAGACGGGGTTTACGTTCCACAAAAAAATGATTTAAGTTATAAAGGTGGTTCTTATACCGATTCTGGAGAACGTGGATTAGCAGACGAATTAAGAAAAATAATTAAATATTCTATTAAAGTTAATAAAGGCGATGAAACAGTAATACATTTTCAAAACGACTTAAATTCTATTTCACGTTTAACTTACACAGGTGAAGAAGATGAAGATGAAGTATCTAATCAGTGTGGAGAAGCTGAAAACACCGTAGAATATTGGGAAGATGAATTTAGATCAGTAGGATATGTTACTACCTCTTATGATGTTGACTGTAACGGAAGAGCATTAGACGAAATAAAGGTATCTTACGACTTTGCTCCAGAAATTACAGATGAATTTGAATATAATAATAAGACATATAAGTTTTCCGAAAAAAAACTAATGGAACAAATTGGTAATAATTATTTTGGTAGAAATACTGGTCTTAATTATCAATTTAATCTTAAACTTTCTAAATATTTACAATCTATACCCAAATTTAAAGATATATATTCTAATTATAATCTTAAGTCAGATATTCATTTTTATAGAGATTCTGTTATGTTTAACATAACAATACTTAATAATTTCCCAACAACAGAAGAAGTAACCTATTTTAATCAAGCATTTAAACGAGCCTTTTCTTATTATGATCTATATGAATTCTATGATGTTTGTATTGAATTCTTAGAAGAACATGAATTTTATGAAGATTCTGACTTTGCTAAAGCAAATGAAGTATCAATACAAAGATTTGCTGAAGATTTATTCAAAACAAGAAATCATTTTAGATGGAACGAACAAGATAGCGAAGAAGGAAAAAATGATACCTTCTCTCTTATGGAAGATCCAGAGGGCGAAACACCAGATTTAAGCCCAAGGAACAGTCCAATTATAGGTATAATCCCATATGTTTATGAAAAACGTTGGGCGATTAATGATGCTTTTGCTGATAAAACCACACCTTTTCAAAGACAGTTTAGATATAGAGTATTACAAACATTAAAAGATGGAATCTCATATGGTCAACAACCACTTAAATTTATGCAGTGGCAACCTTATACAACTGAAGAAAGAGAAAACAGAAGTAGGACTCCATCAGCAAAACTACCAGATTGGGATAATATAAGATCCTATTTATTTATTGATGAAGACCTAAATTTTCTAACACCAAAAGATAAAACTGTAAAAGTAAGAGTTTACTTTGATATTACACTTGATCAAGAAATGAGCGAAAATGAATTGATTGGTGCTATGAACTATATGGATGTTTACGGCTCCGAGAAACACGATGAACTAATGGAAATTCTAAGAGACGCATTTAAAGAAACTTGGAAAGAGTTAGGAGAAACTATTTTAGATAAAGAAACCCAAAGATACCATGCTAAAATGGATACACCAGAACCTTCAAGTGCTGACGAATACAAATCATTAGAATCTGGTGTTAAAACAGGTAAGCTTCCCTTGTATACTATGGATTCTGTCCAACAACCCGAAAATAAAAATGAGTCAAAGCAAGGAAAGAAACTAATTATTAATGAAAGATTCAAACGTTTATTAAGGAACATGAAAAAATGATTATGGAAGGCATTTTAAATAGCTGGAAGGGGTTTCTTAACGAAAAGATAACCGAACAAGGAAAAGTTAAATTAAGTTATTATTCTTTCGATTGGGATGATAACTTAATTGAAATGCCTACCAAAATTATATTTAAAGATGTTAAAAATGGTGGTGTAAAAGAAGTTGACACACATGATTTTGCTGAGATAAGATCAAAACTACCAGAGTTAGGACTTGAATACTTACCTAATGATGCTTCCTTTACAAATTTTAGAGATAATGACGAAGCAAACGAAAATTTTATACATGATGCCGTATCTGCTCCAACTGCTAAAGCATGGCCCGCATTTGTTAGAGCTATAAATTCTGCTTCCTTCTTTGCTATCATTACTGCCAGAGGACATAGCCCAAAAACACTTAGACAAGGTGTTAGAGCAGTAATAGAAGCAGAGAAAGAAGGTATAAGTAAACAAAAACTATTAGATAACATTAGAGCTTATTATAAAGTAACTAATATCAAACTTCCTACCGAAGATGATGAAATGTTAATATCACTTTATTTATCTAAATGCCAATTCAGTCCTGTAAGTCACCCTTCTATTGCTGGAACAGGTGGTAATGCAGCAGGTAGTCCAGAACAGTTAAAAGTTTCAGAGTTTAATAAGTTTAAAAAGAAAATGCAAGATATTTCAAGTAAACTTAGACAAAGAAATAAGAAACTATCATTAAATGATAAAGGCTTCCTTGAATCGGAAGAATTTGAAATTGGTTTCTCCGATGATGATATTAAAAATGTTAAACATATGTCACAAGCAACTAAGAAAGCAAAAACCGTTTCAGTATTCCAAACCGATAAAGGTGGAGTTATAAAGGTTAAATAATGGACAAGGATAAGCAAATCCAACTACTTCAAAATAAAATAAAGTTGTTAGAGGATTTGCTTACTGAAGCCAACGAAGAGAATAAGTTGCTTTGGGATTATTTGGACGAGGTAAGAGAAAACGAAAAAGCTCTTATGAAAGAAATACAATTAGCAGTTGACCATTATGTAGTAACTAAAATGAAACCTGTTGGAGACGCTTGACGAATAGCTGAGAGAGGTTAAAGTGTGGGCATGGAAACGAACACAAGAAATACTCATAAAGGTTCAGCGCGTCGTGAACATTTTGAAAGGGGCGGCACTCCGTCTATGTGGCGTGGAAGTGCGAAGACCTTTACAGATAAGCGAAAGCAAGATAGTAGAGACAAGTGTAGAACCAACGAGAGAGACGACCATGACGTTTAGAACAGGAACGCTTGTTAAAACTGTAGGCGATTGGGAAGGCTGGATTACTCTTGGAGTTGCTTATAGTTATGATGATTGGCTGGAAGCTTCAAAAGAGCATGACACCGAATACAATAGACGTTATGTATACGTTAAGGCAATCGCAGGTAGATTAGCCAAAGAACATCCCGAAGAATTAGAAGTGTTAGGTGGTTATTATCCCACAAATCTTGAAATTATTTCCACAACGGAGTGAACATGGAAAAGAAGGTAGCGCGTGGTCCTTATGTAGATGGAGCTTTTATTCCTCCACAAGAAGAGCCAATCGTCGTTAAACGTGTTAATAGTATTAAGCGTCCTGTAAACGAGAACAAGGACAAGAAGTAAAATTTAGAGGGCACTATGGAAAGGCAAAAGTGGATCGAGAGTTACACAGAAGAAAAGAGATATACTTTCCATAGTGCTCTCGTTTTTCTAAAGTCAACGAAGAAGTATATAGAAAAGGATTCTCCTGTCTACAAGATTATCCATAAGTATATTCCTCGCTATACTACACTTGTTGAAGATGTTAGATCCGAAATGATCCCAACAGAGGGAGAATACAATAGAGTAGTTAACAATCGTCATTTCAAGAAGTTCTTTACCAAGAGACAGAAGAGTTTTAATATTGGAGATCTTGTTTATGTAAGATCCCACTATGGAAAAGGATTTGAAAAGATTGCTTTGATAACCTCAATTAAGTATTTCCCAAATGGATGGGTTTATTCTGTAAGACATACAAGTAGCGGAGAGGTAACTAATGTTCCTTGGTTCGATGCTCTAAAAGTAGATGGAAGAAACCTTGACAGGAAGAGCATATATGATTAAGATTATAGATATGGCATTTAAGGTTTTGCTTATCATAACAGGTATTACACTTGGTATGATATTACATGGACTCTCTAATTAATGATTGGGTAAGTGTAAACAAAACAAAATGGGTTTAGGTTGTATTCTACTATCAACCTTGTTACCTCTAAGCACTAGGTTTATTTCCTAGGAGATTTCTTTATTATCTCCGTTTGACAGTTATAAACTGAAATAGTTTTGTGTGGTGGGCAGTAACGCAAATTAAAATGTAGATAGTCCGAATGTAACGAAAATACATTCACACTTACCCAATTATTAATTTGAGGTTTATATGTTAGAAGTTATTTGCGGTGGAATGTTTGCTGGTAAATCAGAGCTTCTTATCCAAAGATTAAATCGTGCTGGATATGCGAAGAAGAATATTATTGCTTTCAAACCAGCAATCGATAATAGATATTCCGAGCAAGAAATAGCTTCACACTCTGGTCACACATATAAATCAATAGCAGTTAAATGGGCCTCCGATATTCCCGATTACATTACAAACGATATTGATGTTATTGGAATTGATGAAGCACAATTCTTTGATGATTATATTATTGAGCTTGTCGAAACCTTATCAAATAAAGTTGATTTTTATGTAGCTGGACTTGATTTAGATTCTGCTGGAAAGCCATTTGGTAGTATGCCTCACTTGCTTGCTATCGCTGATAAGGTTACTAAAGTATCTGCCGTGTGTATGAAGTGTGGTGCAGATGCTACTCGCTCACAGAGGCTCGTTAATAATAGCGAGCAAGTTCTTGTAGGAGCGAAGGATAGCTATGAAGCAAGGTGCCGAAAGTGTTGGACCCGCTAAATATAAATTAGGGGATTTAGTAGTTGTTGACTTATCTGTAGACAAGGCTATAGGCTTTGTTCTTGAGGTAAAGACAGACAAAAACGGGAATTTTATGGGATGGTATACTATCCATGAATTCCAAGAAACCAACGCTTCACACGAATTTTCAGCACAAGAAGAATGGATGGAAACCTATGAAGAATTTGAATCTAGGGGATATAGTAAGATACGATAAGGGAGATTATATGTCTTATTATTTTCTTGTTGTCGAGAAGCAAGAAATAAAATCTGATAAGCACCATGCTGGATATTATGTTCAGTATAAGATAAAAGATTTTGATTATGAGAATATAAGAACTATAGCAAGTGATAATCCTGTATTTAAAAACTTTGTGAGGGTAAATGAATAACGAATTTAAGATTGGTGATATTATCCATCTGAAGGACAACCCAAACCTTCACGCTTACATTACAGAAATCAAACCTGTTATGAGAGGAGGGGTTGCTGGATACGATAAGAGGTATTATGTTAAGTTCCATGATGGTCCTTATGCTGATCATCCACAGTTAGTAGTTTATTATTATCAAAACGAAATGTTCAAGGTGGAATAATGCGTTGGAGATATGGAATAATTAAAAACGTAGTTGTTCGTGCTAATAGGGAATGGACAAACTATTACATAGGCGAGATCTATTACGGAGATAATCCAAACAAACCTTCCATGTGTTCAGACGAAGGATATTTTCCTGTGTTTGAAGAAGACGATAAAGATCCAAAGAGAATCAAAGAAGAGATCAAGAAAGAACTTTTAAGAATGTTGAAAGATATTGAGGATAATGATATCATAGATTCAAGAGGTCCATTTGAAGAAGGACTTGGAAGAAAGAAACTTATTGGTGTCTAATGTTCAATCTTGGCGATATAATCCTATATATAGATTCAAATTTATATGGTATTGTTACCAAGCAAGGAATCACAACTCATATGGTTTATATCGAATGGTTTGATAAGTATGAAGCAAATGGATGGTTTCCAACAAATATCTTGATGAAGGTATCATAATGTTTAAACTTGGCGATATTGTTATAGTTGTGCGAGAAGATCCAACAAACTATGGCTATATTGCCGAGATTAAACCTAAAACAAAGTATCCTTGGAATGTTAAAGTTGTTTTCTTTGATGATGAAGAATGGGGCAATTATCCAGACCACGAATTAACAAAGGTTTCAAATGAACAAATGGAAGAAGCGATACAAAAAGTTAAGAAAGAGATATCTTAAACTTTATCAAGGTTCCCTACTATATTGTAAGAAATGTGGATGGAACACAATTATTCCCTATGAAGATACAATTTGTTTGAATTGTAATTATTGGGAAGATAAGATGAAAGAGAAGGAAAAGAAAATCCTTGACAACCTAAACGAGAATGGATAAGATGTTTGAGATTGGCGATTTGGTATTTAGTTATTCGGGATATATTGGAATTATAATTGAGATAACTAAACCTCATAGATATCCTTATAAGGTTATGTTTATTTCACCTCCTCGTAAAGATGATGATCAATTTGAAAATACTGAATGGTGTAGTGATAAAGAAATAAAACCTCTTAACGAAATGAACCTTGACAGTATACGGTAGAGTAGTTAAGATAGAAACATGAAGGAAAACAAATGAGCAAAGCACCTAAAATCTTCAACCTTCATGAAGTTGGAAATAAAAATCCACATCTTTTTGGTAAGGAAGAGTTACCCAAAAGTTTATTTCTTGCCCTTAATCA
>JACCDX011121790.1_pt1 | contig 156301 bp, 166 predicted proteins | sample 7449681 | NCBI WGS metagenome assembly JACCDX01 (sample SAMN15323450, study PRJNA562643) | freshwater metagenome | isolation source: river surface water | place: USA:Blue River Watershed | collected 2017-08-18
GCGGCTGTATCTCTCTCTATTGTCCTTGCTTGGCTTACTTACAAACTAGTTGAGCGCCCTCTGCGATTCGGCAAATACAGTAAAATTAAGGTAAAGGCACTTATTTTGCTTATGGTTATAGTTGGCTCTCTAGGATATTTTACGCACACCCAAGTTAATCTTTGTTCATATCGTGGATTTGAAGACATGGTTTTCAAAAGAAAAGGATTCGAGCATGGATTTGGATGTTCTTTAACTTGGTATAAAGGAAAGAATGACTGGTTGTTTTTGGGAAATGAGCATAATGACACAGTTGCTAAGCTAAAATTGGCTAATCCGCCGTCAGATGAGGTTGTAAAGGAGGTAATTAAGCCATTCGTTAAAATTGCTACATTTGCGGCTAAGTATAACACTAAAGTTGCTTTGATTATTGGCCCAAATAAATCTAGCATCTATCCAGAATATTTGCCAGATACTCTCATTCCATCACCTGTGAGATACAGTAGTTTTTTTGTTAATAAACTTAAAGATATACCTAATCTTAGTGTTTACGATCCTACTAACGACTTGCTTAATCTTAAAAGCAAAGAAGGAATCTTGTATTTGATGACTGATACGCATTGGAATAATAAAGGAGCTTTTCTATCATATTTAGGTTTCTCTAATCTTCTTAATTTACCTTTTCCTTCGGTTGAATTTAATCAAGGTAATACTCATGGTGGTGATCTTATCGGCATCTCTAAGTTACAAAATTTCCCATTACACGCGGAAGATAATTGGGAGGTAGTTTGGAAAAACAAATCTACTTGGACTGAAAGTGACATCGCTGATGAGCAAAAAACAGCCTTTGGCTCTTCTAAGGTAGTTATTAATAGTAAGCCGCTCTCAAATAAGTACGTTTGGGTTGTTGGTGATTCATTTACAGGAGCTCTTAAGCAGTATTTCAATGCTACCTTTAAAGAAGTTCGCTATATTGGCCACTGGAGTGATAAGCTTAAAGATTTGCCAGATATGTTGGATAAAGCGGATAGAAAGCCAAATATGATAGTTGTGGTTAGGGTGGAGCGTAGTTTTTGAAAACTTAAGTGAAGGCGGCTTTTTATTTATGAGCATAATGATAGCGGCCATTTGCTTTAAAATTTTGCCATTAACTCAAAGTAACTAATGAATTCTCATCGATTGATTTTTGTAATTAGTTAAATGTGAAAGATTAATTTTTGCTCGAATTATTCCGACATTTCTAAAAGCTCGAGCCATCTATTTTCTGCGACATCGAGATCTTTTTGATGTTGAGAAATTTCCATCGAAATATAGGCCAAATTTGCGGCGCTGCGATCTTGAGTTTCGCTAAGTTCTTCGCTTAATTCTTTGATTTTATTTTCCAGTTTTTCAATTTTTGCCGGCAATTTTTCAAGTTCGTGTTTAAATTTAAAAGATAGTTTCTTTTTAAGATTGGCATCGCTTGTCGAAAAATTTGAAGAATTATTTTTTGCTGATTCGGAGTTTTTTTCAGGTTGTTTTTGAGATGAATTTATAACGGTTTTTACATGTTTTTGGCGATATTCTAAATAGTCAGAATAGCCGCCAAGATTATTGGATATAGCTCCATCGCCTTCGAAGGCCAAAATTGATGTTACCACATTATCCAAAAAATCACGATCATGCGAAACTATAATTAAAGTTCCGTCATATTTAACCAAATATTCTTGCAACATGTCCAAACTATCCATGTCGAGATCGTTTGTTGGTTCGTCAAGAATCATAAAATTTCCGGGATTGGCCAAAGTTTTTGCTAAAAGTAAGCGATTTTGTTGGCCGCCAGACAAAGTGCCAGCAAGTGTGCTAATATCTTTTGGGTCAAATAAGAAATCCTTTAAATAGCCGCAAATGTGACGCGTTTTTCCATTGCTTAAATGAACATATTCACCGCCAGATTCGCATAATATTTCTTGAATCGTGGCATCTGGTTTTATGGCACTTCTGCTTTGATCGAAGTAAGAAATTGCAATATCTCGCGCCGGTTTAACCGTTCCAGAATCTGGTCTCACATCTCCAATCATCATTTTTAAAAGAGTTGATTTCCCAAGTCCATTGCGGCCAATTATGCCTATTTTTTCGCCGCGTAAAATTTTTAAAGTGAATTTGTCGATGATTTTTTTTTCGCTAGAATTGGCGCTATTGGCGAAAGATTTGCTAACATTATTGAAGCTTAAAATCACTTGCGGCGCGTCTTCTTCGAGCTTTTGTGTGCTAATTTTGATATAATTTTGATTGGCGTGAACCAACTTTTTTTGCGCTTCGAGTTTTTGGCGTAATTCTAAAAGATAATGCAGGCGCCCAATATTTCTTTTGCGACGAGCAGTTACGCCAGTTTGCAGCCAGCCGCTTTCAAGTGCTACTTTTTTTTCTAAGTTTAAAAGCTCTCGTTCTTCGTGTTCGATAATATTTTGTGACCAATTGTCGAAGTCGGCATAGCCGTTATTGTTAATTTTGATTTGACCGGCGCGCAGCCAAAAAACTTTATTTGAAACTTTTTCAAGAAATTTTCGATCGTGAGAAATTACCAAAAGCGCGCCTTTGTAAGACTGAAGATAGTTTTCAAGCCATTGAATAATTTCTAAATCTAGGTGGTTTGTTGGCTCATCAAGAAGCAAAATGTCTGGTTCTAAAACCAAAGCGCGAGCAAGATTGGCGCGACGCTTCTGCCCCCCAGATAAATTTTGCGTGAGAGAATTTTTATCAATTTGTAGATTGCTGCAAACGATATCAACGATGTAAGTTTTGTGTTCGTCAATTTTGAGATCGGCAACAATAAATTGAAAAACCGTCATATTCGGTGGCAATTCTTCGCTTTGAGTTAGATAACCCATTACGGTGTTTGGCATAAGCCAGCGCTCACCGCAATCGAAATCAAATTTGCCAAAAATCGCATTCATTAAAGATGTTTTTCCAACGCCATTTTTGCCAATTAAGCAAACGCGATCGCGGGGAAATAAATTTAAATCTAAATTTTCGAACAAGATTTTTTTAGCGAATGAAATTGTAGCGCCACGAATTGATAGAAGGGGATGGTTTCGCACGGTTTTAATGATTTGAAGCAAGCTAAAAGCTGCTGATTTAGTTGAGAATTTTGCCGAAATTTTTGCCAATTAAACAATTAATCGCCAGTTTTATATTATAAAATCACCACCAAATTTATGAAATTTTTGCTATTTTTATGTTGTTGGTTTTTATTTTCTGCCTTTGCACAAAAGCCAGAAATCCAATTAGCCAATATTTATCGCGAAGAAATTGAGGTGAGAGAATATCTCGTAAGTGAAAAATTGGATGGAATCAGGGCTTATTGGAATGGTAAAAAATTAATTTCGCGCCAAGGAAATGAAATTAAGGCTCCGCAATGGTTTGTAGCAAATTTTCCACAATTTGAAATTGAGGGAGAATTGTGGATTGGTCGGCAAAAATTCGAGGAAATTTTATCGATTACGCAAAAAGAAGTAGTTCAAAATGATGGCTGGCGGAATGTTAAATTTATGCTTTTTGATGCGCCAAAGCATAAGGGAATTTTTTTGGAACGGTTAAGTTTTTTGCAAAAAGTTGTCGAAGAGGTTAATTCGCCATATTTGCATTTAATTGAGCAGAAAGAAGTGGCCAATAATGAAGATTTACAAAAAATATTGCGTAATCTTACTCAGGAAGGCGGCGAAGGTTTAATGTTGCGTAAAAAAAATTCTTTTTACAAAGCGCAAAGAAATGATGATTTGATGAAGCTAAAAACTTATCAAGATGAAGAGGGAATCGTTGTTGGATATGTAGCGGGAAGGGGAGATTTTAAAGGATTAATGGGTGCTTTGATTGTAGAAAATGAAGATAAAATTCGCTTTAAAATTGGCAGCGGATTTTCAATTGAAGAGCGTAAAAATCCGCCTCAAATTGGCGCAAAAATCACTTACAAATTTTATGGCAAAACCAAAAATAAGAAACCGCGCTTCGTCAGTTTTTTAAGAGTCAGAAATGATTTTTAACAGGCTAAAAGCTACAAATTTACGCTTTCTTTATTCTTAAATTAATCGCAACCTAACGCAAAATCAGAATTAACAAAAAAGGCAAGCTTGCGGTTGATTTGTCTCGCAAATAATTAATTTAACATCGGAGGCAATTTTATTGCAAACTACCACTTGAGGGCGATTGAGCCCCAAGTTAGACCGCCGCCAAGAGCTTCAAGAATAACGATATCGCCGCGTTTTATTTTGTTTTGTGAATTTGCAAAATGAAGCGCTAAAGGAATTGATGCTGCAGAAGTATTGGCGTGGTTTTCTACTGTCATAACAACTTGATCATCTCTTAACTCTAAGCGACTGGCTACGGATTTTAGAATTCTGGCGTTAGCTTGGTGAGGAATTAGTAAATTTATGTCTTGTGGCTTTAGATTTGCTTTCTTTAGTACTGAAAAAACTGAGTTTGACATTTTTTCTACTGCATGCTTGAAAACTTCTTTTCCGGACATTTCGATGAAGCCGGATTTTTGATTTAAAGCTGTTCCGCCGTTAGTTTTCAGAATGTTATTTAAGTTACCATCTGAGTGCAAATCCCAAGAAATTATGCCTCGTTTTTCATCTTCGCAGGCTTCAATCAAAACAGCTCCAGCTCCATCTCCAAACAAAACACAAGTATTGCGATCGTTCCAATCGACAATTTTTGAAAGAGTTTCGGCTCCAATTACCAAAGCCTTTTTTACTTGGCCGGATTTTATAAAATTATCGGCAGTTACGAGTGCATAAACAAATCCCGAACAAACCGCTTGAATATCAAAAGCGAAGGCGTTTTTGGCGTTAATTTTGGCCTGAATTGTTGTTGCTGTTGATGGAAAAGTTAAGTCTGGGGTTGTGGTGGCTAATATTATTAGGTCTATTTCTGATGGATCGATATTGCCGTTTTTAATTGCTTCTAAAGCTGCTTTAACTGCTAAGTCTGATGTTAGTTCTGATTCCGTGGCTATATGCCTTTGCTTTATTCCTGTTCTTTCAATGATCCACTCATTCGATGTTTCAACTTTTTGAGCTAAGTCAAAATTTGTAACAACATTGTTTGGTAGATATGATCCTGTTGCAGTTATTACGCTTCTTAGGCTCATTGTTTTTCTTGATTTGTTTCTGATGCATTAATCATTGCAGCTCCAACTGAGTTAATTTCGTTGGTTATTCTTTGGTTTATTTTGTTTTCGATTAATGAAACGGCAACTTTAATTGCGTTAGCAAAACCAGTATGATCAGTACTGCCATGACTTTTTACCACAACGCCATTTAAGCCAACTAGCATTGCGCCATTATGCATGCGAGGATCTATTCCTTTTGCAGTTTTTTTGATTGAAGAGCTGGCTAAAAGATAGCCAATTTTTGAAAATATTGAGCTTCCTAAAGCTTCTTTAATGAAGCCAGACATTAGTTTTACCGTTCCTTCGATTGCCTTCAGTGTTACATTTCCTGTAAAACCATCAGTTACAACCACATCAACGGTGCCTTTAGTTATATCATCACCCTCAACATAGCCGTAAAAATTATTATTCAATTCGCTGTTTTTGAGCATTGAATAGACATTTCTTACTTCCTCATGTCCCTTTGCCTCTTCTGAGCCAACATTTAGGACGCCTATTTTAGGATTTTCTATTTTTAAAACAGCTCTTGCGAAGGCTGCTCCCATTACGGCGAATTGAAATAAAACATTTGCATTACATTCAACATTGGCGCCCATGTCGAGCATGACTGTTGCCTTTTTTTTCTGATTTGGAATTGAGGTTATTATTGCTGGACGATCAATTGAGGGAAGGGTTCTTAGTGCAATTAATGACATTGCCATTAATGCGCCAGTATTTCCAGCTGAAACTGCCACATCAGCGGATCCATCTTTTACGGCATTAATTGCCAAGCGCATACTTGAATTTGTTCCTTTTCTTAGCGCAACGGAAGGTTTTTCATCGGCTGAAACCGCTTCATCGGTGTGTATTACGGTATATCTGCCCTTGAGATAGCGACAATTGTTAATGATGGGATTTATTTTTTTTGAATCACCATACATTAAAAAATGAACATTGTGATTAGAAAGGGCGAATAAATCCGCTCCCTCGATTACAATTTGTGGGGCTTTATCTCCACCCATGCAATCGAGCGCTAGAGTAATTTTTTTTGTCACTTTGAGATTAAGATTCTTGAGAAACTTCTTTCTTTACTTTGTCAGCTATTACTTTTCTTCCTTTATAGAAGCCATCAGAGGAGATGTGGTGTGATAATTTTAGTGATCCAGTTGTTTTGTCGGTAACAACATTTGGAAAATTTGGATCAAGAGAGCCGTTACTGCCTCTTCTCATTCTGCTTCTTGAGCTTGATTTTTTCTTTTTAGGAACTGCCATAAAATGCCTCTGATAAGTTAGGGATTAGTTGTTAATTTGATTTGTTTTTAGAAGAAGGGGTGTAAAATTTTCATCTCAAAAAACTGTAAAAACAGGCTTTAATAAAAGCAACGCCAAATTTTTAAATCATGAATTTCAAAACTTTTTTTGCTGGAATTTTACTATTTTTTATAGCTGCTTGCGTAACTAGAATTGAAAAAAAGGGCTATGTTTTTGAAGCTTCTGATTTTGAGCTTTTACAAGAAGGATTTTCTTCGCAAGAGCAAGTTTTGCAATTAATGGGTTCACCAAGTTTTATTGATGATTTTGGTGAAGATGAATCTTGGGTTTATTTTTCAGAAAAAATTGAAAATTTTTTATTCTTTAAGCCAAAAGTTCTAGATAGAAATGTTTTGGTTTTAAGGTTTCGAAAAAATTTGCTTTTGAAAATAGAAAAAATTGACCACACAAATGAGGTTGCAAATCTTCATTTTGTTGATTTTTACACTGAAGTAAAAAGTGAAAAAGTCGGATTTTTTAAAGGATTATTTAGCAATGTTGGCCAAGTTAAATCACAATAATTATCCAAAAATAGTTGGGTTATTTTTAATAATTTTTACCTTATTTTCATGTTCGGTAAATCGAAAAATTTTTGATACCGAAGTTTCTTGTGCAAAAGTTCGTGTAATAGTGCGTTTCGCGGATGCAAAAGAGGTTAAAAATGCAATCGAGAAAGCTTTGGAAGATAAGAAAAAATATAATTCAAATGAAAATTATACGGTAATTAGATTGCCCGGAAATCGTTCATTTAGAATTGAAAAATTAACTCCAGAAGATGCTATTAAATGCTCTTTAAGAGACTATGAAGTTAATGTGAAATACAAAAAAGTTGAGCAATATTATCACTAATAATAGCGGTTTTTGGTCGATATTGTTAAATTATTCTGTAGCAATCAGCTTCCTCAAATAATTTATGCAAAAGTTTGTTATTTATTCCATGTCCAGACTTTGAGGCTTCAAAACTGCCAGCAATAAAATATCCGCATAGAAAAATATCGCCGATGAAATCTAAAATTTTGTGCCTGATAAACTCGTTTTGATAGCGCAATCCTTCTTGATTCACAATACCATTCTCGCTTACTAAAACAGCATTATCCAAACTTCCTCCTTTCGCTAGTCCAATTTTATGCAAATTTTCAATTTCTTTTTGAAAGCCAAAGGTTCTAGCGCGAGAAATATCATTTTTAAATGAGTGAATAGATGAGTGAAATTCTAACTTTTGCGAAGGGATAACTGGATGATTGAAATCGATATGAAGATTTAAAGAGAAGTCTTTCGATGGCTTTATGGTAACAAATTTATCGCCGTCTTCAACGCGAACTTCTTTTAAAATTTCTAAAATTTTGCGCGATTCTTCTTGGACGGAAATTCCGCAACACTCAATTAAAAAAATGAATGGCTCAGAGCTGCCATCCATAATTGGAATTTCTGGACCATCAATTTCAATTAAAAGATTGTCGATGCCGCAACCCCAAATTGCCGCCATTAAATGTTCGATTGTAGAAACTTTGGCGCCAAATTCATTTACTAAACTTGTTCCAAGATTGGTTCCGACAACATTTTTATAATTAGCTTTTATTAAATTTGTTCCTTCTTTTAAATCTGTTCTTTTGAATGAAATCCCGCTATTACAAGGCGCAGGAATTAGTGTTATTGATGCTTTTTCGCCGCTATGAAGGCCAATTCCGCTACAAGTGATTTTATCATTTATTGTTTTTTGATTGATCGAGATCATTTGGAAATGTTTCTAATTTTTAATAAGGATTTTGGATTTTTTTACCAAGGTTTTTTGTCTTCGGTTCGTCCATTTACAAGGTTAGTTTTGCAAATCATGTCATAAGCAGTGACCTTCTTTTTGGTAAAAAGTTGAATTTGCACCCATAGCATAAAGCTTATTCCGAGAAAGCTGTTCAATTCTGAGGCTGTTAAGCTTTGTAAGAGTGACATATTGTGAGAGATTTGGTAAAAGATTATGTAGATCACAAAAGCGAATGGCAAAATTGATAGAAAATAGTGAATAAAGGCTTTTTTAAGGCTAATTCTTTTGAATAAGTTATTTTCATTTTCTTCGATTATGATGATTTTCATTATTCTTTTGCCGATAGTTGCCTGCCATTTTGATGAATTAAAATATGCGTGATAAGTGGCGCCAATCATTAAAATGATTAAATAAAAGGCTAAAAGGTGAAAAATTATGCCATGGCTGATGAAATAGTTGATGTGATCTGGGGTATTTTTCATAGTCTCAGTGCCGAATTTTGTTTCGAATTCTTGCTGAAATTGAAGTATTTTTTTATTCATCCAAAAAGTTCCAAGTATTTGCATAATAAATCCTCTTAAAAAAAGAGTAAAAATCATATCAATCATGCTCGCAAGCGCTCTTTTAAAAGAATTTGCATATAATGAATCGCTTTCTTTTTTGGTAAAAATTTTACTAATGTTCATAGCCTAATTTTGTGATTTTTAGCGACTCTCCTTTTTCATTAAGAAGAGTAATTTTATTGGTTTTTTTTGATTCAGAAACCTTTCCAACGCAGGAAATATTTAATTTTAATTTTTCTGCAAGATCGGCAATTTTTTTAGAATTTTTTGCAGCGCTCGTAAATATCAGTTCGTAATCATCTCCAGCGCAAAATAAGTCAATTTTTTTGATTTCTTTATTTTCTTTCAGAATTTTTGCTGCCGGCTTTGATATGGGTATTTTTGTTTCGTGAATTATTGCTGAAACTTGCGATGATTTACAAATTTGATTTAAATCGGCCAAAAAGCCATCAGATATATCAATGGCGCATCGTGAAAGTTGGTTTTTTGTTAATTCTAAACCAAGATCAATGCGCGGATCTGGAAAAAAATGACGCTTTTGTAAAAATTTATTTTTACTTCCTTTGAGACCAAGAAATGCGTCTCCAATAGTTCCTGAAACATAAATTAAATCGCCAATTTTAGCGTTTTGACGGCTTAAAAATTTATCTTTTTTTATCGTTCCAAATATTGTGATTGAAAATACTAATTTGTCAGAGCTAACGGTGTCGCCACCAATTAAATTAAGGTTAAACTTGTTTTGCGTGTCTTTGAGGCCGCGACAAAAATCTTTGATAAATTTTTCGTCAGTATTGTTGTTTTTACTAAACCCAAGAAGGTAATGAATTGGCCTAGCTCCAGATGAGGCGATGTCGGATATATTTGTTCTGAGAAGTTTTGAAGCAATTTTGTAGCCACCATCTTTTAGTAAAAAGTGAACATCTTCAATGAAAATATCTTTGCTAATCACGAGTTCGTAACCTGATTTTGGTTTTATTCTAGCAACATCATCAGCTAAGTTTTGTGAAGCTTTATCTGCCTTTGTTAGCGGTTTAAAGAATTTTTCAATTAGTTTGAATTCGTTCATCTTTTTGCAAAAAAAAGCCCTCGATATTTTTACTATCGAGGGCTTTAAAATCTTAAGAATTATTTCTTAGATTCAGTTTTTGATTCAGTTTTAGCTTTTTTTTCTTTTTTACATTTTTTGTTTTTGCATTTTTTTTCTTTGCATTCTTCGGCTTTATTTGCAGTTGGAGCTTCAGCTACTGGATTAGCGTTAGTAGTGGTAACTTCTTTTTTTGCTGAAAAATAAGAACAAGAAGTTGAAAGATTTAGGGACAAAAACGCAACTAAAGCGACGGCTATAAATTTTTTATTCATATTTAAGTTTGTTGATTGAGATTGGGTTTTTGAACGGATGGTGTTTTGTTGGAGTAAAATATTTTTTAACTTTATCCAAGTCAACTCGTTGCCGCGATTTTTCTTGGTTCCCGCCTTAATAAATAAATCAAATGATCGAGCAAAAATTTCTCAATGCAATCAATGTTGAGCTTCAAGAACTTAGAGCCAATGGCCTTTATAAGGGTGAATATGAAATTATTACTTCGCAATCGAGTGAAATTGAAATTTTTCATCAAAGTTTAAAAAAGAAAGTTTTGAATTTTTGTGCCAATAATTACTTGGGTTTGGCCAATAATGATAATTTAATTTCTGTGGCAAAAAAGGCTCTAGAAGATTACGGTTTGGGAACCGCTTCGGTGCGTTTCATTTGCGGTACTTTCGATTTACATAAAAAATTTGAGCAAAAATTAGCGAGTTTTCTGGGTTTTGAAGATGTTATCACTTTCTCTTCTTGTTTTGCAGCCAATGGTGCGGTTTTTGCGGCGCTTTTTGATGAAAATGATGCAATTATTTCTGCCGATCTAAATCACGCAAGCTTGATCGATGGAATTAGACTTTCAAAGGCTTCGCGCTATTTTTATAAGTTTGATGACATGGTGGCTCTTGAGCAAAAATTATTGGAAGCGCAAAAAAATAAAACTCGCGTAATTGTTACTGACGGAGTGTTTTCAATGGATGGCGATATTGCAAAGTTAGAAAAAATTTGCGATTTGGCAGAAAAATATAATTCATTGGTTTTGGTTGATGATTCTCACGCTACCGGTTTCATTGGAAAGAATGGTCGTGGAACTCTGGAACTTTGTGGAGTTGAGGGTAGGGTTGATATTTTAACTTCAACCTTAGGAAAGGCTCTTGGTGGTAGCGGCGGCGGCTTTATAGCTTCAAAAAAAGAAATTATAGAAAAGTTGCGCAATAAAGCGCGTCCTTACCTTTTTTCAAATAATGTTTTGCCAATGGTTGCGGCAACTGGAATTGAGATTATTGATATGATTTCTCAATCCAAAAATCTTATTGAAAGGCTCGCGGAAAATACGGCTTATTTTAGAAAAAAAATGTTAGAAGCTGGATTCGATTTGCGTGATAAAAACGCCATTCATCCGGTGGTTCCAGTGATGTTGGGCGATGCAATTTTGGCTAGTAATTTTGCTAAAAAAATGATTGAACAAGAAGGGATTTATGTGATTGCATTTTCTTTTCCGGTGGTTCCAAAAGGCGAGGCGCGAATCAGGGTGCAAATATCAGCCGCTCATAAAAAAGAGCATTTAGATCTTGCTATTTCTGCTTTTGTAAGAGTTGGAAAAGAGTTGGGCGTTATTTCCTAGGATTTGGTGAATGAAAAGCCGCAAATTAGCAATTAATTTGCGGTTAATTTTGATATTTATTGGGGTCTTCTTTGTTGGTTTCTGTGTCTAAAATTGCGGTTATCGTCGCGATTTTTACGCATTGGTTTTTTGTTGATTTGCTTTCTTTCTACCGAGGTTACGATTATTCCAAAAGCGATTATGAAGCTATTTGCTAAAAAAATTACCGCTGCCAATTTTTTTTCTCCTAAATTCACCAAATCGTAAACCAAATAAAGCAATGCTATGTTGTAAAGAAAGCCAAAGATTTGACCAATTCTGAAGTTTAGAAAGTAAGATTTTAGAAATTTATTTTGCCATTTGTGGCGATAATCTTGCTCTTTTTTTACTAATTCAGAAAGGCTTGGGCTGTTTTCGTGGTGTGAGTTATTTGTTGTCATTTTTTTGAATTTTTTGAATTGCTAAGTTGCGATCTGATAAAATTTCTTGGCGATCATTTTTTACAGCTATTTCTTCTTCGGCGAAGGGAAATTTTGTTATTTTTATGTTGGTATAGCTTGTTACCGATATAAATCCGGCAACAATTCTTCGCATATTTTTAATTAAAATGCGTAAGTTTTTTAAGGAAGGCATGGTGAATTTATTTTTCCGCTTTTTTGGGAATTGTTTTGGACTTGATATATTTCAGTTTTCTAGCGGCGCAATTTCTTTACACAACTTATTATTAAACCAAATTTGGCAGAAAATTTTGTAAATTATTGGTTTTGTCATTAAGGCGAGCTTTAATTCGCCTTAATTCGTTATAATTTTTTATAATCTTCCAAGCTATATTCATCAACTTGAACGGCGTCAAGAGTTGACTCAAAAAGCTCTTTTAACAATGAAAATTCTTCAGAATTTATAATATTTTTTTCCGCCGCAATCTCAGCTAAATTTTGCAAAGAATCTTTTGGTAAAATCTTCGCCTTAACTGCGTTTTTTATTTTAAGTACAATTGGACTGCTTTCTTCGATTAATTTTAAACAATTCTCAAGCTTGCCCAAAGCTTCTTCTTTAGAGTGCGGAACAAAAATTCCAGCAGTTAAAGATTCGCGAAATTTAGCATTATGAACCATATTTTTTGAAACTTCTGAGATCAACCTATCGCTTGGCGCAAAAGAAATTTCGTTAAATCGAGCCCAAATTGAAAAAGGCAACATAAGCCAAAAGCTAGGTGAAATTGCTTTCATGAATTTGCTTTTCGAGCCGCTGAAAATGTTTTGATAAAGAGATTCGAATGATTTTTGAATATCGCAGAAAATTTCTTTCATGGCATATTCAAAAACTGCGCGATCAGTTTTTTTGCGGCCGTCTTCATCAAACTTTTTAATGACACAAGTTGCCATATACATACCAGACAAAATATCGCCGAATCGCCCATTTATTCTTTCTTTTCTTTTTAAATTGCCGCCAAATTTTGCCATTGCGATATCGGCTAAAAGCGCGAAAGTTGCTGAACTCCAAGCAATCTTCGCTTCATATCTTCCAATTATTCCATCTTTTGAAGATATATGAAAAAGTCCGCGCGATAGTGACAAAGTTATAGATTTTGAAAAGTTGCTCAAAAGATGCTTTATGTGAGCGAAAAAGGCTTTATCAAAAGATTTTACATCTCCTTCCTCTAGCGCCAAAACTTCTTTATAAGCGTAAGGATGACACATGATTGAACCTTGTCCAAAATGAATAAGACTTCTTGTCATTATGTTGGCGCCTTCAACTGTAATTGAGATTGGTGTTGAAAAATAAGGGTTAGCTAAAAGATTTCTTGGGCCACGAATTATAGCGCTGCCACCAAGTAAATCCATGCCATCATTGATGTTTTTGCGAAAAAGTTCGGTAGCGTGATATTTTGCAATTGCGCTTATAACTGCTGGCTTCGCCCCTGAATCTACTGATCCAGCAGTGAAGGCGCGGAGCGCTTCTGATATATAAGTGCGCGATGAGATGCGAGCCAAAACTTCCTCAACTCCTTCAAATTTACAAATTGGAGTTCCGAATTGCTCCCTTACGAGGGTGTAAGCGCTGGTAACGCGAGCTACTAGCTTTGATCCTCCGCAGCTAGTTGATGGTAAGGAAATTCCTCTGCCAGCCGATAAGCATTCCATTAGCATTTTCCAGCCTTTTCCAATGCCGCTTTCACCGCCAATTACAGCATCAAGTCCAACTACAACCAAATCACCATTAAGAGGAGAATTTACGAAAGGTGTTGCTAGTGGATCATGTCTGCGACCTTGTCTAACTCCTTGAGTATTGTTTGGAATAAGGGCGCAAGTGATTCCCAAATCTTCTTTATCGGAAATAATTTTTTGAGGATCGCGCAGTTTAAACGCAACTCCAATAAGAGTGGCGTAAGCGCCAAGGGTTATGTAGCGCTTATTCCAAGTGATTCTTATTTTAACTTCGTCATGCATGTCTTTAAAAATCACGCCCTCTGAAATGATCGAGGTTGCATCTGATCCTGCTGTTGGTTCTGTTAATGCAAAGCAAGGAATTTCTCGACCATCAGCAAGTCTTGGAAGGTAGTATTCTCGTTGTTTTTGGGTGCCATAATGCATCAATAATTCTGCTGGTCCAAGTGAATTTGGAACCATTACTGTAATTGCTAAAGTGACTGAACGAGAAGCTAATTTTTCAATAACGCAACTATGCGCATAGGCTGAAAATCCAAGCCCACCATATTCTTTTGGAATTATCATTCCGAAGAATTTTTTGTCTTTCAAATATTGCCAAACTTCGGCTGGCAAATCTTTTGTAGTTTGAACTTTGTAATCGCTGCACATTTTGCAAACTTCTTCTACTTCGTTGTTCAAGAAGCTTTCTTCAAGTTTACTAAGTTTTGGATATTTTTGGGAGAAGATCCATTTGAAATTGGGTTTTCCAGAGAATAATTCGCCATCAACCCATACAGTTCCTGATGTTAGAACTGTTTTTTCGGTGTCAGAAATTTTTGGCAAAAGACCAAGTTTTCTGATTAAAAACATGATTGAGTTGGAAATTAAAAACTGCCTTACAAGAGGAATTGCAAATAAAACGGAGATAAAAATGTAAGCGTTCCAGAAGTTATAGCTTAGGTCTTTGCCTAGAAAATAAAGAGTTACAACAAGAAAATGATAATAAAAAGATGCTCTGCGAAACGAAAGAATGGCAAGTGTTATTGCGGCAATTAGGCCAATTTGTGGCGTGTTTTCTAGATAAGAAACTAGGTTGTCGAAGGTGAGAAAAAAATCGAATTTGGTCATAATTTAATTAATTTTGTTTAACGATTATTTCGCAGACGCTTCTAACGAGGCTTCTAACGCAGTTAATATAGTTAGCTCTTTGGTTGGCAGAAATTGCTCCTCTTGCATCGAGAAGGTTTAAAAAATGACTTGCTTTCAAAGCTTGTTCATAAGCTGGAAAAGCTAAGCCTTTTTGAGATAGGTTTTCAGACTGATTTTTGGCTTCTTCGAAATTGCGAAACAATTCATTTGGATTGGAATGTTCCAAAATGAAAGCTGAGTTTTCAATTTCGCTTTGTTTGAAGACATCGCCATAAGTTATTTTTCCGACACCATCTATTCCATTCCAATTGATCTCAAAAATTGAGTTAACGCCTTGAATATGCATGGCGATTCTTTCGAGGCCGTAAGTGATTTCGCCAGGAATTTTTTCGCACTCAATTCCGCCAATTTGCTGCATATAAGTGAATTGCGTTATTTCCATGCCGTTAAACCAAACTTCCCAACCCAACCCAGACGCTCCAACCGAAGGATTTTCCCAATCGTCTTCAACAAATCTAATATCATTTTTTTTGGTGTCTAAGCCAATTAAATCAAGGCTTTGAAGGTAAAGATCTTTGATGTTTTTAGGGGCTGGTTTAAGTAAAGTTTGAAATTGATAATAATGACTGAGGCGATTCGGATTTTGAGCGTAGCGAGCATCCGTTGGACGACGACTTGGCTGAACATAAGCAACTTTCCAAGGTTTTTTACCTAATGCGCGCAAAACTGTTGCGGAGTGAAGGGTTCCGGCGCCAACTTCGATATCAATTGGTTGTAAAATTGCGCAACCATGCGATGCCCAAAATTGCTGAAGATCAAAAATAATTTGCTGAAAAGATTTCATTTTAAATTGAGAATGAGCTGCCGCAGCCGCAATTTGCTTTGGCATTTGGATTATTAACTTTGAAATAAGAGGCGCCTAATTCTTTAATAAAATCAATTTCGGCATTGGTTAAAAATGGCAGAGAAGTTTCGTCGGTAACTGCTAAAATATTTGATTTTTCTTCGGCAATTTTTATGTCGCCGTCATTAATTTTATCATCAAGTTCAAAAATATATTGAAAGCCGCTACAGCCGCCACCAGAGATTGCGATTCGTAAAAACTTATTATGGTTAATTTCTTTTTGCTGAATTTCTAATATTCTTGAAATTGCTGATTTTGTTAAGTTGATCGAATTCATTTTTTGGTTTTATTCCTTTTTGTTAATTCATTCAAAATTTCAGAAAATTCAATTTTTTCTGAAGCCATTAGAACCAAGCTATGATAGAATAAGTCACAGATTTCACCGATTAAATCGTCGCGATTTTTTTTATTAGGTTTTTTTTGATTTATAAATGACGCAATTACAACTTCCAAGGCTTCTTCACCGATTTTGCGGGTAATTTTTTCCAATCCAGATTTGTGTAATTCGTAGGTGTAAGATTTTTTATCTTTCTCAGAAATTTTGGTTTTTATTACATCGAATAATTCATCAAGTTTCAGCTGATTTTTTGACATTTTTATGTGGGGTTTTTTGAAGAAAATTTTGCCAAAAATAATTTTCAGCAAGTTCAAATGCAAGCAAGTCTTTACTTGACAAAAAGCTTTCAATTTCTATGTTGCCGCGCCCTTCAATTTAACCTAAAAATAAAATTTATGACTATTGAAATGACTTTGTCCATCATCAAACCTGATGCAACAAAAAGAAATTTAACTGGTAAAATTAATGCCAAATTTGAAGAAGCTGGTTTGGCAATTATTGCGCAAAAAAGAATGCAACTTTCCGAAAAAATGGCAGGAGATTTTTACGCTGTTCATCGTGAGCGTCCATTTTATGCTGATTTAGTAAAATTTATGACTTCTGGTCCAGTTGTTGTTCAGGTTTTAAAAGGAGAAAATGCGGTTTTAAAAAATCGTGAAATTATGGGCGCAACAAATCCAGCAAATGCTGATGCCGGAACTATTAGAAAAGAATTTGCTCTTTCAATTGAAGCGAATTCAGTTCATGGTTCAGATAGCTTAGAAAACGCAAAAAATGAAATCTCATTCTTTTTTGCTGGTTATGAAATTGTTGAATAGTCGCGATTGATCTGATTTTAAGATCTAACTATAAACGCAAAAAAACCGGAAAGATTTTTCGTCTTTCCGGTTTTTTTTATGTCTGAACTTTTAGTAAAATTAATCTCTTTTGTCGCCTAAGAAGCGAAGTAACATTACAAAAAGATTAATGAAATCCATGTATAAATTTAAAGCTCCAAGAACTGCAGCTTTAGAAACCATATCGCCATAACCAGAGAATTGATAATAAGATTGTTTGATTTTTTGAGTATCATAAGCAGTTAAGCCAGTAAAAATAAGGACGCCGATTGCTGAGATTGCAAAATCAAGAGCTGAGCTTTTTAAGAAAATATTCACCAAAGATGAAATTAATAATCCAATTAAACCCATGAATAAGAAGGATCCTAAGCCGGATAAGTCTTTTTTTGTGGTGTAGCCATAAAGACTCATTGAGCCAAAAACTGAGGCTGTAATGAAGAAAACTTTCGCAACGCTTGCGCCAGTGTAAACCACAAAAATTGAGGAAAGAGAAATTCCCATTAATGAGGCGTAGATCCAAAGATAATTTTTTGCCTGTTGGGCTGATAAAGAAGGAATTTTGTAGCCGAAGAATAATACAAAGCCAAGTGGAGCAAGCATTACAACCCAAGAAAGCGGAGTTCCAAAAATTGCAGCCATTAAAGCTGGACTGCTGGAAAATAAAAATGCAACCAAGCCAGATATAGACAAGGCGATTGCCATAAAATTATAAACTTTAACCATGTAATCACGAAGCCCAGCATCGTAAGTTACCTTAGAAGCCGCAGAAGCAAAAGAGTTTTGTCTGGTAGAATTTAACATTATTAACCTCAAAAAATTTAAGAATTAGAGCTCGTCTTTAAATTCATTAAATTTCGCGCAGGAATTTTGTAATTTGTAAAAATTAGCTGCTGAAATTTTTAACGATTTACTGGTGAAATAATGAATTTGAAGACGAGCTCTAGGTTTTTGGAAGAAAGCTTGATTTAAACTTTGTGTTTCCAGAACCTAGAAAGCCTCATTTATTTTTGCCAATAATTTTTTCAAGAATGCAAAACAAAAAACTTATCGCTTTAGTTGGATTGATGGGGGTTGGAAAAACTACTATTGGCGCAAAATTGGCGGAAAGATTAAAGTATTATTTTATTGATTGTGATCGTGAAATTGAAGATCGCCAACAAAGATCAATCAGAGAAATTTTTGCTCAATCAGGAGAGAAATATTTTCGTAATTTTGAGGCTGATGTTGTTAAGGAAATTAGTTTGCGCGACGAGGAGATTGTTTTTTCGCTTGGCGGAGGGGCTTTTATGCGCGAAGAAACGCGAAATATTTTAAAGGAAAAAGCGGTAACGATATGGCTTTATGCCTCAGTTGATGAAATTTTATTGCGCATCGGGAATAAAAATAATCGACCACTTCTTAATAATTCAAAAAAGCACAAAAGAGAAATTTTGGAAGATTTGGCGGCAAAGCGTTATCCATTTTACGCCTTGTCGGATTTTAAATTTGATACAGCAAAAGAAAGTCACGAAGCGATTATTAGTAAAATTATAAAAATAATTTCAGCAAAATCATGATTGAAAAAATTGCGATAAATCTCGCTGAGCGTAGCTATGAAATATTGATAGGGCGTGAAGCTAGTAAAGAATTGCCAAGATTTTTTTCCAATAGCAAATATAGCAAAATATTTGTGATAACTGATTCAAATGTTGCCAAGTTTCATCTGGAATTTTTGCGCAATATTTTATCAGAAATCGCTATTCCTTGTGAGGTTATTTGCATTGCGGCTGGCGAAAATAGCAAATCTTTTGGCTCTTTAAATCAAGTTGCTGAAGAAATTTTGGCAAAAGGCATTGATAGAAAATCGTTAATTATTGCCTTTGGAGGCGGTGTTGTTGGTGATTTATCTGGATTTTTGGCGTCAATTTTATTGCGTGGAATTGATTTTATTCAAATGCCAACAACTCTTTTGGCGATGGTTGATAGTTCGGTTGGCGGCAAAACCGCAGTTAATTCGGCCGCCGGAAAAAATCTTATCGGAACTTTTTACCAGCCTAAATTGGTGATTTGTGATCTTGATTTTTTAGCAACTTTGCCAATCAGGCAAATGCGCTCTGGATATGCTGAAATTGTTAAATATGGTTTTATTTATGATAGAGAATTTTTTGATTTCTTGCAGCAAAATTATGGCGAAATTTTTGCCTTAAAATTTGAAATATTAAAGATTGCCGTCAAAAGATCTTGTGAAATTAAAGCTGAAATTGTTGGTCGCGATGAAAGAGAACAGGGCGAAAGGGCTTTATTGAATTTTGGTCATACTTTTGGCCATGTTTTTGAAACTGAAACTGGTTATTCTGACGAAATTTTTCATGGTGAGGCTGTTGCGATTGGAATGGCGATGGCGGCGCAAATGTCAAAAAATCTTGCGATGATTTCCGAAGATGAATTTTTGCAGATAAAAAATCATTTAATTAACTGTGGATTCGTAATTGATTTGAAAAAAATTCGCCAAAATTGGGACGAGTCACGAATTATAAGTCATCTTTATAAAGATAAGAAAAACGAGAATCAGAATTTAACCTTCATTTTGTTGGATAAAATTGGCAAAGGTGTGATTAAGAAAGCGGTTGATTTGCAAGAGTTTCGTAAAGTTTTTGAGCAATTTATTTTAGCTTAACTTGTCTAAGAAAGCTCATTTTTTATGGCTGAAGTAAGCATTTCTAAGTCTTTATTTTTTATATTCAGAGCTGGCATCAAATAAATGCAATTTGCAAATGGGCGCAAAAAAACATCATGTTTTTGGCTAAAAGATTGGCGCAATTCTAGCATTTTTGCCCAACTATTTTCACTATTATTTTCAAGTTCAACAACTCCAATTGCGCCTAAAACTCTAACATCTTTTACGCCTTTTTTAGTGCGACATTTTGCTAAATTTTTCGTTAAATTTTTTTCGATTTCGGTAACTTTTTTGAAATAATTAATTTGTTCAAATAAATCGAGCGAAGCATTTGCAGCCGCTGCAGCCAAAGGATTTCCCATAAAAGTTGGGCCATGCATCAAAGCTAAATCTAAAGAATTTCCAAGAAATTTTTCGTAAATGTGATTTTTAACTAAAGTTGCGGCCAAGGTAATATTTCCGCCAGTTAAGGCTTTTCCTAAAATTAAAATATCAGGTTCAATTTTTGCTGCCTCATAAGCAAAGCGGTTTTTGGTGCGATAAAAGCCAACTGCGCATTCGTCAGCAATAAATAAAATGTGATATTTTTTGCTGATTTCAAAAATCTCATTTAAAATTTTTGGATCATGAAATTTCATGCCTCCGGCACACTGAACTAAAGGTTCAACAAATATTGCAGCGATTTCGTTTTGGTGAGTTTTTATAAAATTTTCAAACCCATTTAGCTCCTCAAAATTTTGTGGCAAATTTAGTGAAAAATTTTGCAGTAAAATATTTTTGAATTTTTCATGCATTCCGCCGTTCAAATCAGCTAAAGACATAGCTCCACTTGTGTCGCCATGATAAGAATTTTTAAAAGAGATGAATTTATTTTTTTGTGGTGTGCGGCAGTTGATGAAAAATTGCCAAGCCATTTTCATGGCCACTTCAACCGCAGTTGATCCTGAGTCGGAAAAGAAAACCCGATCCATTTTGCTAAATTTGCAGAGACGATGAGCTAATTTGTAAGTTTGTTCATTGGCAAAGCCGGCCAGCATTATGTGTGGCAGGATTTTTGCCTGTTTGGTTATTTCTTTTATGATGTGCTTGTGATTATAGCCGTGAGCAACGCTCCACCAAGAAGATATTCCATCGATTAAAATTTGGCCATTTTCTAAAAATATTTTACTGCCATAAGCGCCTTTAACCGCAAGTTGCGGTAAGTGTTCTTGCATTTGAGTATATGGCAACCAAATGTGTTTAGAGCCTTCGTCTATATTGTTAATCATTGCCTAGTTTTTGATCTGTAATTTTTGCCCAATCGCTTTCAGGAAATTTATTTTTAAGATTTCGAATGGCATTTCTTGCTTCTTTTTTGAAGCCAATTTTTGTGTAAATTTCGCCAAGTCGAAAATAAGCCTCAGCGATTTGATTTGTTTGACGATATCGCCTTATGACTTCTTTAAAATTATTGATGGCGCCAATGTAATTGCCATTTTTTGCTTGAAAGCGACCAATCGACATTTTTGCTCCTGCCAAATGTTCGTCGATTAATTCTATTTTTTCTGTAGCATCTTGCGAATATTCGCTAGTTGGAAAGCGCGCGATTAATTCACGAAATGTATAAGAAGCTTGTTGGGTTGAATCTTGAGCGCGCTCAATTGAGGGCATTTGTTTGTAATGAGACAATCCTTTCATATATAAAACATAAGAAATGAATTCGCTGTTTGGATTCATGCGTAAAAAATCTTCAGCAATTTGCGTTAATTTGCCGTGATCTTGATCTTTATATCGAGCGTAAATCGCCATAATTTGCCCTTTTTTTGCCCATTTTGAAAAAGGAAAATCGCTGTCAATTTTTTCAAATTCATCAGCTGCTTGGGAATAGGTTTTTTCTTTCAGGCTTTTAAAGGCTTTGGTGTAAGCAAGTTCAGCGCTTTCTTTTTCAGTTTTTTTGCCACTGCAAGAAATTGAGCTAAAGATGAAAATTAGGATTAAAATTTTTTTAATCATTTCTGATATCAATGCTTAATTTGTGGGCTTGTAAACCTTCGCATCCCGCTAAAATTGAAGTGTCGCTGGCTAATTTTTGAAAAGATTTTTTGGTGCAAGAAATTAATGAAATTCTTTTTAAAAAATCAAAAACCGAAAGGCCGCTGGAAAATTTTGCTGAAGCTGAAGTTGGTAAGGTATGACTTGGTCCAGCGATATAGTCGCCAATGCTTTCTGGGCTGTAATTTCCAAGAAATATGGCGCCAGAATTTTGGATTTTATTAAGAAATTTTTGTGGTTTTTTGGTAACGATTTCTAAATGTTCGGGCGCAATAAAATTTACCAAGTGAACAGCTTTCTCAATTTCTTTAATTACAAAAATTGCCGAATTTTTAAGTGATTTTTCAATTATTTCGAGGCGCGGAAGGGATTTTTTTAAGAAATTAATTTGTTTAGTAATTTCTTCGGCAAGTTTCTTGTTATCGCAAATAATAAAAGCTTTCGAATCTTTGCCATGTTCAAGCTGAGAAAGTGCATCAATGGCGATCCAAGTTGGATTACATGATTCGTCGGCTATTATTGTTATATCAGTTGGGCCTGCAATCATATCAATTCCAACCTCGCCAAAAAGCATTTTTTTTGCCGTGGCAACATAAGAATTTCCTGGTCCAACAATTTTATTCACTTTGTTAACGGTTTCAGTGCCGAAAGTTAGAGCTGCAATTGCTTGAGCGCCTCCAATTTTGTAAATTGTTTTGATGTTACAAATTTTTGCCGCATATAAAACCGCTGGATTAATTTTTCCGCCGCTGGTTGGGGCGCATATTGATATTTTTTTTACTCCCGCCACTAAAGCCGGAACTGCTGACATCAAAACTGAGCTTGGATAAGATGCGGTTCCGCCGGGAACATAAATTCCAACAGAATCAATGGCGCGCCATATATTTCCGAGTTGAACGCCAATTTCGTCGGTAAAGTTAAAATTTTTTGGAAGTTGTTTTTGGTGATATTTTTTTATGCGAGAAAAAGCGTTTTTTAAGGCTTTTTTGATTGCTGGATCAAGTTGTTTTTCAGCGGTTTTAAATTCATTTTCGCTAACCATTAAATCAGATTTAGAGCTGAATTTGGCATGATCAAATTTATTGCAAAGGTCAATTAGCGCATGATCGCCACCCAATTTTACGGCATTAATTATTTCTTCTACTGACTTGGTAACATTTTGATTTTCTTTTAGAGATTTTTCGACGATTTTAAGAAAATCAGAATTTTGTAATGAAGCTAAATCTGGCGTGATTTTGTCGTTAATAATGAAGGTTTGCATTGTTAATCTAGAGTAATTTTTTGTCCGATTTTTATTCCTAATTTGTCAGATATTCCGCCATTGATTTCTAAAACCATTTTTGCTGGTTTTTGTGAGGAAATTATATCTAAAGATTGCGGTTCAGCATTTTTTTTGATTGAGATAATTTCGTTGTTTTCATCAATGAAAATCATGTCTAGCGGAATTAAAGTGTTTTTCATCCACATGTTAATTATTTCCGATTGTTCAAAGGGAAAAATCATGCCGAAATTTTGAGGTAACTCATTTAAATTCATGAGGCCATAAATTTTCAGTTCCTCGTTTTTAGCTTTGGCAATCATGAATTCAGCGATGAATTTATCGGAATCAAAAATTTGTAATTTGAGATTATAGTTTTTAGGATTTTGGTTAAAATTTATTATCTTTTTTTGGCCATCAACTAGCGACGCTTGAGAAGTGAATATGCCTAACGCCACACAACAAATAACAAAAATAGTGAAGTGTTTTAATTTAAGTTTTACGACAAGTTTTTTGACTAAGTTTTTCATGGTTTTTTTCTTGTCAGTTTTGATTGTTTTTATTGGCGAAAATGCGCTCGGCGCCTCGAAGAAAAATGAGGCAAAATTTGGCGGGAAAAGCCATACCAGAATAAGATCTGACATCATCGACATCAAGAGAAAATCTCAGACAATAAATTTCATCGGAAATGTTGTTGTAGAAAAAGATGATAGCAGTCTTTTGGCTGAAAAAATGTTGGTGATTTATTCGGAAGAATCGGAAGCGAATGGGGTTAAAAAATCTTCGGAAATTAAAAAAATAGAAGCTCAGGATAATGTAAAAATTTTTAGTGAAGAGTTTGTCGCCAGCTCAGATTATGGCTATTTCGATCCCAAGAAAAATATTTTTGTTTTGCAGAAGAATGTCATCGTAAATAACGGATCTTCAATTGCTGCAGGAGATCATTTTATTTACAGTATTGCGAGCAAAAAAGGTAAATTTATTGGCGATAAAAAAGAGACTACAGAAATTGATAGCTCTAGAGACAAGAGGGTTGTGGTTATTATTGGCGAAACTTCTGACGAAAAATCAAAAAAATAAATAAGATGAGCAAAATTCTTAGCGTTAAAAATATTCAAAAAAGTTATGGCAAAAAAACTGTTATTCGCGATGTAAGCCTAGAAATAGCTAAGGGTGAAGTTGTTGGTTTGTTGGGGCCAAATGGGGCTGGAAAAACCACCTCCTTTTATATGATTGTTGGTTTGGTTGAGGTTAATGGTGGCAATATTTTTCTTGGTGATATCGATATTACAAAAATGCCAATGTATCAAAGAGCGCGTCTTGGAATTAGCTATTTGCCACAAGAGGCTTCAATATTTCGCGACATGAATGTTGAGGATAATATTTACTCAATATTGCAAATTTCGGAAGCAAATGGCGTTAAAAGAAAAGAGAAATTGGAGGAGTTATTGCAAGAATTTTCCATTTCGCATATTCGCAAATCACACGCCCTCTCTCTTTCTGGTGGCGAGCGCAGAAGGGTTGAAATTGCACGCGCCTTAGCAACAAATCCGTCATTTATTTTGCTAGATGAGCCTTTTGCTGGCGTTGATCCTATTGCGGTTGGTGATATTAGGCAAATGGTTACTCATTTAAAAAATCGAGGAATTGGTGTGTTAATTACCGATCACAATGTGCGCGAGACATTGTCAATTGTGGATCGAGCTTATATCGTCTATGATGGAAAAATTTTAACTTCTGGCTCGAAAGATGATATTATTAATAATGAAATTGCCCGTAAAATTTATCTTGGCGCTGATTTTCGTATTTAAAATTTTCAACAATTCCAACCTCGTTTAATTCTCGAAAAGCTGATCATGATTAAAAAAACTCTAAAAACTTTTTTTGAGTCAGAAATTGCGATTGGTTTTCTTTTGCTGGTCTCAACTCTTCTCGCGCTTCTCATCGCAAATTCTACAAATTATATTTTTTATCAGCAGTTTTTTGCCATAAATTTACCCATCAGAATTGATTCTTTGTTTTATTTTAAAGAGTTAACAATTCGCGATTGGATCAATGATGCGTTGATGGCGATCTTCTTTTTTTTAATTGGTTTGGAACTAAAAAGAGAGTTGATGGTTGGTGAACTATCTTCGCCAAAAAAATTCTTAATGCCGGCATTTGCGGCTCTTGGTGGAGTTATTGTTCCAGCGGCAATTTTTTTGCTTTTGAATGCGCATGAAAAAGAAAATATTGCCGCTTTTGCTGTGCCTTGCGCAACCGATATTGCTTTTGCTTATGGAGCGATTGCTTTTTTTGGTAAAAAAATCCCCGAATCTTTAAAAGTTTTTTTGGTTTCTTTGGCTGTTCTTGATGATCTTGTGGCGATTGTGATTATTGCTGTTTTTTACACCAATGAAATCAGTCAATTTTATTTATTTTTAGCGGCTAATTTTTTGGTGATTTTATTTTTGCTGAATTTTTTTAAGTCGAAAAAAATATCACTTTATCTTTTGTTTGGCTTGTTTTTGTGGTTGTCAATTTTGAAGTCTGGAATACATCCAACTGTTGCGGGGCTTTTGTTGGCGCTGTTTATTCCAATGCAAATTGGACATAAAAATCTTGCTTCCGATATTGCTCATAAAATTTCTCCAGCGGTTAATTTTTTAATTTTACCACTCTTTGCTTTTGCAAATTCTGGGATCAGATTGGATAATTTTTCTTTTGATATTTTTTACAGCAAAATGGCTCAGGGCGTGATTTTCGGCCTCTTTTTTGGTAAGCAGCTTGGCGTGATGTTGTTTAGTTTTTTGGCGGTAAAATTGAATTTAGTTTCTTTGCCGAGAGGTGTTAATTGGTTTAAGTTCTGGGGTGCATCAATTTTTACCGGAATTGGCTTTACGATGAGCTTATTTATTAGTTCTTTGGTTTACAGTGGAGAGGATTTGTGGCGATTAGATTTATTAAAAATTGCCATTTTGTGTGGTTCGCTATTGTCGGCAATTTTTGGATTTTTAATTACCTCTTTGGCGATAAAGAACAGTAAATCACATTAGTTTATAAAATTATTTTAATGCTGTGGAGTTTTTTCGTCATTCTGGCGAAATTTTTTGAGTTAAATTTGCCAGAATGGTGAAAATTTCTTAAAATCCGATTGAGTAATTTAAGTAAATCATTGCGACTTCGGCCGCACTTAAAGCTTGAGTTCCATAAATTATATTTCCGCTAATGTGCTTCGATTCGCTGATTTCGTGACTTACGCCACCATCAATCAAGGTGGTTAATTTTCTTACATTTGGCGCTTTTAGCGCAAAAGATCCAACTGCATATATTGATCCGCAATAACCATCAACTCTGTTTCTCAAGTTATATTCAAAGCCAATTCCTAAATTTAGTTCCGTTTTTTTGTTTAAATTAAAGCTCGATTTAACGCCAAAATTTGTGGTGGTAAATTTTTGCTTAACCGCTTCGTAAGTTACGGGAAAGCTGGCTTCTGATGTTTCTACATAAGAGCTGCGCATTATTTCTGTTTGGCGAATTCCGGCGAATGGTTGTAATTTTAAATTGTTAGAAATTTTTGCTGCGTAAGAAATTTCCGCCGAAAGTCCGCTGCTTTTTATGCTACTATTTCCAGCTCCAGATTCGGTATTTTCTAAAGCAGTTCTTTTGATTGATAGCGCTGAATTTTGATAGGCGCCAGCAACTCTTAAGTTGAACCCAAGTTCGTTAGAGTTTTCAGCAAGATTAGCAAAAATTCCAAAAAGAGGTTGGGAATTTTTATTGTTAAAATTTTGCGGATCTGAACTTGTAAAAGTTTGGTCGATAATCGTGCCAATTCTTAAATTTTGATTAATTTTGTAAGCCAACTTTAGATTTGTAGAATTTTCTTGAGCGTTGTGAATATTGGTGTTGGCGTAGCGGTAGCCAATTGATAAACATAAATTTTTTGCACCAAATTTATTGCAATCTTGCGATAAAGAGTTTCTCAGAAGTGAGTTTTTTAGGTTTAATAAAGAATATAATTGAGCGCCATTTTGATAAAATGATAAAATGGTATTTTCGGTGTCAATCATCGAGCTATCTGTGGTTGAGGAGCTATCATTATATAAAAATAGACGATCTTCGCCGCTCGAATTCTGACTTACTCCAGCTATTATTGTGCCATCTGATGAAATTGCTGTGGCGTAAGAATTTAGACCACCAAGAGTTCCTAGGTCAGTCATTGTGTCATTGCTATATTTGAAGGCGTGGTAATTGCCGGCGCTATTTGTACTTGCTCCAACTATTATTGAGCCGTCGGCAGAAAGGTCATAAGCAGAAGAATCGCTTCCGCCAAGAGTTCCTAGGTCAGTCATTGTGCCATTGCTGTATTTGAAGGCTTGGTAATTGCCGGCGCTTATTTCGCTATCGCCAATTATTACCGAATTATCGTCTGAAATTTTGTAAGCATAAGATTCTGCATTTGCGCCGCCAAGTGATCCCAAATCGGTCATGACGCTATTTTCATATTTAAAGGCACGATTAACTGAATTTGCATTTTGTCCGTAACCAACAACAACGCTTCCATCGTAAGATATGCCCATTGCATAAATTGAGCTGCCACCAAGAGTTGAGAAGATTTCTGACATTGTTCCGTTGGTGTAGATAAAAGATCTATTACTGCCAGATTGACCAACTATTGAAGAGCCGTCCCCCGAAACTCCGTAAGCGGAAGAGTAAATATCGCCAGAAAGAAATCCAAGGCCGGTCATTGTGCCATTTTGATAAATGAAAGCTTCGTAATTTATTGATGATGCGGTTGAATTTGAATAACCTACAATTGTTGATCCATCGCTAGAAATGGCTTGAGCTGAGGTTGTGTCTCCACCAAGATTGCCAATGTTTGTGGTGGTGTTATTTTCGTAGATAAAAGAATTCATTTTTCCTGAAATGACGGCTAATCCAAGTAAGGTTGAGCCATCATTAGAGATGTCAATAACACCTAAATTAGTGGCGTTGGATATTGGGTTTATTTCGGTTACTGTTGCTGATAATGCGGGTGATATTGCGCAGAAAAAAACTGAGAAAAGGGCGATAAAAAGAGATGGGGTTTTTGTGATAGTTTTCATATTGTGGTGAGTTTTGGTTTTAAAATTGCAGCGACAAGAAAAAAATATTATCAAAAAAATACAAACTTTTTTGTTTTTTTAAAAAAATGATTTGAAGCGCGTCTTTTTTTGGGAGATTTTAAAAAATTTATAATTTTTTTGATTTGTTTTTTGGTAAAATGGCCTTCTTATTTTTGGTTAAAATTAGCTATTTTTGAATTGAATTTTTGAGGCATGACGCGAACTGATTTTAAAAAAAATCCTACAAAAGAAGCCTTGGTTGGAATGTTGCGCGCCATGGTTTTGCGCGATAATTTGCGAGTTGAATTTCAAGATGAATTGGTAAATGAGTTTTTTGCATGGAATCAAAATTTGGTGGCGAATGGCGAGGTTTTTGTGCCAGAAATTTCTCATTTAATTTTTGGCGATAAAAATCATCAAATCCGCTCCGCCTCTGATTTGGCAGCGGCATATTTATTATTTCATGATAGCGAATTGCATCGAAAAAATATTTTAAGCCCAGATGAACAAAAATTTTTTGACGAATTTGAGAAAATTCGCGTTTTATGTTGTATAAAAAATTCGTTTTTTGGGGCTGCTAAAAATTTATTACAAAAAATTGAGGATGAGGCCTTTTCTGGCGCCGGCAATATTTCATTACTTTTGTTAAAATATGTTTTTTATGACAATATTTTGCCGCGAACAAATGCTGTAATTTCTGATCTTGAGCTGGGAATTAGTGAAAAAATTAAGTCAGAAATTTCTGCTTTGGCATTATTAATTTTCAACCAAAGCTCTTTTGCGGGTAAGGTTTTAAAGATTTTAGAATTACTAAAGAAAGACCAAGAATCTTTGTCGGAAAAAGATTCGAAAGATTCGCCGCAAAAAAATCAGAATGAGAATTCAGCAGAAGAATTGAGTAATTTTGGCGCTGAAAATTCGCCACAAAAAGAGAATGAAAGCGCCGCTTCGCAAGATGAAGAATTTGAACAAAAACCTTCTTTTGAGTCGCCTTTAGATTTGGATGTTAAGGAAGAATCAATTAGTGATGGCGTTGATTTTGGCTTAAAAGAATCTCTTCCAGAAGATTTTGTTATTGAGTTCAAAAATTCTTACAAAGTTTACACAACTAAGTTTGACGAAGTGGTTTATCCGCAAAAGTTAGTTAATAAAAATGACTTAGAATTATTGCGCGCGCAACTTGATTTAAAGATGCAAAATTTGGCGGGAATTTCCAAAAAAATGACCTTTAAATTAAAGCGAAAATTACTTTCCAAGCGCAATTCTTTTGTTGATAGAGATAATAGTCGGGGAATTTTGGATCGTAAAAAAATGATTCGCTTAATCACTGACCCTTTGCTTGAAGATGTTTGGGTTAATCAAAAAAATCATGATTACCACGATACCGTTTTAACAATTTTGCTTGATAATTCTGGCTCAATGCGTGGTGCGCCAATTGTTATGAGTGCTTTGGCTTGCGAAATTATTGCTGATATTTTGGAAAAATTTGCCGTTAAAACTGAAATAATTGGCTTCACGACCGCCGATTGGAAGGGTGGAAAGGTTAAAAAATTGTGGGAAACTTCTGGGCGGCCGATCAATCCAGGAAGGCTGAACGAGCTACGACATATTATTTATAAACATTTCAATCAAAATTTTAAGAAAGCCAAAATTAACCTAGGATTAATGTTGAAAGAGGGCATTTTGAAAGAAAATATTGATGGCGAAGCCTTGCTTTTTGCTCGTTCAAGGTTGATGCAGCGCGCCGAAAAAAGAAAAATTTTGATGGTGATTTCGGACGGCACGCCAGTTGATGATTCAACAAATTCGGTAAATGATAAAAATATTTTAACCGATCATTTAAGCCATGTTATCAACAAAATTGAAAAGGGCGGAAAGATCGAAATTATTGGCGTTGGAATTGGTCATGCTACTGATGAATTTTATCGTAATTCAATTGCCATTAAATCGTTGGAAGATTTGGGCGATGCAATGATTCAAAAAATTAGCGAGGTTTTGTAAAATAAATGCGATTCAAAATTGAGCTAGAATATTGTGGAACGCCTTATTGCGGCTTCCAAGAGCAAAGCGATATTGCGCAAAAATCAATCGAAGGGGTTTTGCGCAAGGCGCTTTTTGGGTTAACGCAAAAGGAAGTTGAAATTGCAGTTTGTGGTAGAACCGACGCTGGCGTTCATGCTTTAGGGCAGGTGGTGCATTTTGATTTGGAGAAAAATTTATCGTCTTATCAAGTTATGATGGGATTGAATCATTATTTGCGGCCAGAAGAGGTAAAAGTTTTGAGCGCAATTGAGGTTGGTGATGATTTTCACGCTAGATTTAGCACAAAAATGCGTCACTATTCTTATCATGTTGTAAATCGAAGCGCGCCATTGGTTTTATTGAAAGATCGCGCTTGGCAAGTGGCGCAAAAACTCGATATTTCGCAAATGCAAAAGGCGGCTAAACATTTCTTAGGCGAGCATGATTTTTCTTCTTTCCGCGATTCACAATGTCAGGCAAAAAGCCCAATTCGCACGATTGAAAAATTTGTTATTCGGCCAAATTGTGAGGAAATTTTATTTGAAGTGAGTGCAAAATCTTTTTTGCATCACATGGTGAGAAATATGGTTGGAACTCTTGTTTATGTTGGTATGGGAAAAATTTCTGCTGATGAAATTCCGCAAATTATTGCGGCAAAAAATCGTGCAAAATCCGGTCCAAATGCGCCGGCTTGCGGCCTTTATTTTAAAGGAGCCGATTATATTTAAGGCATTGCTTATGACAAAGAAGCAAAATTTTCATTTGATTATTTAAATTTTTCGTAGCCGCAAATTTTTAGATCGTAACCCTCTAAGCCAATTACCGCTTTTTTGGAATTAGTTAAAAGTGTCATTTTTTTGACGCCTAAATCGGTTAAAATTTGCGCTCCAATCCCATAATTTCTAAGTTCTTGAGCTCGATTTTGAAGATAACTTTGATCGCTATTTAAAAAGTAAGAAATTTTTTCATTGGGCTGTCTGATTAACACAATAACCCCGCCTTTTTTAGAAATTTTTTTCAGGGCTTTGGTAAGTAGGCCGGAGCGAAGATTGTTTTTGTCGTCGAGACAGTCGGCAAAAATATTAACATGATGCATTCTGACTAAAGTTGCGGATTTTGAATCAATTTCGCCTTTTGTTAAAGCTAAATGTTCAATGCCGTCAATTTTGCTCTTGTAAATTATAGCCTCGAATTCGCCGGCAATTTTGCTTTGAAATTTTTGCTTACTAACTATTTCGATTAACTTTTCGTGTTGGCGGCGATATTCGATTAAATCAGCAATTGTCGCAATTTTGAGTTTATGCTCTTTGGCAAACTCAATTAAATCAGGCATTCTGGCCATTGTGCCATCGTCTTTCATAATTTCGCAAATCACTCCAGAAGGATTTAAGCCAGCCATTTTAGCAATATCTACCGCCGCTTCGGTATGGCCAGCGCGTACTAAAACTCCACCATCTTCAGCTTTTAGCGGAAAAATATGACCGGGAGTTACTATTGAATCTTTACCTTTTTTTGGATTGATGGCGTCGGAAATTGTTTTAGCGCGATCAAATGCTGAAATTCCGGTTGAAATTCCTTCGCGTGCCTCAATTGAAACGGTGAAAGCGGTTTTGTTGCGTGATTCGTTATTTAGCGACATTGAAGGTAAATCGAGTTCGTTAACTCTTTGTTTAGTTAAAGCTAGACATATTAGGCCACGACCATATTTGGCCATAAAATTAACTTGCTTATCGTCGCACATTGAAGCTGGAATCACTAAATCGCCTTCATTTTCACGATCTTCATCATCAACTAAAATAAACATTTTCCCCGCTTTAGCTTCGGCAATAATTTCAGGAATTGAAGCTAAGTATTTTTTTTCTTTGTTGGTCATGTTTTAAGATTTTGTTTTTAAAGACATTTCGCGACGCATAAAATCATCAAATAATGGTACGGTAAACTCCATATCGCCGTAAGATGGACTATGAATCATACCTTTTTTTATAAGGCTCGCCCTAATTGGAGCAACTGCTTGCGGTTTTACTTGTAACTTATCAGCTATGTCACCGGATCTATGTGTTCCGCTTCCAAATTCTGCTAAAGCTAGTAAATATCTTTTTTCTGATGGTGTTAAACGATCAAAACGAACGCGAAAAAAGCTTTCATCTAGGCGTTTTAAAGATGCTTCTGTTGCTTTTTTGATAATTTCAAGATCAATTTCTTTTTCTGTTGCTAGGTTCCAAGCTTGATAACCCCACTCCTGCAAAAAGTAAGGATATCCTTCAGTTTTTGTGATTATTTCGTTTAAGGCATTTTGCGTAAATATTACTCCTTGTTCTTTTACAGGTTCTTGAAGTGCCAGAATCGCATCTTCATGATTTAGGGGGCCTATTTGAGGATAGTCGAATAATCTTTCAGAATATGATTTTGAACGACCAGCAAGTCCAAGAATTTGAGGTAATCCTGCAGCTATTAATACAAGAGGTAGTTGTCTTTGTGAAACTCTGTGAATAGCCATTATTAAAGCACTAAATTCCTTTTCAGACAAATACTGAATTTCATCTATAATGATTGAAATTGCAGTTTTGCGGTCTTGTGCCGCCTCAGCTATTGCTTCAAATAATACAGGAAGATCTGACTCTAGATCTCCACTATCGGCTGCACCAATTTCAGGATCAATGTCAAGGCTAATTTCTAAATCATTTACCTTCATTTTGATACCGTTGAAAAAGCTTTTTAAAACTCTAAGACCTCTTTTTACTTTTTGATTTAGATTCTCCATTTGATCTAAACTAAAAAGAATCTGTCTCAATGGTGGTATTAATAAAGAAGTTAGATTTTTTCCTTCATGAGCTTCTAGCAGAATTGACTTAAAGTTTTCCTTCTGTGCATGATTATGTATTTCATTTAATAATACGGTTTTACCAACACCCCTGAGGCCAACTAATATAAAGCTTTTTTCTGATTTCTGATTTTTTAATCGGCTTAAAACTATTTTTGCTTTATCTAAGATTATTTTTCTTCCCGCTAATTCTGGTGGTGGAGATCCAGCTCCTGGTGAAAATGGATTGGTTATTGGATCCATGGTTTTATAGAAAGTTTAAGGAAATATATATAAAAACCATTATAACTTGATAAACTTTCTATATTCAATCTGTTCTTACAATCATTTTATAAACATAGCGCGCCATGGCGTCAATTTCGATATTTAGCTGATCGCCAATCTTGTAATTACTAAAAATTGTATTCTCCAAAGTGTGCGAAATGATATTTACGCTAAATGAATTTTTATTTACTTCATTGACCGTAAGTGAAGTGCCATCAATGGTAACCGAGCCTTTTTCGCTGATAAATTTCATCAGATTTTTTGGCGCTAAGAAAGTGAATTGATGTGATTCTTTTATTTTTTTAATTTTGGTGATTTTTATTACATCATCAATATGTCCTAAAACCATGTGGCCACCAAGTTCGTCGCCAACTCTTAATGCAAATTCAAGATTAATTTTTTGATCTTTTTCCCAGTTGGAAATTGTTGTTTTGTCGCAAGTTTCTTTTGAAGCCTGAAAGGATAAAAAAACTGCTTTTTGCAGATTTTTTTTTGTGATTAAAGTTAAGCAAATGCCGTTGCAGGCAATAGAGCAGCCAATTTCAAGTTTTCGCTTAAAAGATTTTTCGGGTAAGGAAATTGTGAGTAGTAAATCAGAGCTTTCATTTTTTTTAACTTTTTCAACTTTGCCGATATTTGTGATTATTCCGGTGAACATTAAATGGTGAGATTATGCGTTATTAAGCGTTTCAAGTTTTAAAAGTTGTGAGCTGATTTTTCAGTCTTTCATCATGCGGTTTGTTTATTTTCCGACAATTTTTTTAATTTTTTTGATAGCATTTTCTTCTATTTGGCGAATCCGTTCGCGCGAGACTTTGTAAATTTGACTTAATTCTTCCAAGGTCATCGATTCTTCGCTTAATTGCCGCTTAATCAAAATATCTTTTTCACGATCATTTAATGCTGCGAAAGCTTTCTTGAATAATTCTTCTTGGCGTGATTTTTCTTGTTTTGAAATGGCAATTTCTTCTTGCGAAGCTTCATTTGAAGAGATTGTGTCACCAACTTCAATTGTATCATCTTCAAAGCCAATTGGTGCGTTTAATGATGAATCTGATTGCGAAAGTCTAGAATCCATTTCCACCACTTCTTTGTGAGAAACACCCAAATCTTCGGCAATTTTATTAACATTTTCTTGTGAAAGTGACTTATCGCCAATGGCCTTTATTTTCTTTTTAATTTTGTGAAGGTTGAAAAAGAGTTTTTTTTGTGCTGCCGTTGTTCCTATTTTAACTAAAGACCAAGAGCGCAAAATATAATCTTGAATATAGGCCCTAATCCACCACATGGCATAGGTTGAGAAGCGGAAACCTTTGCGCGGCTCAAATTTTTTTACCGCTTGCATCAGACCCAGATTTCCTTCGGAAATTAAATCAACAACGGGAAGCCCGTAATTTCGGAATTTTCCAGCCATTTTTGCTACAAGTCGTAAGTGGCTTTGGACTAGCATTTTTGCGGCTTCTTTGTCGCCTTGTTCGGCAAATTTTACGCCGTAATTAAATTCTTCTTCTTTTGTTAAAATGGGGAATTTTTGTATTTCTTTGAGATATTTTATTAAGCCGCTTTCGCCTAGCTTTAAATCTCTATTACTTTTTCTTGATGAAATTTCTTTCATTTTTTTGTCGAAATAAGTGATTTGTTTGCGATTTTTTTATTTGGAAGCGGGCGGCAAATATTGTTTTTGTGATCAATTTTCAAGGTGAGTAAGTTAAATTAAAGTCGTACTTTTAGCTGAAAAATTGCCTAAATTCCGCTGACATTGATTTTGTATTTTTTGCCAAGGTAAGACATAATATCTTTTCTGGCCTGAAGTTCTAAAACTGAGTTATAAATGATGATTTCCGAGATCATGCCAGAGAAGGCTGAAGATCCAATTTTATTACTTCCAACTGTTAATCCTTTAAGTGAGTTATTGCCAATATTTATTAGTGAATCGCCAATTTTATTGTTCGCATCATTGAGATAAAATTGAGAAGATGAGCCGTTTAAATAGGCGCATAAAATGTAATCAGTTTCGGTTTCAATTGTTGCTGGGTTTGTTGAGGTTGCGGTGTTAATTGATAGGCCGGCGTTAATATTTATAGAATTATTGCGAATTCCTAATGAAGAACTTCCTCCGCTATTATGCGAATCTAAAAGAACTTGAGTCGCTGAATTTACGATTGCAGTCGGTCTGAAAACAATCAAAATTGTGTTTTGATTGGAACTGCCTTGAAAGAAGTTGGAAAGTGAAAAATTTGATGTTCCATTAAATGAAATGCTAGGAAGGTGATTAATGCCATCAATTACATATTTTGCGCCATTATCAGCAGTTTTAGTTAAGGTATTTTTTTTGCTAAGACCGGCATTTGAAGATGGACTTAGGTCGAACCAAGAGGTTAGATTTTTTTCATCAACAGAATCATTTTTATCAAATGAATCCATCATCGAAGTTTCGTACCAAGCAACTAAACTTCCTGATTCTGGGACGATTGATTTTGAGGTGTAAGACCTTGCGGTGGCTAATCTTGAAGATCTGACAAGACCGGATCCTTTAATGATTCCAGTGATTAACATTGATATGATGATCACCACAATAGACATCTCAACAAGGGAGAAGGCTTTTAAAGGAAGCGGTCTTTGTCTTTTTTTCATTTTAGTTTGCTTGCATCCAAGTTGTTATTGGGTTTTTTGCTGCCTTAACATCATCCAATCTTCTTCTTGGGGTTGAAAGTGGATAGTTATGAAATCTCTCACCTTTTCCTTCCGCAACTTCTTTTGCGATGAAAATCATGGTATTTATGAATTCATCTATTGTTTGTTTTGTTTCCGTTTCGGTTGGTTCGATGAGCATGGCGCCTTGAACCACAAGAGGAAAAAACACAGTCATTGGGTGAATTCCATATTCAACTAAAGCTTTGGCGATATCGAGAGTTGAGGTTCCTTGAGCTTTTTGAATTTTATCAGTTAGTAAGCATTCATGCATACAATTGCCTTCAAAAGGAACATGATAGTGATCTTTTAACTTCGCTAAAATGTAGTTAGCGCTAAGAACTGCATCTTCGGCAACTTTTTGTAAGCCATCCGCTCCATGAGAAAGCATGTAAGTTAAAGCTCTAACATGCATACCAAATTGACCGTTAAATCCTTTTACTTTGCCACAACTGCTTTTTGGTGCTACTAAGCAAAAAATATCGCCGTCTTTTTCAACATGAGGGGTTGGTAAAAATTCCGCTAATTCTTTACGAACTGCAATTGGCCCAGATCCTGGTCCGCCGCCGCCGTGAGGAGTTGAAAATGTTTTATGCAAGTTGAAATGCATAACATCAACTCCAACATCGGCAGGTTTTACCTTACCAACAATGGCGTTATAATTGGCGCCATCGCAATAAAAATATCCGCCAACAGAATGAATTAAATCGGCGATTTTTTTGATATTTTTTTCAAATTTTCCACAAGTGTTTGGATTTGTAATCATGGTTCCAGCTATTGATTTACCATGTTCTGAAACCAATTTTTCCAGAGCTAAAACATCAATTAAACCTTCTTTGTCGGAAGGGATTATTTTTATTTCAAATCCGCACATTGCTGCGGTTGCTGGGTTAGTTCCGTGCGCTGAATCAGGAATCAAAACTATTTTTCTGGTTTCTCCTTCGCCACGCGCTTCGTGAGCTTTTTTAATAACCAACATTCCGGCAAATTCGCCTTGCGCTCCAGCAGCTGGAGCAAGGGATGCAGCTCCTAAGCCAGTTAAAGTGGAAAGCCAATTTTGTAAATTATACATCAATTCCAAAGCGCCCTGAACTGTTGACTGATCTTGCAAAGGATGGATGTCTGAAAAGCCAGCAAGGCGCGCCATTTTTTCATTAAGGCGCGGATTGTGCTTCATTGTGCAAGAGCCAAGAGGGTAAAATCCGGCGTCTATTGAATAATTTTGATTTGAAAGTCTTACGAAGTGACGAATTACAGTTGGTTCGTTAACTTGTGGTAAGCCAATTTCTTGGCGTTTTGCTTGTCCGGTGCGTAAATTGAATTCAGAAATTTCAGGTAAATCAACTCCGCAAGCTCCGAGAGTTGATTGTTTAATTAAAATTTCGCTTTCGTGATTCAATCCGCCAATTTCTTTAGGGGTAAAAGTCATTTTTTATGCTATTTTTGTTTACAAAATTTCTTCTAATGCGGCAACGAGGCTTTCAATATCTTTGCTGCTGGTAAGTTCACTAACCGCAAAAATCATTTTATTTTCTTGTGCGAAGCCGCCGATAATATTTCTGGCCAAAAGTTTTTTATTCACTTCATTAGCGTTGCGAGATAGTTCGACAGTGAATTCGTTAAAGAAGTTTTTGTTTAAAATTTTAACGCCACGCACTTTTTCCAAAGCATCGGCAAGCTCACAGGCTTTTTTGTGATTTAATAAAGCCAATTTTTTAAAGCCAATTTCACCAAGTAATGAGCTATGAATTGTGAAGGCTGTAGCACATAAACCTTGGTTTGAGCAAATGTTTGAAGTAGCTTTTTCGCGACGAATATGTTGTTCGCGTGCATTTAATGTTAAAACATATCCCGGCTTGCCATCGACATCAGTTGTCATGCCGCAAATTCTTCCTGGCATTTGACGAACAAATTCTTTTTTGCAGGCAAAAAATCCAAGAAGTGGTCCGCCAAAATTTAATCCAACACCTAAAGATGAAGCTTCGCCAACGCAAATATCGGCTTGCTTTGGAGCTTCAAGTAAACCAAGTGCTAAAATTTCATTGGTAACCACGATCATTAAAGCGCCAACCGCATCACATTTTTTTCTAACTTCAGAAAGATCTAAAATTTCGCCATAAAAATTCGGATATTGAACGATAACTGCTGCGCAATTTTCGTTAATTTCGGAAACTATTTTTGCGTTATTTAAATCAAGTGAAGTTTTTGCGACTTCAAGATAATCGGGGTGAATATCGCCAAAAGTCGCAATATTTTTGCGACCTTGCTTAATTCTTAAGGCCATTAAGCAGCTTTCTGCAAGCGCAGTTGCGCCATCATACATTGAAGCATTAGCAACTTCCATGCCAGTTAAAAGGGCGATGGTGCTTTGGAATTGGAATATTGTAGCTAAGGTTCCTTGTGAAATTTCTGGTTGATATGGGGTGTAAGAAGTTAAAAATTCGGAACGTTGAATTATGTGGTCAACGGCAGAAGGTATGTGATGCCTGTAACATCCAGCACCAAGAAAAAATGGGCCTTCAGATGCGGTACGATTTTCGCTAGCAAGTGATTTTAAAAATGATTCAACCTCAATTTCACCTTGATGATTTGGTAAATTTTCGATTGGTTTTTTAAGTAAAAATTCAGCAGGAACTGAATCATAGAGCTGATCTATGTTTGAGGCGCCAATGGCCGCAAGCATTTCTTCGCGATCGCTCTGTGTTAAAGCTAAATAACGCATTTGAAATGAAAAAAAATTAGGAGGGAAAAAAGCGGCGCGCAAGTTATGAATGGCGGGTCAAAAGTCAAATTTTTTTGCGGTAATTTTTGCTGGGTTTTTGTGGTAAAAAAACAAAAAGAAGATTGTAAATAATGGGTATTTTGGTTCTTAATTAGCTAATAAGGCTGCTTTTCTGGCTAATTCGTCAGCTAATTCGTTGAACATATTTCCGGCATGGCCTTTGACCCAAATCCACTTTATTAGGTGTTTAGAGCTTTCAAAATCTAATTCTTGCCACAGTTCAATGTTTTTTATCGGTTTTTTATCAGCAGATTTCCAGCCGTTTTTTTTCCAATTTAAAATCCATTTTGTGATGCCATCCATTACATATTTGCTGTCAGTGTAAAGATTGATTTCGCAAGGTTTTTTTAATGTTTTTAAAGCTTCAATGGCTGCGCGAAGCTCCATTTGATTGTTAGTTGTTTGGCTTTCCGATCCAGATATTTCTTTTTGATGTTCTTTGTAAATTAAAACAGCTCCCCATCCGCCACGACCAGGATTTCCTAAGCAGGCCCCATCAGTGTAAATTTCAATCATTTTTGCTTAAAATTTTAGATTTATTTTTTGCTGCTTTAATTGCATTTGTGAAGATTTTTTCTAATCCGCAGTCTTGTTGTAAAATGTCGATTGCGGCTTCTGTTGTTCCGCCTTTTGAGGTTACAGAATTGCGAAGTTGAGTAAAGTTAAGACCTGAATTTCGAGACATTAGCGAGCTTCCTAGAAATAGAGTTTTAACCAGTTCTTCAGATTGTTTTTGAGGGATTTGGTTTTCTTGTGCAATTTTGCTAAAAATTTCTTGTAGTAAAAAAATATAAGCTGGGCCAGAGCCAAAAATGGCAGTTGCGGCATCGAATAAATTTTCGTTTTTTAAAGCTAAAGTTGCGCCAAATTTGGTAAATATTTTTTCAAGATTTAGTAATTCTAATTCGTTAATATTTTTGTTGGCCAGAAAGGTAAAAATTCCTTGCGAATCTTTAATTGGAAGGTTTGGCATCGAGCGAATTATTTTTGCTTTTTCGCCAAAAATTTCTTCAAAAAAAGCAATTTTTTTGCCAGCTAAAATCGAGATAAAGATTGTATTTGGATGAAAAATATTTTCTTTGGCAAAGTTTTTTAAAATCTGCTCTGAGCCTTGTGGTTTTATGCAGATAAAAACTATATCAGCGTGGTAATTTTTTGGTAATTCGGAAGCGCTTTTGGCATAAAAAATGCCTGAAATTTGTTCACGATTATTTGGTTTTAAGGCTGATATTTGTGAGGTTTGGAAGCTTTTTTCTTTGATAAGATTTTGAGCAATAATTGCCCCCATTTTTCCGCAACCAAGAAAAAGAATTTTTTGCATTATTGGGGTATTTTCAATTTTCGTGCTTGAGAAGTCTTCATCTAAAGCGTGGTGAGCAATAGATGGAATTGTTGGTTAAGATTTGCGATCTGCTATTGCTTGTTTGATTGAAGCTATTGCTTTTGCTGGATTTAGTCCTTTAGGGCAAGTGCTGGTGCAGTTCATGATGGTGTGGCATCTATAAAGTTTGAAAGGATCTTCAAGAGCGTCAAGCCTTTCTTCTGTAGCTTCGTCTCTTGAGTCAGCGATCCATCTTTGTGCCTGTAATAAAATTGCTGGACCTAAATATTTATTTGAATTCCACCAATAGCTTGGACAAGAAGTTGAGCAGCAAGCGCACATAATACATTCATAAAGGCCATCGAGTTTTGCTCTTTCTTCTGGGGTTTGTGACCTTTCGCGATTTGGATTTTGAGGAGTTTCTGCCTGCAACCAAGGTTTTATTGATTTATGCTGTTCGTAAAAATGAGTTAAGTCAGGGACTAGATCTTTCACGACCGGCATGTGCGGTAATGGATAAATTTTTACATCAGAGCTTTTGCAGTCTGAAATTGCTTTTGTGCAAGCTAAAGTATTTGTGCCATCGATATTCATGGCACATGATCCGCAAATTCCTTCGCGACAAGATCGGCGGAAAGTTACACTAGAATCATGTTCGGATTTTATTTTGATTAACGCATCAAGAACCATTGGGCCGCAATCGTCTAAGTCAATTTCAAAGCGATCAATATGAGGATTTCTTTTTTCAAGATCCTCTGGATCGTAGCGATAAATTTCAAAAATTCGGACATTTTTTGCGCCTTCTTTGGCCTTAAAAGTTTTGCCCGCTTTTTTATCAATTTGAGAGTTTTTTGGGAGTGTAAATTCTGCCATTTTTGACCTGTAATTTGTGAATTAATAAACCCTTTTTTTAGGTGGGAAAGCCTGAACTTCATTAGTTAAAGGCTTTAAAATGACTTCGCGGAAGTCAGTTTTTGTATTGCCATTCTCATCGCACCACATGATTGAGTGTTTCATCCAATTTTCATCGTCGCGATCTTTGTAATCGTCACGAGCTTGTGCGCCACGACTTTCTTTTCGATTTAAAGCGCATTTTATAGTTACAAGCGCTTGTCCTCTTAAGTTATCAAGTTCAAGAGCTTCTATTAAGTCGCTATTCCAAATGGTTCCATGGTCTTCGATTTTTATATCCTCAAATTCATTAAAAATTTCAGACATTTTTTGAACCCCTTGGGATAATGATTCTTCAGTTCTAAATACTGCAGCATGCGTTTGCATGCATTTTTGCATTTTGCCGCGAATTACTGAGGTCGGAGTTTTGCCGCTAGCATTTCTAATTTTGTCAAATCTTGCAATTGATTCTTCGCCAGCATTTGATGTTAAATCTGGCTGAACAGCATTTGGTTTAACAACTTCTGCAGCACGAATTGCTGCGGCGCGACCAAATACAACTAGGTCTAGCAAGGAATTTGACCCTAAGCGATTTGCTCCATGAACTGAAACGCAAGCCGCCTCACCAATTGCCATAAGGCCAGGAACGATTTCAGTTTTACCATTTTTTACCGTTAAAACTTCTGCTTTGTAATTGGTTGGGATTCCGCCCATGTTATAATGCACGGTTGGCAGCACCGGAATTGGTTGCTTTGTAACATCAACCCCAGCAAAAATTTTTGCAGTTTCTGAAATTCCAGGAAGGCGTTCGTGTAAAATTTTTGGATCAAGATGATTTAGGTGAAGATATATGTGATCTTTGTTTGGACCAACTCCACGACCGGCCATGATTTCCATAGTCATGGCGCGAGAAACGACATCTCGACTAGCTAAATCTTTTGCACTTGGAGCATATCTCTCCATGAAGCGTTCACCTTCGGAATTGACTAAATAACCACCTTCGCCACGCGCTCCTTCTGTTATCAAGCATCCTGAACCATAAACTCCAGTTGGATGAAATTGTACAAATTCCATATCTTGTAATGGCAATCCGGCTCTTAAAACCATAGCATTTCCATCACCGGTGCAAGTGTGAGCGGAAGTTGCTGAAAAGTAGGCTCTGCCATATCCACCAGTTGCCAAAACCACCATTTGCGCTTTGAAGCGATGCATTTTGCCGTCCAATAAATTTAAGGCAGTTACTCCGCGACAAATTCCATTTTCCATGATTAAGTCGAGAGCAAAAAATTCGATAAAAAATTGTGCGTTATGTTTTAAAGATTGTTGATAAAGAGTATGTAATATTGCGTGACCAGTTCTATCTGCTGCTGCGCAGGTTCTTTGTGCAGGACCTCCTTCGCCAAATTTTTTTGTCATTCCTCCGAAAGGGCGTTGATAGATTTTGCCTTCTTTGGTTCTGGAAAATGGCACGCCATAATGTTCCAACTCAATAATTGCATCAGGAGCTTCTTTGCACATATATTCAATTGCGTCTTGATCTCCAAGCCAATCTGAGCCTTTAATTGTATCAAACATGTGCCATCTCCAATCATCTTCCCCCATATTTCCTAAGGCGGCAGAAATTCCCCCTTGAGCGGCAACTGTATGAGATCTGGTTGGAAAAACTTTTGTTATACAGGCGGTTGATAATCCTTTTTGAGCTATACCAAATGTTGCACGAAGTCCAGCGCCGCCAGCTCCAACAACAACGACATCAAATTCATGATCTATGATTGAGTAATTTGCGATTTTTTGTTCTGACATTTTTTATCCTATTAAGTGAAGTCTGATGATTGCTATTACAACAGCAACTGAAGTAACGATGGAAAGAAAGTTGATTAGCATTATGTAAAAATGCATTTTGGTTTTGTTTGGAATATAGTCTTCAATAATCACTCTTAAACCAAGCGATCCGTGATAAAGAGATGTTGTGATGAGAAGTATTCCCATTACTGCATTTATTGGATAAGCAAAAAATACTGGTAAGTAGCTTTGTGGGTCTTCAACAATTTGAACAAAGGATAGAACAAGCCATATAATCAAAGGAATTAGAGCAATTGCGGATATTTTTTGTGCTATCCAATGATGAGATCCTGTTTTGGTCGAGGGGGCGATTTTGATTTTTTTCATATTTAAAAGAATTTTAAAAATATTACGGCGCCAATTGTAAGTGCTGTAAGAGTTAATGATGAGCCTATAACAATTAAACCATTTCTCTGAGCAGTTTTTAGTTCAAATCCTTTACCAAGGTCCCAAAATAAATGTCTGATTCCGTTACAAAAATGATAATAAAGAGAAAAGGTAACGCCAATTGAAGCTAGAAGGAATAGTTGTTTAAAGATTTCATTCATTGGGCAATCGCAATGCTCCATTGATTCCAATGTGTTTATTTGGTAAGTGTAGTAAACGATGTACCAAGAAATTGTGACGATTGATAAGTATAAAATTACACCAGTGAGGCGGTGCATAATTGAGGTGATTGAGCAAATATTCCATTTGTAAATTTGCAGGTGAGGCGAGGTTGGGCGGTTTTGATTTGTTTCCATTTTTAACAAAATTTTTTGTAGGGAATTTTCGCCGCGAAAATAGAATTCGATTTCTTCTTTACAAGTGGGCTTGGTAAAAAATTGCAATTGAGTTTATTTGTCTTTTTGCTGTCAAATTCTGACAATGAATTAATGCTAATGGTTATTTTGACGATTAATTATGAGATTAAAAAGAATTGTTTTTGGTATTGGATCAAATGTTGGTGATCGTGAATTTTACTTAAATCAGGCGGTTAATTTATTAGAGCGCGATCTTGAATTATCTTCACTTAAAAGGTCGAATATTTTTAAAAATCAAGCCATGCTTTTACCGAATTCTCCGTTAGAATGGGATGTTGAATTTTTTAATATTGCAGTTTCTGGCGATGTTGATTTGGAAAAAAATAGTCCGCAAAAAATTTTAGAAATTACTCAAAAAATTGAGAAAAAAATCGGGCGCAAAAACCGCGGTAGGTGGGCTCCGCGTGAAATTGATATTGATATTTTGATAATTGATGGATTAGCGCTAAAAATAGAAAATCAACTTGAAATTCCGCATCCGGGAATTTTGAGCAGAGATTTTTTTATTAAAACTGTTGCTGAAATTGAGTTAAAATTATTAGAGTCCCTTATTAACAGCAGCGCTGTAGAGACTTGTTTTTAAGGCGATTGCGCAAAAAATCATTTTTATTTAAAGGCTCTGATTTTGCGTGGTTTTTAAAATGATGTTCGAGATATTTTTTATAAGCAAAATTGCCGCTCAAATATTCTAAAATTATCACTATTTTTTCGACGATTTTTTTTCTGCAAAAAACAAAATTTACTAAAATTTTTTTCATTTTTTGCGTATTAATTTTTGACATGAATCAAGAAAAACAATCCATAAAATGGCTAAAAAACTTAAGGCGATTGAGCTAAGTAATTTCTGATTAAAAATTGTTTTTTTGGCAATTTCAATTTGACTTAAATCAAGCATTTTAGAGTCGATTTTTAACTGCCAATCTTGTGCCGCCGCTAAAAATCCAATTTTAACATCTGGTGAAAAAACTTTTTCATAAACGGCAAAACTTACCGTTATTAAAACGAAGATCAAAGGAATTGCTGTAACGAAGAAATATTTCTTATTTTTACTTTTTAGAATGATTGTTGTGGCTAAAGTTAAGGCTATTCCAGCAAGCATTTGATTCGACATGCCAAAAAGTGGCCATAAAATATTAATTCCGCCGCTTGGATCCAAAACCCCCATATACAAAAAATATCCCCAGCAAGTTACAACCAAAAGACTTGAAAAGATTGCGTTAATATTTGGATTAAGTTTTTTGAATTTTTTTAGACCAATCAAATCTTCAAGCATGAATCGAGCAACTCTGGTTCCGGCGTCTAGAGTTGTAAGAATAAAAATTGCTTCAAACATGATTGCGAAATGATACCACATTGAAAGCATATTTTTGCCAAAAGCGGAAGAAAAAATACTAGCCATTCCAACCGCTAAAGAAGGGGCGCCACCAGTTCTTGAAAGAAGCGAATTTTCACCCATTTGAGAAGCTAAATTTTTCATTGTTTCGTTTTCTAAATGAAAGCCCCAAGAAGATATTGTGCTGGCTGCGTCAATTCCCAAAACTGACGAGGGGGAGTTGATGGCAAAATAAACACCAGGCTGCAAAACGCAGGCGGCAATTATTGCCATTATTGCTACTGATCCTTCTAATAACATGCTTCCATAACCAACTAAACGAATATCTTTTTCGTTGGAAATTATTTTTGGCGTGGTGCCAGAGGCTACCAGTGAGTGAAATCCAGAAATTGCGCCACAGGCGATTGTAATGAATAAAAATGGAAAAATTTTGCCGCTGAAAATTGGTCCGCCGCCATCAATAAATTGAGTTAAGGCCGGCATTTGAATTTCGGGCCGAAAAATAAATAGAGCAATTGCCAACAAAAGAATTGTGCCAATTTTTAGAAAGGATGAAAGATAATCTCTTGGCGCCAACAGAAGCCAAACCGGAAAGGTGGCGGCAGAAAAGCCATAAATTATTACTGAAATTGCTAAAAATTTTTCACTACGATTAAAAATCGCTGACCAATAATCGTTATAATGAATCGATTTTCCGCCATAAACTGCGAGCAAAAAAAGCCCCAATCCAACCAAGCTTGCTTCAATAACTCCTGTTGGTCTGATATAGTAAAGATAAACGCCAACTAGCATCGCAATTGGGATTGTCATTAAAACTGTAAAACTTCCCCAAGGGCTATGAGCCAAGGCTTTAACAACGATTAAGCCGAGGACTGAAATTAGAATTATAATAATTGCAAAAGTGCCAATTAAAGCTGCAAATCCGCCAATTTTACCAATTTGCTCTTTCGTCATTTGCCCTAGTGATTTGCCGTCATTTCGGACAGAAAAGAATAGAATTACAAAATCCTGAACGGCTCCAGCAAATAAACAGCCAATTAAAATCCATAAAGTTCCTGGTAAATAGCCAAATTGTGCCGCCAAAGTTGGTCCTATAAGCGGTCCTGGACCGGCTATTGCTGCAAAGTGATGACCAAAAACAACCCAGCGATTTGTTGGTACAAAATCTTTGCCGTCATTAATTCTTTTTGCTGGCGTTTTGATTGCGGGATTTATTTGCAAAACTTTTGTCGCAATCCATGCGCTATAAAAGCGGTAAGCGATAAGTTGTGAACAAATACAGGCGCATAAAAACCATAAAGAAGAAATGTTTTCGCCGCGAATTATTGCGATTCCACCAAGTGAAGCAGCGCCAGTAATTCCAATGATAAGCCAAGTAAAAATTGGTAAAATTTTATTTTGCATTGTGTCAGAAAAAACAAAGATTGGTTTATTGGGCAACTATGTGTTGTAATTTTTTTTTCGATCGCAAAAAATTCAAAAAATTTTTGTTAAAATTTTATTCTTCAAAGCAAGCAGATCAACAGATAAAGCCTTTTTTATGTCAGAAAAAAATACCAGTTCAATTTTAGAAACAATAAAGAAAAAACTGCATAAATTAGATAAAAAATCTGAGAATAATGACCAGCCAACCCAAATTGATGACGAGTTTCAATATATTTCCTCCGCAGATCAGGTCGCAAAAGAATCACTTGTAGCTAAAAATATTCCGTCGCCTATTAGCCCTAATTTTGATGATCTTGATTTGGATGATGAAGATTCAATTGTTGCAAAAGCGCCTTCGCAGCAATATCAACAAGATATCGCCTCGCAAAGCTCAATAGCGGATAATGAAATAGATGGTCTAGAAAAGCCTTCATCAGATTGGTTAAATGATAAAAAAGAGTTGGAGAACTCTTTTGATTTAGACGAAGATAAAGATTCATCTTTTTTGGAGGAGGAATCTTTGGAAGCTGAAGATGAAGATGTTGAGTTAGAATCTTTTGAAGAAAAAAATTCACAATTTGAGCAAGAAAAAAAATCTTTTGATGAAATTTTTGAATCTTCAAATCAATCAAATTCTCAATCAAGCGAATCGTTAGAAGACTTTGATTTGAAAGAGCTTGGCTTGAGTGAAGAAGATTTTTCTAATCAAAAATTGGAGAATTTGCCGCAACAAAATGCTGCCAAAGATTCTTTTTTAAATGATGATTTAGAAATAGAGGCTCTCTTGGATGAGTATAAAAATAATGATAAACAGCATTCGTCAGAAGAAGGTCTTGATGATGGTGAAAAATTGGATTCAAAAAATGAGTCAGTTGATATTTCAACAAATGATACCGAAGATTTTGATATTTTGGAAGCTGAATTAAAAGGCGAAATGGATGTTCATTTTGACAAAGTTGAGATTGATAAAAATTCATTAATTAGTGATGAAGAGTTGCAAGAGGATGATTTTTTAAAAGAGGTTGAATTGCCAAATGAAAGTCAAAACTTAGATTCTGATTTAAATTCGAACTCGAATCAAAGCGCAAAATCAAAATTAGAATCAGAGTTAGAGCTAGAATTGGAATCAGAGCTAGAACTAGAATTGGAATCTGAATCTAGTGATATTCAAAATTCACCTTCTGCAATCGATGAATTGGAAAGCCTAGATTCCGCGGAATCTTTTTTGGAAAGTGATATAGAAAAAAAAATCGAAGAAAAAGATTCGCTTGATGTTGAAAATGGCGATAAATTTGCTGATTCAGCTATTGATTCGCAAGAAAGCGAATTAAATTTTGATGACGAATTGGATGATGATCTGCTAAATTCTGAAAATTTAGATTTAGAATTAGAGGCTCAAAAACAAGAAAATGAAAATAAAATGAAACAAAAAATCGAAGTAATTCCAACTCAAAAATCCAATCAATCTGCCGTTTCTGGCCTTGTTGTTGATTCGATTTCTGTTAATTCGAATAGAGTTTTAAAAGAAGAGACAGTAAGACAGGTAAGCGATTCAGTTAAAAAGTTAGTTGATGCCAAAAATGTTGTTGCTGGAGTTGCTAGCTTTTCACAAAGTCCAGCTTTGGGGGAGATTGCTGCACATTTGATGGAGCCTAAAATTGACAAATGGTTTAACGAAAATTTGCCAGAATTGGTAGAAAAAATTGTGCGTGAAGAGATTAAAAAGTTAATTCCAAGAGATTAGTTAAAAATTGATTTGGCTAATTAAATTCCGCCAAATTCAAGCAAAACCTCTTTCCAAATATCGTATTTTTCAATTGGCAAATTGCGCATTGGGCTGCATAAATCAATTGCTCTCTTCGCATTATCAATGGCGATTTTGTAATTGGATTCTTTTGGATTTTCGTATCTTTCTTCGTCAAGCACTGAATCAAGATTTGATGAAATATAGCCATCAATACTTATTTGAACTTTTAAAGAAATTTTAATATTGCTTTCGAGTTGCGTTTCGCTAACGGCGCGACTGTAGCACATTTTTAATTGCGACTGAATATTGAATTTTTCTCGAGCTGATAGATCTAAACTTGCTATTGTGTTTGCGGTTTCTTCATCTCCGTTTTCCGAGATTTCACTTTGTGAAGCGTTGGTTGCTTTTGTATCTTTGACTTCTTCTTTGATTGCTTCTTTTTCCTCGATTATTTCTTCTACTGTTGGTGATTTTTCTCCCAATTCCTCATTATTTTGAAAGTTCTGTTCGGTTTTTTTGATTTCTTGATTGCTTTGTTGAGGTTGGTTGTTTTGAGATTTTTTTTCGATTTTAGCTTCTCTGGCTTTTGAAATTTTTTTCAGCGGCTTTAGGCTGCTTGAATTTTGGTTTCCAGACATTGAAACCAAGCTAACAGAGATTTCGCTTGTTTTATTTTCATCAAATTCTGGCGAGTGGAAGTTGTTGTAAATTGTAAAAAGAAAAGCGAGGTGCAGAAATAGTGAATAGAGAATATTTTTAATCATTGAGCCATTTCTGTAACTAAAATAACTTGATCAAATCCAGCAAGATTTAAAGTTTTGATTACTTCCATTACTCTTCCGTAATTTAGCTCTTTATCAGCTCTGACATGAATTTTGTTACTTAAATTATTTTCGGTTATTTCTAAAATTTTTGGTGCTAAGGCGGTTAATTTTATCAATTCCTCCTGAAGAAAAATTGTTCCATCTGATTTTACAGAAATTGTGATTGGTTGATTTTTTTCGTTAATCGCATTCAGGCTTCCTTGTGGAAGATTTATGTCAACTCCGCTTGTCATCATTGGTGCGGCAACCATAAATATAATTAACAAAACCAGCAAAACATCAACAAATGGCGTGATATTTATATCGCTTACAACTCGTCTTTTTTTGGAATTTTTTTGATTTAACTGAAATGCCATTAATTACCTGATTTTTTTAAAACAAAAATTGAGTCAGATATTGGTTTTCCTAGCTCAATATCGGCAAGGGTTACTTCGATAATTTGATCTAGATCATTTTTCACTTCCATTTTTATAAATTTTAATGGCTTCATTTCGAAAATTAGACTGAATTCTCCAGCCTCTTTTCTATTTTTTTTCATTAACGAAATACGGATTTGACCATTTTTTTTGCTTATATTTTTTACTTCTACATCTTTTGCATCAAAAGATATGTTTGGTCTGGTTAGGAGAGAGGCTGGGGTTGAATTAGTGCTGAGTCTTGATATTTCATCAAGCTCAATGTCGTAATAAGAAAGAATTGCGCCATTTACCGCGATGATAATTTGCGGCTGGTTGATATATTCGATTCTCATTTTTCCAGGTCGAGAGAGGTAGAATTTACCTTTGACTGAACTGTTGCTAGAAGTTTGTTGAGTAAAGTTTGCTGTTAGGGTTTTAATGTTGTTTAGGTATGATTCTATTTCTTTTAAATCTTCTAGATATTTTTCACTTATATTTTCAGCTGCCATTAATTTTGAAGAAATTGATAGGCATAAGGCAATCGTTGCGTAAGCTAAAATTTTTGCAAAACCGGCTGTGTTTTTAGCTCTTTTATTTGGGAATTTTTTTTTGTTGAAAAATTCGCTTCGCAAGAAGATCTGGAAAATCATTTTAAAGATTTTTTTCAAGCGAAGCATGTGATTTTAGTCTTACTTAAGATTTGGAATGGTAAATTTTTTCATCAAGAGATCCTTCTGATTTATCAACTATTAAGGTAATAGCGCTGTCGCCAGTTATATTTATAGTTGTTCTAACCATATCAAGAACTCGATCAACACCAAGAATTATCCCAATTCCTTCGATCGGCAGACCAACTGATGTTAAAACCATGCTCATGAATATAATTGAGCCACTTGGAATTCCGGCTGCGCCAATTGAACCAAGTGTGCATGTCAAAATTAGCATCATGTAATTTTGAGTTGTTAAATCAATCCCGTAAGCTTGCGCAAAGAAAAGGGCGCAAATTCCAAGATAAATGGCGGTTCCATCCATATTTATACAAACTCCTAACGGCATTAAAAAGTTAGAATTTGTCTTAGATACTCCCATCCTCTCCTGCAATTGATTCATTGCTGTAGATAAAGTTGCTTTACTGCTGCTTGTTGCAAATGCGATTGATTGGGTAAAGAGAATTTTTTTGTAAAATGGAATTGGTGACATGCGGGCAAAAATCAAAATCATGATTCCAAATACAAAATATTGGAATAAGCAGGCTGCCAGAACCGCGATTATAAGCTTTAGTAAGGCTTGAATTATATCCATTCCTTGGGTTCCTATAACCCAAGAAATAAAGCCAAAAACTCCAAGGGGGGCTAATTTGATGATTATTTCAATCATTTTAAAAGTAACCTGAGAGGTTGACTGGATTATCTCTCTTAGTGGTTTTGCTTTTTCTCCAACTATGTTTATTACAACGCCAGTAAAAATTGAAAAAATAATTATTTGCAAAAAGTTGTCATTAGTCATTGCGGCTAATGGATTGGTTGGAATTAAACCAAGTAAAAAATCTGAAATTGCTGGAGGTGCTTTTGCTTCAATTTGACTTACGCCAGAGGTCTCTAAAATCATATGTAAATCAACGCCTTGACCTGGGTGAAAAATTATCCCAGCAGACAGTCCAATGATAACTGCAAAAATTGCTGTCATTATATATGTTCCAAAGCCTTTTAAGCCAACTCTGGTAAAGTTTCCTTGGCCATTCATCGAAGTAATTCCTGACAAAAGTGCAAAGAAAATCAAAGGAACAATAACCATTTTTACTAAGTTAATAAAAATGGTTCCAAAAATTTTAAGGCCTGCTGCCTTTTCACCTAAAACTAATCCAGATATTATGCCCAAAAATAAGCCAATAAGAACCTGTTGCCAAAGTTTCATAATTTAATTTTTTGATTAATTTTTTAAGTTCGAAGGGTGTGTGAATTGCGATCGGAGGGGTAGAGCGGTCCTGAAAATCACATTTAGTTATAATCTTGGTTAATTTTCTTAGTTTAGGGTTTTTCTAATGTCAAAATTTTTTTCTTGGTTATGAAGTTGTTCAAAATAAGAGTTTTGCTAATTTTTTTGTAAAAATTGACTACTTAATACTTTGCTTTTTGTGGACTTGTAAAGCTTAAATGATTAATTGCAAAATTTAACTCTTTGACTTTTAAAAATGAGAAACAATTTTTGAAAATCTATCTGCAATTTTAGATTTCCTCGGTTCTCAATTCGTAAAAAATCATCAAAATGAAAAGAATTATATCAGCTTTGCTGCTTAGCTTTGCCATTATTTCTATGGCCGCAGAATCATTTGCCGCTACAAAATATGTTTCAATTGGCACTGGGGCCATAACCGGAGTTTATTATCCAGCTGGTGGAGCGATTTGCAGATTGCTGAATCGAGGCAGAAAAGATCATGGAATAAGATGTTCAGTTGAATCAACCGGAGGATCGGTTGCTAATTTAAATGCTATAAGAAGTGGTTCTTTAGATTTTGGCGTTGTTCAGTCAGATTGGCAATTCCATGCTTATAACGGAACTGGTTTTTTCGCAGATCAAAAACCTTTCAAAGAGTTGCGCTCAGTATTTTCTCTTTACACAGAGACTTTCACAATGGCCGCTTTGGAGAAGTCAAATATCAACACCTTGAATGATATTGTGAATAAAAGGGTTAATTTTGGTCCGCAAGGATCTGGAATGTATGCCACCATGGAGGTTTTGATGGCAGTCAAAGGTTGGAATAAGCAAAGCTTTTCAGCTATAACTTATTTGCAACCCTCTGAGCAGTCTCGTGCCTTGTGTGAAGGTAAAATTGATGTTATGATTTATGCTGCCGGTAATCCAAATGGAGTTTTGCAAGAGGCAACACAAGGATGTAAAGTTAAAATTATTTCAATTGATAGAGACACTGTTGATAAGCTTGTGCAAGCTAATTCATTTTATGTAAAAGCTACGATTCCTGGCGGAATGTATTCTGGAAATCCAAATGATATCGAAACTTTTGGAGTTAAGGCTTCGATAGTTACTTCTGAAAAAGCTAACTTTGACGCTGTTTATAACATGACCAAATCTGTTTTTGATAATTTTGATAATTTTAAAACTCTTCATCCGGTTTTTTCTTCTTTAAAAAAAGAGGATATGATTCAGGCTGGAAATTCAGCTCCAATTCATCCAGGGGCTTTGAAGTATTTTAAAGAAATTAAGTTGATCAAAGAGTAATTATAATGATCATTTTGGCCCTACATAGATTTTTATGTGGGGCTTTTTTGTGGGAATTTTTAGGTCGTGATGAGAAAATTATTAAGCCTAGCTTTATTGTTATTGCTTTTTAGTTGCTCATACAAGCCTATTTTTGAGAATAATCAAAAATATTTAACGGCTGGAAAAGAAAAAGCTGATGCTGATTTTCAGATTTGTAACAAACTTTCAAAAGATTATTTAGATCAATATAAGGCTAGAAGAGTCGCAAAACAGGCGGTGAGAAAAGGTGTGATTGGTGCGATTACTGGCGCTATTACTGGAGCAGTTTGGGGAAATAACTCTCGGTCAACTTTGACTGGTGGTTTAATAGGTTTTGGAGCTGGAGCTTTAGTGGGAGCTGCTTCAATTATGGGTGAGGGAAGTTTAAAGCCGGATCAAATCCAGCAAAATTATATCTCAAAGTGCTTGGTGAAAGATGGTTATGTTGTGATTGGTTGGGAATAGTTTATTGTTTAATGTTTAGCTTTTTGCGATTTCGATTTTTCGCTAAAAATTTCTTTGGCAATTTTTTCTAAAATTTTTGCTAAATCTTGATCTTCAATTGAAGTGAGATTTTTTTTTAAAAATTCACTTTCTTTCTCGGTTATTTTTATCTCTTTCTTAGTTGCTAAATCTAGCTCTAGGGGCTCTTGTTTGATAATTATTTTGTTAAGTGATTTGAAGCCGTAAAAAGCCGCAATTCTTTCTAAAATTAAATCTGAGTTGCTTTGTAAAAAAAAGCCAACCGCAGAATTATGAGCAGCTATCACTAATTTACTTTGTTGGTTTTTGCCAAAAGAAACTGCTTTCGGACTGCAAAATTTAGCATATTTTTTACCAACGATATCTTCCCAGTTTTTTATCAAATTATTCATCAGTACAAATTCTTTTTTGCTGCCATTAAATATTGGCTTTAAAAGCTTTGCGATTGTTTCGTCAATTGATTGCAATTTCGACATTTGATAAAATTTTTATCGGTTTTGCGAAGAATTTTGGTTCATTTTTCAAAATAAACTCAAGGCAGTTTTTTTCATCTTGGGCATTGTTAAAAATGGCAAAACAACTCGAACCGCTACCAGACATTTTGGCGATTTTTGCCTTATGATTTTTACTAATCGTGATAATTTTGAAAATCTCAGGGCAAATCTTAACCGCTGCGGTTTCAAGGTCATTTTTCAAGTTGAGTAATTCAAAAATATTTTGATCTAAAATAGGAAAATCAGCTGATTCTTTGGTTATTTTTTTCTGAAAATTTGCAAAAACCTCTTTTGTAGACACTGCAATTTTTGGCGTGATTAATAACGCTGATATTGATGCAAAGCCTTGATATGGAAGGATTATTTCTCCGCGCCCGCGAATAAGTGCCGAATTGGTTTGTAGAAAAAATGGAATATCGGAACCAAATTTAAGGGCGATTTCCATTAGCTTTTTTTGCTCTAATTTTAGGTCAAAAATTTCATTTAAAATTTTTAAAAAAGTTGCGGCGTTAGATGATCCGCCACCAAGCCCACCGCCAACCGGAATGTTTTTTGTTAGTTTGATTTTTAAATTTTTAGAAATTCGGAAGTTTTTTTGAAAATAATCAAAAATTTCGGTCAAAATATTATTTTTCAAATCAACAAGATTGCTAAACTCGCCATCGATTATCATTTCGAAAAAATCACTTTCTTGCACTTCTAAAACATCAAAAAGATCAATGAAGGTCATTAAAGATTCAAGTTCGTGATAACCATCAAGCCTTTTACCAATTACTTTTAGAAAAATATTTATTTTGGCGGGGCATAATTGCTTGATTTTCCTCATTTGCTGTTGGGGTTTATGGCAATTCCAAGGCTTGCACCTCCTCTTTTGATGAAAAGAAAGATTTTTTTGTCAGATTTTGTGATTCTATTGATGATTTCTTTGATTTTATCAGTGCTATTAACTGATTCTTGATTTACAGATAAAATAATATCTCCCGCCAGAATTCCTTTTAAAAAAGCTTCGGATTTAGCTGAAACATCAGAAACCAAAACTCCATTTAAAGAAGCATCAATTCCACGAATTTTTTTAATTGCTGGATTTAAATTTATTAGGCTCATGCCAAGAATTTGCTCAGAATTTGCGGTAATTTTTTTGCGCTCAATTTTTTGTGAAATTTCAGGCTTTTTTTGTTCTTCTTCTTGCAGTTTAGAGACTTTTACATTCATAACTTTGGTGCTTCCTTGGCGCAAAATGGTAAATTTGGCAATTTTTCCAATCGGGTAAGACAAGATTATTTTTGGTAAAATCTTCATGTCATTTATTTCCGTTTCGTCGATTTTTAAAATAATGTCGCTAGGCATAATTCCAGCTTGTTCAGCTGGGCCATCTTTACTTATTTCAGTAACAAAGGCGCCGCGATTTTTCTCGATATTAAAATTTTCAGCGATTTCCGTTGAAATATTTTGCACCGAAATTCCAATCCAACCGCGAACAACTTCGCCCTGATCTTTAAGCTGACGAATTACTGGCTCAATTGTTGAGGAGGGGATTGCAAAACCAATGCCAACATTGCCGCCAGATGGTGAAATTATGGAATTATTTACGCCAATAACTTCGCCATTTAAGTTGAACATTGGTCCGCCAGAGTTTCCATTATTGATAGCTGCGTCGGTTTGTAAAAATTCTTCAATTTTGCTATTGCTGAGATTTCGACCTTTGGCAGAAATTATGCCAGCGGAAAGAGAAAGGCCAATTCCGTAAGGATTTCCAGCAATTAAAATCCAGTCACCAATTCGCGCCTTGCTGGAATCGCCAAATTTCACAAAAGGAAATTCCTTTTCGCTTTCAATTTTAAGTAAGGCGATGTCGGTTTTTTTATCGATACTAATGATTTTTGCTCTGAATTTTTGCTCATTATTTAGGGTTATGATTATTTCGCTGGCATCGTCTATTACATGATTATTTGTGACCACAAATCCTTCTTTCGAAACTATAAAACCAGAACCAAATTCTTTTGCTGAAGTTGCTGTGTTGATAGATATGCTCACAACGCTTGGTAATATTTTTTCGGCAATATCGGCGAAGCTATAAGAGTTTTTTTGCGGTAAATTTGGCGTTGCGGCAAAAAGCCTTTGATTTGTTAAAATAAAGGCGGCGATGGTTAAAATTAGCGTAATATTTTTGGGCAAAATTTTGAGCGTCATTTTGTTTAATTTTTATTTCTAGATAGTTTGGCTTTGTGAATGAGTGGTTAGAAATCGGCATTCGAGCCGTTATTGAGAATGTTTTAAGCTTGATTTTAACTTATTCCAACAGCGTTATTTTGCTTTGTAAGCTTTTAATGACTGTGATCATGGTGGTGGTGGTAAATTGCGATATTATTTTTTTTACCAAAAAGAGATAAATATTCTGGATGTTCATTTACTAATTCTGGAGATCCAGAACAGCAAATGTGGTTGTTTATACAAAGAACAATATCGGTCTTTTGCATTACAGTGTGTAGATCGTGTGAAATCAACAAGATTGAGCAATTATTTTGTTTTCTAATTTCTTCTAAAATTTGATAAAAATCTTGAATTGCGGCGATGTCCATATATTGCGTAGGTTCGTCCAAAACTAGCAATTCTGGTTTATTTAAAAGGGCGCGAAAAAGAACAATTTTTTGCATTTGCCCGCCGGAAAGATGATGAACCTGTTTTGTAAGTAAGTTTTTTATTTTTAATCGGTCAGAAAGTTTGTTGAAATACTGCAAATCTAAGTTTTTTAAGTTGATGGTTGCGAAGTTCTGAGCCGTTAGTGGTATTGTTTTCTCAACAATAATTTTTTGTGGCATATAGCCAATTTTTAGGCTGGAATTTTTTATCACCTTGCCTGAGTTTGGCTTTAAAATTTCAAGTAAAATTCTGGCAATCGAGGTTTTTCCTCCACCATTTGGGCCAATTAATGTGGTGATTTTATTTTTGGCCAAATCAAGACTTATGTTGCTTAAAACCTTGTTACCATTGATTTGGAGATTGATGTTTTTTAGTTGTGCAATCATTTTTAAATTTATGAAAATTCCGAAAATTAATTTTTTTTACCGCAATATTTTTTGTTCGTTTTTCTTAAAAATTTATCAAAAATTTTGGCAGAAAAAAAAATTAGTAAATTTGATGTTTTTCAGTGCTACTTTGTTTTTTTCGGAATTTGCTTTGACGCAAAATTTGCCAGTAAAAAAAACGCAACCAAAGCCCTTAATTGCGGCGTCAATCAGTCCAATTTATCAAATAGCCTTGGCTATTACTCAAGATCAAAAAAACACTTTATTGATAATGAATCCGAAGTTTTCGGAACATGATTATCAGCTCAAAAAAGAAGATCTTCTAGTTCTAAAAAAAGCGTCTTTAGTTTTTTATCTTGATAAAGATTTGGAGCATATTTTTGCTAAAATGGCAAAAAATACAAATTTTTATGCCCTTTCTAAGGTTGCAGGAATGAAGATTTTGCCACAAAAACAAAATCAAAAGCGACAAGATTTGCATTTATGGCTTAATCCGCAAAATGGATTAAAAATTGCAGAATTTATTACCCAAAAGCTTTGTGAATTGGATGATGGAAATTGTCAATTTTATCAAAAAAACTTAAATAACTTTAAATCTGAGTTGGAAAAAGCGATTACCGTTTCGCGTCAAAATTTAGCAAAAATTGAGCCTGAAAGTTACAGTTTTTATCATGAAAGTTTTCGATATTTTGAAGATTTTTTTGCTTTGAAAGCTTTAGAAATAGTTTCAAAAGATCACGAAAGTGACCTTACAATTAAAGATGCGAGAAGGTTTTTTGAGGTAAGTAAGACAAAAAAAATAAAATGCCTTTTTGCGGAGGCTCAAAGTGAAAATTCGGCGGCAAAAAAAATTGCTGAAAAATATCAAATTTATTTCGCCGCCCTTGATTTTATTGGTAATAAGAAGAGTTACCCAAATTTAATTTTAAATATTTCAAACGATATTTCTGCCTGTTTAGCTAGATAATTTGGCTAAAATTTTTTCTAGCGCAACTTCAGAACTTATTCCAAAATGCTTAAATAAATCTTCAGCTTTTCCAGAGGCGCCAAAGTCTGACATTCCAATGAATATTCCGTCAGATCCAATAAATTGGTGCCAGCCTTGAGCTATTCCTGCTTCGATTGCAACTTTTATAACTTTTTCATCGCCTAAAATTTCTTTTTGATAAGAAGGTTTTTGTTGTGCAAATAAATCAAAGCAAGGCATTGAAACAACTCGCGCGGGAATGTTTTTTGCGGCAAGTTTTTGTTGAGTTTCTAGCGCAATAGAAACTTCCGAACCGCTAGCTATTAATGTAACTTTTGGGCTTTTGACATCGGCAAGAATATATCCGCCAAATTTACATAAATTTTCAGAACGATTTTCGCTAATGAATGGCAAATTTTGACGACTTAAAACCATGCCAGAAGGGGTTTCTTTGTTGCTTAATGCAACTTCAAAACATTCGATTGTTTCTAGGGCGTCAGATGGTCTAAAGGTATTAAAATTAGGGATTCCTCGCATCATTGCTAAATGTTCAATTGGTTGATGAGTTGGGCCATCTTCGCCAAGACCAATTGAGTCGTGAGTTAAAATGTAAATTACTTGTTGCTTCATTAATGCAGAAAGACGCATTGCTGGCTTCATGTAATCAGAAAATACAGCAAAAGTTCCGCCGTAAGGTATAAAATTGCTGTGCAAAGATAGGCCATTCATTATTGCCGCCATTGCATGTTCGCGAACTCCGTAATGAATGTAGCGACCAGAAAAATCATCTTTTGTCACTGATTTAGTGTGGCTGGTTTTAGTTAAAACCGATTCGGTTAAATCTGCTGATCCGCCAATTAATTCAGGGAGTTGCGAGGTTAAAAATTCTAAAGTTATTTGAGACGATTTTCTTGAAGCTTGTTTTGGTTTTTCACTGCAAATCTTGTTTTTAAATTCGGTGATTTTTTCAGCAAAATTTTCTGGTAATTTTTTATCAAGAATTCTGGTGATTTCTGCCAATTTTTCTTTTGATAAATTTGCAAAATCTTTTTGCCATTTTTGATATTTTTCTATTGATCTATTCGAGGCCTCGAGCCATTTATTGGTAAGCTCTTGAGGAATTTCAAATGGAGCGTGATCCCAATTTAAATTTTGACGAACTAAAGCTATTTCTTCCTTACCAAGTGGTGAGCCGTGAGATTTTTCTGAACCGGCTTTATTCGGAGATCCAAAACCTATTGTGGTTTTGCATGAGATCATGATGGGCTTTTCAGATTTTTGAGCTTTTTTTAAAGCTTCTCGAATTTCAGCGAAATTATGACCATCAATTTCCAAAACATTCCAATTACAAGACTCAAAGCGCAATTTCATGTTTTCGCAAGTGGCAATTGAAGTTTTGCCATCAATTGAAATTGAGTTATTATCCCAAAGTAAAACGAGATTTTTTAAGTTTAGATTTCCAGCGAGTGAAATTGCTTCTTGCGAAATACCTTCCATCAAACAACCGTCGCCAGCGATGCAATATATTTTGTGATTGATGATTTCTTCCCCCAATCTTGCTGCAAGCATTTTTTCTCCCAAAGCCATTCCAACGGCATTGGCAATTCCTTGTCCAAGTGGTCCAGTTGTTGTTTCAATAGCTTCAAGATGACCATATTCTGGATGTCCAGCGCATTTTGCGCCAAGCTGACGAAAGTTTTTTAAATCTTCGATTGAGATGTCTTCATAGCCACTTAGGTAAAGTAAGGAATATAAAAGCATTGATCCATGTCCGGCAGATAAAATAAAGCGATCTCTATTTAGCCATTTTGGATCTTTTGGGTTAAAATTTAAAAATTCATGAAAAAGAACGGTAGCAACATCTGCCATTCCTAACGGCATTCCGGGATGTCCTGAATTTGCTTGTTCAACGCTATCAATTGATAAAAAACGGACGCAGTTTGAAAGTTGCGCTATCGAATTATTATTTGTCATTTTGATGAATTTTTAACTAAGGAGGGGAGAAATGTTTGGTTGCTTTTTTTCTAAGCTTTAAGAAAAATTAAAAAGCTTTTTATCGATAAAGCAACTTACTTTTCCCCTCAAATTCTTCTCACTCTAATGCCAAAAGAAATCATTCGCCAAATCAGAAGTTCTGAAGGTTCATATTTTCCGTTATTTCGCCTTTTGCCAAATCTAGTAACCCTTACAAGTCTTTGCATTGCATTGACTTCAATTCGTTTTTCGATGCAGGGTAATTTTGCGCTTGCTTCCGCATTATTGCTTTTTGCTGGTTTTATGGATGGCGTTGATGGTAGATTGGCGCGTTTCTTAAACTCAAGTTCTGACTTTGGGGCGCAATTAGATTCCTTGGTTGACTTTGTAAATTTCGGCATAACTCCAGGTTTTGTGGTTTATGCTTGGGTTAATTCTAAGGGCGATATGGTTGGCTTAGATTGGGCTTTGGTTCTGTTTTTTGCTGTTTGTAGTGCAATAAGATTGGCGCGATTCAATGTTGATTTGACCAGAAAATCGGTAAATCCATTGTTGGAAAAATTTTTCTTTAAAGGCATTCCTGCTCCGGTTGGTGCTGCGATGGCAATGTTGCCGATGGTTCTAACTTATGAATTTGGCGAAGGATTTTATTCTGACCAAGTTTTGGTAATAACTTATGCTGGAGTTTTGGCTGTTTTAATGGCAAGCAGAATCCCGACTATATCGATTAAAAAAATCCCAATCAAAAATGAATATGCCTATCTTACTTTGATAATTTTAGGCTCGATCATTGTTGGTTTGCTGATAAAACCTTGGATGACGCTGGCAATTATTGGAATCGTCTATGCATTTTCAATTCCAATTACAACTTTTTACTACATCAAAATTGAGTTAAGTTCTGCATCAAAAGCAAAATAATATGACAAAAAAAATTCTTATCATTAACGGGCCGAACTTGAATCTTTTGCATAAAAGAGATCCGGAAATCTATGGCCATTCATCTTTTGCCAAAATTGAGCATGATTGTCAAAAGCTTGCTGGTGAAATCGATGTCGAATTAGATTTTAGGCAGTCAAATTCGGAAGGTGAAATTGTCGATTTTGTGCAATTCGCAATCGAGAATTATGATGGTATAATAATTAATGCTGGAGCTTATACTCACACTTCCGTTGCCATTCGCGATGCTTTAGAAATTTTTACTGGACCAAAAATTGAATTACATATTTCTAATATTTTTAAGCGCGAAGAGTTTCGTCATCACTCTTTTTTAAGTGATGTTGTTGATTCGGTAATTTGTGGATTGGGCCCCAAAGGATACTCAATCGCTTTGTTGGCAATGAATGATATGATGAGCTAATGGTTCCTTTAAAAATAATTGAGATTTCAAAATCCTTTTCAAAGCCGGTACTTGAAAAAATTAGTTTTGAGGTAAAGAGAAATGAAATTTTTGGCTTTATTGGTCTTAATGGAATTGGCAAAACAACTCTAATTAAAATTATCTTAGATCTTCTTGATCAAGATCGTGGTGAGGTTGAGATTTTTGGCGTATCAAGAGTTTTGCCAGAATCTCGTAAAAAAATATGCTATTTGCCAGAAAAATTTCAGCCATCCATTCACTTGAAAGGTGTTGAATTTATTGATTTCGTCTTAAGTTTTTATGAAAAAAAATTTAATGAAAAAAGGGCGCAGGAAATTTGTAAAAATCTTGATTTGCCTTATGAGGTTTTGAAGCGCAAAACTAATAAATATTCTAAGGGAATGGTGCAAAAACTTGGTCTTTTGGCGGTTTTTTTGTCGGATGCTGATTTAATTATTTTGGATGAACCAATGAGTGGATTGGATCCAAAGGCTAGAATTGCGTTAAAAAATGAACTTTTGAATTATAAAAAAAGCGGAAAAACAATTTTTTTTAGCTCTCATATTTTGTCTGATATGGATGAAATATGCGACTCAATAGCGGTTTTAAATGATTGTCGAATTGTTCATCAAGGCTCTCCAAAATCCTTAAAAGAAAAGCATAAACAAGAATCTTTGGAAAAGGCATTTTTACAAGAAATAGGTATTCTAAACTAGTCATGACAGCAAAAATAATTAACGGAAAAGAAATCGCGGCAAATATGCGCAATCAAATTGCTGCTCAAGTGGTTGAAATTAAGAAGAATTTTCATGTTACGCCGAGTCTGGCGGTTATTTTAGTTGGAAATGATCCAGCTAGCGAGGTTTATGTTGGCAACAAAGAAAAGGCTGCTCATTTAGTTGGAATGAATTCTCTCCAATTTAAAATGGCCGCCGATACAAGCGAATCGGAATTAATTCTTAAAATTAAAGAGCTTAACGAAGATAAGAAAATTCATGGAATTTTGGTGCAGCTGCCTTTGCCGCAACATATCAATCCAACGAATGTGATTCGTGCAATTGATTATCGTAAAGATGTGGATGGTTTTAATGTGATAAATGTTGGCAAATTATCTGTTGGTGAAGTTAAGGGTGAGGATAAAGCTCTAATTCCATGTACTCCACTTGGATGCGTATATCTTTTAAAGTCAGCTGTTGGTGAAAATTTGGCTGGTTTGAAAACCTTGGTGATTGGATCGTCAAATATCGTTGGTAGACCATTGGCAAGGCTTCTAATGTTGGAAAACTGTACAGTTACAATTGCTAATCGTTCAACCAAAAATTTAAAAGCCGAATGTTTGGCTGCCGATGTTATTATTTCGGCAGCTGGAGTTCCGAGTTTGATTAAAGCGGATATGGTTAAATCTGGAACTGTTATTATTGATGTTGGAATAAATCGCGTTACTGATTCCGTTGGGAAGTCAAAATTGGTGGGAGATGTTGATTTTGATGGCGTGAAAGAATTAGTTTCGGCAATTACTCCCGTTCCAGGTGGTGTTGGTCCAATGACAATCGCCTATCTTCTTCAAAATACTTTAGATTGTTGTCTAAAAACTTGTAAAACTTCTTAATTTAAAAAAGTAAAATGTCAGATCAAGCTAAGCATTTATTGGCTGAAGCGAAAGCTCAGGCCAAAAAAGAATTCTTTAAAAAGCTCATTTTAAAAAATCAAAAAGCGATAAAGTTAACGGCAATTTTATCTGCTATTTTTATAATTTTTTATATTGCTTTTGCTTCATTTCAATCGGCCCAAATAACGAAGTACTCAGCTTTATTTCAAGAGGCGATCACTCAGCATGAAATGAGAAATTATCAACAAGCTAACGAATCTTTTAAAAAAATTTTTGAAGCAAAATTCTCTCCTAGCGAAATAAAATCTTTTGCCGGTTTGCGATATGCGGCTGGGCTTTTAGAGCAAGATAAAAAAGTTGAGGCCGCTCAAGTTTATGAAGAAATTTCGAAATGTTTTTCTTGTGATCAATATTTACGAAATTTGTCGGCGCTTCTTGCGGTAAAAGTGTGGATGTCTGATGAGGCGCAAGTTGCTTCTGAAAAATTGCCAGAAAAAATTCGCCAAATGGAAAATTCAGCTACAATTTTGCGCAATCAAATCGCTGAACAAAGGGGAATTTTGCAATTGCAAAAAAATAACCTTGCCGAATCTTATAAGATTTTTGATCTGATTTCTAAATCGCAACAAGCTTCTCAATCTGTAAAATCAAGAGCTCAGGATTATTTAAGTATCATCATTTCAAAAGGTTACAAACAAGAATCGCAAGAAAAGTAATGAGAAATTTTTTTGCGATTAACCTTCTTGTTTTTTTGCTTTTTTCTTGCGCCAAAGATGATGATTATGACAAAAAAAAAGCCATTTCAGTCTTTACGGAACAAGAAAAAATCAATATTGACGCCACAATTGCTAAAGAGCAAATCGCAATTCCGCAGCAGAAAAACATAACTTCCACCGATGGAAATTTTTTAGCTAATTCGCAAATTGAAAATTTTGCTAAAACCTTCTCCTTTACCAAAAAAAATCAAATCACAATCAAAAAAAAATCGCAATTTTGGTCATTTTATAGCGCTAATTTCTCCGATCATTTTGTTTTTTCGCCGATCGTAAAGAATCACAAAATATTTGCTCTAGAGCCGTCCGGCATTCTTATTTCTTATGACCTTGTTGCTGAGAAAAAAATTTGGCAAAAAAGAATTTTTCCAAGGCAATTTTTAAAAAATTATCAAAATCCAAAAATTACTTATTTTGGCGGCGTAATTTTCGCAATTATTGGAACAAATAAAGTTGCGGCTATATCTGAAGATTCGGGTGATATTTTGTGGTCAAAAGAAATTTCGGCAATTCCTTTATCTACGCCGCTTTCGGATGGTGAAAAGCTTTATATTTTAACGAATGACAATAAGCTTTACGCTTTAAATGCAAAAAATGGCGATTTGTATTGGATTCATTCAGGAGTTTTTAGGCCGGCTGCTATTTCTGGTGCGGCTGATTTGCTTTTTTATCAAAATTCAGTGATTGCGTCTTATTCTTCTGGGGAAATTTATGCGATTGATAAAAATAGCGGAGAAAGTTTGTGGTCCAACAGCTTGAATCTTAGTCGAGCCATAAATTCTGATTTTTATCTAAATGACATTGATGCAACCCCAATTATAAAAAACGATGTTATTTATGCCGTTGGAAATGGCGGATTTATGGCGGCAATGAGTGCAAAAGACGGCAGTTATTTTTGGAAAAAAGAATTGTCTAGCCTTTCAAATTTTTGGCTTTCAGGCGATTTTTTGTTTGTAATTAACAATGAAAATAAGCTTTTGGCAATTCATAAGAAAAATGGTGGAATTCGCTGGATCGCCCAACTCCCTGATTACAAAAACACAAAAAAGCCGCAAACGAAATATATTTATAATGGTCTCATTATGGCTGGAAATGAGCTTATTTTGTCGCGCTTTGATGGTGAATTATTGTTGATATCGCCACTTGATGGTTCGCTAAAAGGCGAATGGTCAATTGGTAAAAAAATTTCTCATTCACCAATTATTTCAGATGGAAAGCTTTATTTTTATAGCTTGGGAAGATTTTTTGCTGATCTAGTCGAAATACAATAGTCTCTAATTTAAATTCTAAAAAATGAGCGATTTACCAAAAAAAAATGACCAAACTTTGCTTTGCGAAGAGGGAAAGGTTGGTTTTAGCAATCACAAATATGACGCAAAATTGCGCGAAAAATTTTGGCAAAACCACTGGAAAGAGCAGGGGATTTTTAATTTTAAAAATGACAAACCAAAAGCTGAAACTTTCGTAATCGATACTCCTCCGCCTACAGTTTCAGGCCTTCTGCACATGGGTCATGTTTTTTCTTACACGCAAGCTGATTTTGTTGCGCGCTTTCAAAGAATGTCCGGCAAAGATGTTTTTTATCCGATGGGTTTTGATGATAATGGCCTGCCAACCGAACGCTTAGTTGAAAAAATTATCGGCAAAAAGGCGGGAGTTTATGAGGCGGAAAATGGTCACGGATCTTTCGTAAAAAAATGCCGCGAAGAGGTTGAGGCCGCAGAATTAGAGTTTGAAGCCTTGTTTAACTCAATCGCGCTTTCAGTTGATTGGAATGAGAAATATCAAACAATTTCGCCAGAATCACAAAAAATTTCCCAAGCCAGTTTTGTTGATTTGTACCGCAAAGGTTTGGTTGAGAAAAAATTCGAACCAGTTTTTTGGGACATCTCCGACCGCACAGCTCTAGCGCAAGCTGATCTGATCGACAAAGAAGTTGAAGGCCAAATGAATTATATTTTGTTTGGAATTGAAGGTTCGGATGAAAAAATCGAAATTATGACCACGCGTCCCGAGTTGCTTCCGGCTTGCGTCGCGGTCATGGTTCACCCTGAAGATGAACGCTACAAAAAATTCCACGGACAAAATGCAATCACTCCACTTTTTGGCGTAAAAGTAAAAATCATCGCCGACGATCTAGTTCAGCTCGACAAAGGAACTGGTGCGGTGATGTGCTGTACCTTTGGTGATGAAACCGACATCCGCTGGTGGAAGAAGCACAATCTCGAGCTCAAAGTTATTGTTGGTAAAGATGGTAAAATCGAAGGCCTGCCACTAAAGCAGTTCAAAGAAAAAGTTATCGAAGATCTAAAAGCGCAGGGAATTTTACAAAAACAAGAAGCTATCAAACGCGCCGTAAAGTGTGCCGAGCGTTCGGGCGTGCCGATTGAAATCCTTGTCGTGCCGCAATGGTTCATCAAAGTTCTCGACAAAAAAGAATTACTTAAAGCCAAAGCCAACGAGTGCAATTGGTTTCCGGAATACATGAAAGTGCGCATCGACCAATGGATTGATGGACTTGCTTGGGATTGGTGCATTTCGCGCCAGCGCTTTTTTGGCGTAAAATTTCCGGTTTGGTACTCAAAAAGAGCGGGCGAGGAGGGTAAAATTTTGGTCGCTGATGTTGATCAATTGCCGTGTGATCCAGAAGTTGATTTGCCAAAAGGTTACGCCCGCGATGAAGTTACTGCAGAAACCGACATCATGGACACTTGGGCGACTTCGTCAATTTCTCCGCAACTTTCATCAAAGGGAATTAGTAACGAAATTTCTTTCGACCGTGCGCGTCACGAAAAACTTTTCCCAGCAGATCTGCGTCCGCAAGCTCACGAAATTATTCGTACTTGGGCTTTTTACACGATCGTAAAAGCGGCGTTACATGCTTTGCCGATGCCCGAAGAAATTCTGGGAGATGACGAGGCGCAGCGTATTCAAACATACGCGAGCAGCGCAGATAAGCTGCAACAAAGTCAGAACCAGAATTTCAAAGGGATTCCGTGGAAAAATTTGATGATCTCCGGCTGGTGCTTGGCGGCAGATAAAACGAAGATGAGTAAATCAAAAGGCAATGTGGTTACGCCAACTGCTTTGATTGAAGAAAAAGGTTCAGACATCGTTCGTTATTGGGCATCAACTTCGCATTTGGGCGCCGATACAGCTTATTCGGAAGAGGTTTTTAAAATTGGTCAGAAGCTCGTTACCAAGCTTTTCAATGCAGCAAAATTCGCCTCGATGAATTTCGATAAGTTGCAGCAAAATGCGGCGATTACTGAAAGCTCAGATCTATGGATTCTTGCTCGTTTGCAACAAGTTATTGCGAAAGCGACAGCAGAATTTGAGCAGTTTGAATATGCGCGCGCGCGTGAAGCGATTGAGCAATTTTTTTGGCACGATTTTTGCGATAACTATCTCGAAATTTGCAAAGTTCGTTCTTACGGGCTTGAGGCGGAAAAGCTCGCTGGCGTTGAATTAACCGAATTGCAAAAAGCCGAAATTATCGCCAAACAACAAAGCGCGATTTTGGCGCTGAGAATTTGCCTAAACACGCTTTTGAAACTTTTTGCACCTTTCATTCCGCATATTTGCGATGAAATTTATTCGGCGGTTTTTGCTGAAGAATTCGTGCAAAATAAATCAATCAACGCTCGCGGAAATTGGCCAAAAGTTGAACAAAAATTTGTTAACGAAAATCTGATTGAGCAAGGAAAATACTTGCTCGATATCATTTTTGAAGTGCGTAAATTTAAGTCGGAAAAAAATATTTCAATGAAGACGGTAGTTGAAAAAGTTCGAGTTTCAAAAATTAAAGAAATCGAGAAATTTGCACAAGATTTGGCCAACGTTTGCAATGCAAAAAAAATTGACTGGGTTTTGGAAGAGAAATTGCCAGAAGTTTTTCTTTAGATATGCAGCAGAAAATTGATAATTTTGAAATACTTTCAGAAGCTAAGCAAAAAGCCGCTCAAAAGAGCACTATGGTTTCTGTGGTGATAAATATTGTGCTTTCGGTGGCGCAAATATTTGTTGGATTTTTTGCTCATTCCAGTGCCTTAATCGCTGATGGCATTCATTCCATGGCTGATTTACTTTCTGATTTTGTGGTGCTTTTTGTGAATCGCCATAGCGCAAAAGAGGCTGACGCAAATCATAATTATGGACATTATCGATATGAAACCGCTGCTTCGCTGTTTCTAGGTTTATCGCTTCTTGGTGTTGGTCTGATGATGTTAAAAAATGCTGCATATAAAATTATTTTTCACCCAGATGTGGCGCAGGTTCAAATGATTGCTTTATGGGTGGCGATTTTTACACTTGTAAGTAAGGAAATGCTTTTTCGTTACATGTTAAAAGTTGCGGAAAAAGTTCGTTCAAAAATGTTGGTAGCAAATGCTTGGCACGCCAGATCTGACGCAGCTTCTTCGCTTTTGGTAGCAATTGGAATTGGTGGTGCATTATTAGGATATCCAATATTTGATGCCGTTGGAGCTTTGTTGGTTGGTTTGGTGATTATAAAAATGGGTGCAGAATTTTCGTGGGATGCTTTGAGTGATTTAATGGATCGCGCCGCTTCAGAAGAAGAGGCGGAGAAAATTCGTCAAATAATTATCGAATCTCCGCAAATTAAAGACTGTCATGATTTGCGCACCCGTAAGATGGGCGACATGATTTTTGTTGATGTTCACATAGAAATTGATGGCGAACTTACTGTGCGTCAGGGTCATGATATTGCTGATGCGGTTAGAGATAGAGTGGTTTCGCAACTTCCAGTTTTAGATATGATGATTCACATTGATCCAGTTTGAGCTGTTTTTTTTATTGCTTTCCTAAGATTAGTTTTTGTAAATTGCGCCTTGTTTTCTCCCTCCTTTTAAAAAAATCCTCCAAAAAATGGCACGAATTACTGTTGAAGACTGCGTTGTGGTTGTTCCTAATCGTTTTGAGTTGTGTTTGGTTGCGTCTAATCGCGCAAAGGCAATTCTTTCTGGCGCTCAAACTCCTTTAGATAGCAAAGAGAAGCCGGCCGTAGTTTCTCTTCGTGAAATTGCTGAAGGTTTAGTTGATGTGGAAGTGGTGAAAAAAAATATTGTCCGCTCAATCAAAAATCGCGGCATTGTTGAGATTGTTTCTTCTAATGATCAAGTTGCTGAAATGATAATGGAAGAATCGGAGTCTAACATGACTCTAAAAGAAGACACTTTTGTTGATGAAAATGTTCAAGTTGATGATTAGTCAATTTTTATCACTTAGCGTTTGCCAATATTGAAATGCTAAGTGACGAAAATTATGATATCTCCCTCAGAGTTAATTTCTAAAATCCGCTCTTATCACCCAAATTTAAATGAAGCCTTAATTACCAAGGCTTACATTTTTTCAAAATCTTCCCACGGTAATCAAAAACGCCACTCAGGCGACTTATATTTTACGCATCCACTTGCTGTAGCAGAAATTTTAGCTGATTTAAAATTGGATCAAGAATCAATAGCTACTGCACTTTTGCATGATGTTGTTGAGGATACAGATGTAACTTTAGAGGAAATAGAAAAAGATTTTGGAGAGAATGTCGCTCGCCTTGTTGATGGGGTTACAAAATTAGGAAAAATAAAGCCAGTTTCCAGTGGGCAGGTTGCCAATGATAATTTGCATAAATTATTCATTGCAATGTCTTGGGATATTCGTGTTTTAATCGTTAAATTGGCTGATCGGTTGCATAACATGCGAACCTTATTTTACATGCCTTCGCGCGAGAAAAGGATAAAAAAAGCGCAAGAAAGTTTGGATGTTTATGCGCCCTTGGCAGGAAGAATTGGTTTAGAGAAAATCAAAGATGAGATTCAGGAATTGGCCTTTGAAATTCTAAATCCAGAAATGCATAAGCAAATAATTGAGAATATTTGCGAGATTGAAGAAAAAAGTAAAAATTTGATCGAAAATATTGTGCAATCTTTGCGACTTTTGTTCGAGAAAGAGGATTTTGAATGTGAAATTTACGGCAGGCAAAAAAGACCATATTCAATATGGTTAAAAATGCGCGAGAAAAACATTGGCTTCACTGATTTGAACGATGTTGTGGCATTTAGAATTATTGTAAAAGATTTGCCGCAATGTTATCGCGCTCTTGGTGTAGTGAATTGCAGTTACAGTATGATTCCGGGAAGTTTTAAAGATTACATTAGTACGCCAAAAGAAAATGGCTATCAATCGCTTCACCTAGCGATACTTGGTCCTTTGAATAAAAAAATTGAGATTCAAATTCGTGATCAATCAATGCACGAAATATGCGAACTTGGAGCTGCGGCGCATTGGAGATACAAAGAGAAAAATTCTAAAATAAATCAAAAAACAAAAAACGAAAATGAGCAATATCGCTGGATTCGCGACATGATTCAGCTTTTTGAGCATTCTGAAAATTCCTATGAGGCTTTAAAGAATCATAAGCTACAAATGCACAAGGATGAGGTTTTTTGTTTTACCCCAAATGGCGATATTTTTAATTTACCAATTGGAGCAACGATTCTTGATTTTGCTTATGCCGTCCATTCCGAAGTTGGAAATGGTTGCGTTTCAGCTCGTGTTAATGGCGTTATGGCGCCATTAAAGCAAAAGCTTGAAAATGGCGATCAAATAGAAATTACAACGGATAAAAATTCAAAACCTTCGCCAAATTGGCTGCAAATAGTTATTACTTCAAAGGCTAGATACGCAATTAAAGCCTTTATTAGGGCGGAAAAATTCAATGAATATAAAGCGTTGGGGAAGGCGATTTTGTGGAAATATTTTGGCGCCAAGAATCTTGCGATTAGTGAAGAAATTATTGAAAAAATTTTGCCAAATTTTCGTAAGAAAAGCCTTGCAGATCTTTATGTGAAGGTTGCCGAAGGTGTAATTTTGCGACAAGATATTTTGAAGTCAGTTTATCCAGAATTTAAAGATGACTTGGCTCAAAAATCGCCAAAATCAATTCATGAAAAATTAAAGAAAAAGGATCATTCTTTACCAATTGAAGGTTTGGTTAATGGTATGGCCATTCAATATGCAACATGCTGTAACCCAATTCCGGGCGATAGAATTATGGGGTTAATTAATACTGGAAGTGGCGTTACTATTCACAGCCAAAAATGTCGTAATTTGCAAAATTTTGTTATTTCCCCGCAAAGAGTAATAGATGTTTGTTGGAAAGTTGGTGATGAGGCTGGCGGTGATCTTTATGGAAGTAGGCTTAGAATTGTAATTGAAAATAAGCCGGGTGGATTTGCTGAAGTGAGTAGTATTATCGCCAATCAACAAGTGAATATTAGCAATATAAAATTGGTAAATCGTTCAGTTGAATATTTTGAACTTTTTGTGGATGTTGATGTCAGAAGCGTTGAGCATATTGCGGAAATTATTAGCGAGTTGAGGATTTCAAAAAAAATCATCGAAGTTGAAAGAGCGGTTGGTTAAATTGCTTTTATTGCAAATTCACCAACTGCTCGCAGCTAATTTTTTTATCATAAATTGCGCGGCCAACTATTGCGCCAATAACGCCAAATTGCTCTAATTGTTTTATTTTTAAAACATCCTCTAAATCAGAAACTCCGCCAGAAGCGATAATCGAAATTTTTACACTCTTGGCTAAATTTTTCGTACCCTCAGAATCAAATCCGCTCAAGGTTCCATCTCGTGAAATGTCGGTATAAATTATTGCTGCCGCACCGCAATCTTCGAATTTTTTGGCCAATTCAACGGTTTTTATATTTGAGTTTTCAACCCATCCTTCAGTCGCAACAAAGCCATTTTTTGAATCAATTCCTAAAACGATTTTTTCAGGAAATTTTTTGCAGGCTTCTATTACTAATTGCGGATTTTTTGCGGCAACGGTGCCAAGAATTACGCGTGAAATTCCTATATTTAGCCAATTTTCAATCGTGGCAATTGATCTAATTCCTCCGCCAAGCTGGATTGGAATTTTTGTATTTTTAATGATTTCTTTTATTGAATCTTCATTGGCTGATTTTCCAGCAATTGCGCCATCTAAATCAACAATATGAAGATATTTAAAGCCGTATCGCTCAAATTCTTGAGCCTGATTTACGGGGCTATTGTTAAAAATTGTGGCTTTATTCATGTCGCCCTTCAAGAGACGAACGCAGTTGCCTTGTTTTAAATCGATTGCTGGAAAAATTATCATTTTAGCTGGTTTGAAGGTTGAGAATTGCAGATTTTATTGACTAATTTTTGCACTTGTGGCGCCAGAATTGTTATTGAAATAAAGGCGACGCAAACCGCCACTGAAAATGATTTCATCCAAATTTTGCCAAAGCCTTCGATTAATCCAAAGTGAATTAAAGTCATAACTCCAGACATTATCAGAGCCATTGATGGCGCCATTATTAAGGGATAAATTAATTTTGGATTTTTAAGTTTTTGAAGAAGTTTTCTGCGCATATTTTGTTATTTTGAATTATACCATTTTTGGGCCAATTTATTGATTTCGTCTAGGGTTTTGTCGAGCTGTTTTCCGCGCTTTGTAAAGCTGTAAGTAACTTTTGGAGGAATTGTTTCTTCTTGATAGCGCGACAAAATTCCTTCCTCTTCAAGCATTCGTAATCTTGAAGTTAAGACTTTTGATGAAATTTTTGGCATGGTTTTTTTTAGCTCGCCAAATCTTTGCTCTCCTTTTGAGCGAATAATCCACAAAATATATGCCGTCCAAGGACCAGTTAGCAGACTTATTAATTGATGCATTGGGCAACGAATTTTTTTTAATTCGCTTTGATCTTTTTTTGCTATTTTTTTGGCAGTTTTTTTCATGAAATTTAATCTTTTTTTGATTAATTTTTCTAGTTACTTAAAGGTACCTACTTGATTAAAGTAACTCGGTTTTTAATTTCAACTTCATGTTAAATTTTTCATTCTTTTTTTAGAAGAATTTAGCCAAAAAGTTCAATTTTTTAAAATAATCAATATGTATAAACTTTATTATTCACCGAGCGCGTGCTCGCTTGCAATTCATGCTTTGCTAAATGAATTGAATGTTAATTTTATAGCTGAAAATGCTAATATTTCCGACCGCACAAGATCGGCAGAGTTTTTAAAAATAAATCCTCGTGGCGCCGTTCCGGTTCTAAAAATTGATGATTTTATTTTGCGCGAAGGCGTGGCAATCATGCTTTACTTGCTTGAAAATCATGAAAATGATTTATTGCCAAAATCAGCTTTAAAAAAAGCGGAAGTTTTAGAATGGCTTTGCTTCGCAAATTCAACGCTTCATCCAGCTTACAGTAGATGTTTTTTTGCTCATCGTATTTTGGGTGAAAATGCCGCTCAAAATGAGCTTTACGAGCCTTCAATAAAAGCAATTCAGAAATATTGGGATGAAATAGAAGAAAGATTATTGAGTCGAGAATATATTTGTGGCGATAAATGCTCAATTGCCGATATTTTGATAACCGTAATTGCAAATTGGTCTCCGGTTATGAAAAGTCCGATTAATTTCGGCGTAAAAACAAAAGAATTTTTTAAGCGCGTCATTTCTCGCCCATCTTATCAAAAGGCCATGGAGAAAGAAGGGGTTTCTTACAAAGTGGCATCTTAAAAATTATCAAATCTTATCAACGGGGCGATAAGCCCATTAATTAAATTTAAAAATGAAAAAATTTAGAACCTTACTAATAGCTTCAGCACTATCTTTGTTAGCTAATCAATCTTTTGCGGAAAGTAAAAAATATACTTTTGAAGGCAATCACTCAAGCGTAACTTGGTTTGCTAATCATTTTGGATTCTCAAATCCATCAGGAAAATTTACCGGAGTTGAAGGTGTAATTAATTTGGATGAACAAAATCCAGCAAAATCTTCTGTTGAAGCTACAATCAAAATTTCAAGCCTAAATACTGGTTTAGAAAAGTTTGATCAGCATTTAAAAAGCGCAGATTTCTTTAATCTTGAAAAATTTGCGACAGCAAAATTTGTTAGTAAAAAAGTAACTTTGGTGAAAAAAGATTCGGCTAGAGTTGAGGGCGATTTAACTTTAGTTGGAATTACTAAGCCGGTGGTTTTGAATGTTAAATTCAATAAGTCAGGAATTAATCCAATTAATCAAAAACAAACAGTAGGATTCAGCGCTCAGGCTAGTTTGAAGCGTTCTGAATTTGGAATTAATTATGCAATTCCAGGTGTTTCTGATGAAGTGAAATTATTGATTGAAGTTGAAGCTAATTAATTAATTCGAAATTTAAAAATTGCGAACCCTTGAAGTTTTGGCCGATTTCAAGGGTTTTTTTATTTTTTAAATCCCAGCAAAAATTCTTTTAACTCCATTGGTTTTTTACCTTGGCGCTGCAATATCAAAGGCCTTATAACTCCTTCTTTGCACTGAATTGAGAGTTTGTCGTCTAAAATTTCGCCAGCATTATTTTTTGCTAAATTAGCGTTGATAATTTCAGCTTTAAAAATTTTTATTTTCTCGTTGCGATGAATAAAGTGAGCTTCCATTGAGCCATTTAAGCCCCTTATTTTGCGCTCAATTTCTAAGGCGCTTTTTTGCCAATCAATTTCCAGTTCAGATTTCTCAATTTTTTTGGCGTAAGTTGAGGCTTCGTGATCTTGTTTTTGAAGATCGTAATCGCCAATTTTTAATTTATTTAACGCTTTAATTAAGATTTCTGCGCCCATTAAAGAAAGCTTCTGAGCCAGATCTTTGTAAGTTTCATCACCATTTAATGCAAATTTTTCTTGGATTAAGATGTCACCAGAATCCAATCCTTCATCCATTTTTATTATTGTTATTCCAGTTTCTTTGTCGCCATTCATGATTGGTCTTTGAATTGGCGAGGCGCCACGCCATTTTGGCAAGAGTGAGGGATGAATGTTGATGCAGCCAAATTTAGGGTTGTCTAAAATTGGCTTTGGCAGCATTAGTCCGTAGGCTACAATCACAGCCGCATCAGCATTTAATTTAAAAAATTCTTGTTGGATTTTTGGGTCTTTTAAGGTTTTTGGAGTTATAACTTTGAGCTTATTTTTTAAAGCCAGCTCGTGAATTGGCGAGTTCGTTAATTTTTGGCCGCGCCCTGAAATTTGAGGTTCGCGCGTGTAAACTGCTACAATTTCAAAATTTTTGTCAGCAATTAATTTTTCCAGCGTTGGACAAGAAAAATTTGGCGTTCCCATGAAGATAATTTTCATGAATTTATGATTACGATTTAGGATTTTAGGGTTAAATTTAACACTCATTTCGCAATGAAATTTTTAGTCAATAAACCTAAAATTATTTTGAAAGTTAACAAATTATTTTTTCTTGGAATTGCCATCGCATTTGTTGGCGCCTTCTTTGATTTAGCAACTAAACGCTTTGTTTTTGCAATATTGACAAGCGATGGAATGCAAAATCCAGAAATAAAATTAGCGTCATTTTTTAGCTTGGTGATGGTTTGGAATAGAGGAGTTAGTTTTGGAATGTTTAATTCCATTGAAAATGCTGCTCTATTGCTTTCGCTATTGCAATTTTCAATCGCTTTAATTTTGTTTTTTTGGCTTTTTTATAATGAAAAATTGCACATAACTTGGGCTTTGGGGCTTATAATTGGTGGCGCTTTGGGCAATGTTTGTGATCGTGTAAAAAATGGTGCCGTAGCCGATTTTCTTGATTTTTATATTGGCACCTACCATTGGCCAGCCTTTAATTTAGCTGATTCTATTGTTTTTATTGGGGTGATGATTTTGATTTTTGAGGATTTAATTTTTAAGAAAAAATGAAAAATTTACTTTTTATCACATTATTTTTGCTGGCTTTTTCCTGCTCAAGTAAAGATAAAGATGATCCCCTTATTTTACCCCCCAACTTTAGCGAAATGCCTGACCTAAACAATCCAGAACAACCAAAGCCAAGCGATAATGCGGCTGATGTTGAAAGATTGAGAGAAATGCTTTTGCAAAGTGATGAATAACATTAATTTATTTAATAATGCTTACAGAAATTTTAATCTCTAATTCATTCGCGCAAGATGCTGTTAATGCTGGCGCCGCTAGTCAGGAATCCGGAATTGCAAGCTTCGTTCCACTAATTGCAATTTTTGTTATTTTTTATTTTCTTATAATTCGTCCACAAAGCAAAAAAATGAAAGAACACCAGCAAATGGTGAGTAACCTTAAGAAGGGCGATAAAGTCGTTACTAGTGGCGGAATTGTTGCTATTGTGAGTTCCGTTAATCAGAAAGATGCGAATATCGCAATTGAAATTGCTGACGGAGTTGTGGTGAATGTGGTTAAAAATCACATTATTGAAATTGTGAAGCCTCAAGAAGAGAAGAAGCCTAAGGAAAAAAAATCAAAATCAGAATCTAAATAGCTTTAATTAGCTAAAATTAGATTTTCGAAAGATTTTACCGCCCTCAAGAAACATCCAATAAATCAAAAAATGCTTAATTTTTCAAAGCTAAAAATAGCTCTAATTATCTTTGCTTGTCTTATTTCGGTTTATTTTGCCGCGCCATCATTTTTGGTTCGTGGCGAAAATTCACCTTTTTCAAAAATTTTACCAAAACAAAAGGTGAATCTTGGTTTGGATCTTCAAGGCGGTTCGCAACTTACTTTGGAAGTTGATTTCGAATATTATCTAAAAGAGCAAATTTTGAATTTACGAGAAGAAGTTAAGAGCGCTTTTCGTGAAAATAATATTCAATCATTGCCGCAGATTGATGGCTCAAAAATTATGGTTACAATTTTGGATGAGCAAAAAAAAGAGGCTAAAAAAATTATCAGAAAAATTAATTCTGAAATTGATTTTAACGAAAGTGAGCAAGGTTTTGAGATAGAATATTCTTCGCAAAAAATTGCTGAAATTAAGAAAAACCTAATTGCGCAATCAATTGAAATAGTTAGACGAAGAATTGATGAAAATGGCACGAAGGAGCCAATGATTCAGGCGCAAGGCGAAAATAGAATTATTTTGCAGGTTCCGGGTTTGCAAAATTCTACGGAATTGAAGGCCGTTTTGGGTAAAACGGCAAAAATGACTTTTCATTTTTTGGATGATTCGGCGTTTTTAGCGGGATCAAGCTATGTTTCGGCCGATGTTATGATGTTATCTGATAAAAATGGCAGAATTTACCCAATTAAAAAAGACATTGTTTTAAGTGGCGATCTTTTAACTGACGCTAATGTTTCTTATCACGAAAATGAGCCGGCGGTTGCGTTCAGATTTAATGAGGCTGGAACAAGAAAATTTGCACAAATTACCAGAGATAATATTGGCAAAATATTTGCGATTGTTCTTGATGGCGAGGTTGTGACGGCGCCAAGAATAAATACTAAAATAGATCAAGGATCAGGCGTTATTTCTGGGAACTTTACTACAAAAGAAGCGAATGATGTCGCTTTACTACTTCGTGCCGGAGCTCTTCCTGCGCCTTTAAAAATAATAGAAGAGAGAACGGTTGGCCCTTCTCTTGGTGCCGATTCTATAAAAAGTGGTAAAATTTCAGTTATTGCGGGCTTAGGTTTTGTAGCTGCTTTTATGATGATTTTTTACGGATTGTTTGGCTTTGTAGCCAATGTTGCCTTGGTTGTGAATGTGGCTATGATAATTTCTTTCTTAGCTCTTGTTGGTGCAAATTTAACATTACCGGGAATTGCTGGAATTGTTCTTACGATGGGGATGGCTGTTGATGCCAATGTTTTGATTTTTGAAAGAATAAAAGAAGAATTGCGTGAAAAAAAGTCAAATTTAGTTGCGATCGAACAAGGTTTTTCTCAAGCCTTTCGAACGATCGTTGATTCAAATATAACGACTTTGATAGTTGCATTCTTTTTATATCTTTTTGGCAATGGTCCAGTTAAGGGTTTTGCAGTTACTTTGTCGATTGGAATCTTGGCTTCGATGTTTTCTGCAACCATTCTTGTTAGGATGGTAATTGCTATTTGGATTAAGAAAATGCGCCCTAAAAAACTTAATCTTTTGTAAAATTTAATATGTTTTTGTGGCGGAGGTTTGGTTGGTAAAAAATTTTACTCTCAAAACCTTTGCTGCGCTTTTTTTATTTGCTTTGCTTGATTCCGCTTCTGCCTTTGCCTTTCTTTCAACGAAGGAAAAAGATGTTGAGGCGCCTTCTGTTTTAAAGGCTGATGAAGTTGATGGTGATCGCGAAAAAAATATTCTAACTGCAACTGGAAATGTTGAAGTTGTGAAGGGCGGAAGTGTTTTTTTTGCCGATAAAATCATTTATCAAAAAAATGATGGAATGATTAAAGCTTCTGGAAATATTCGAGCGCGAAATATTGAGGTTGGCAAGGTTTTGGCGACTTCAGCTGAGGTGAAAGATGATTTTTCAAAAGGTGAATTTTTAAATAGTAAGCTATTTTTTGAAGATGGTTCCTATATTTTTTCACCAGAAATAAAGCGTGAAAATTTTACAAAAACAACTTTACAAACTCCAATTTACTCGGTTTGTCCAAATCCAGAAATTAGCGCTAATAATGAAATTGCAGGCAAAAAAAATGATTTTGCGGCCATAAAGTCAAAATATACGGTTATTGATCGCCAAGATGATGTGATGATAAGTAAAGATGCTAGTCTGCAAATTTATGGCATTCCTGTTTTATATACGCCTTATTTAAGTGTCGGCCTTCCTTCTAAAAAGCGCAAATCTGGATTTCTTAGTCCAAGTTATATTCGAACTAGCAGTATCGGTCTTGGCTTAAGAATTCCTTATTATTTCGATATTGGGCCAAATATGGATTTGACGACCATTCCTTTAATTTCGGTTAGTGGAAGTCAAGTTTTGCTTGAGAATCAGTTTCGTCATCTCGCATCTTATGGGCTTTATTCAGTAAATTTTGAGTTAGCAAATAATGAACTTAAAACCACAAATAATTCAGCGGTCTTTAATAAAACTGATAAGGATTTGCGTTGGCGCTTAAAATCGGAAGGTAAGTTTGATTATACGATTAATACCGGCGTTGATTTTAAGTTAAATTTATTGGGCGACCAAAATTACGGGCGCGATTATCATTTTGACTTTGCAACAAATCATACCATTTCCCATGTGAATTTGGATTATATTAAAGGGAGAAATTATTACTCCGCCAAAATCATAAAAATTCAGGAGTTAGAAAATTATAATAATAAACTTGCCGAGCCAACGATATTGCCAATAGATGCTCATGTTGAAACGAAACGCGGCTCTGGATTTTTTAAAGAAAAGTTTGCGCTTACTTCAAATGCAACTACGATCATTAGAGCCGATGGCATACAATATCGGCGCATTACGGCGATTCCTGAAATGAATTTGCCATTTGCTCTTAATGGCAATCTTTTTGCTTTGAATACCAAGTTACAAAGCGATTTTTACTCGATTGACAATAATTCTGGCATTCGAGATCAAGATTTAAAGCGCACAACGCAATCAAATTATAAGCCAGAATTCTCAATTAATTGGCGCTTGCCACTTATTCGCAAAAGCAAAGAAAGTACATTCATGATTGAGCCAATGGCAAATTTTGTAACTAGTTCTTATAAAAAAAGTTTTAATTCTTTAATAAACGAAGACAGCAATAATAACGAATTGACCATAAATAATCTTTTTGTTGCTGATCGTATTGCTGGATTCGACAGAAATGAGTCGGGCAAAAGGTTTAATTATGGTTTGAAGTCTTCTTTTTTTAACAGGTTGGGTGAATTTGATCTTAATATTGGTCAGGGTTATAAAAGTGGCGGCGTTCAAGATGTTTCGATTAGCGGCTTTACTTCTGAAAATAAGTCAAATTTCGTTGGTCAGGCAAGATATAAGGCGGTAAAATATTTGCAGCTCGATTATTCTTTTCAGTTAAATCAGTCGAATTTTGATAATGAAATAAATCAGTTAAATACGACTATTGATTTTGATAAATTTAGCATCAATTCGAGCTATCTTTTGATAAAAAAAAGTGCCCAAAATGAAAATAAAAGAGAGCAAATTTCTTTTGGGTCTGGCGTTAAATTGGATAAATATTGGCGTATGAAGTTATTGATGAATAAAGATTTGGTAACCGGCCGAACCTTATCCAGAAGTGCTAATTTTGAGCGCGATGGTTGCTGTACTACTTTCATTTTTTCAATTGCCGAAACAAACCCAAGCTCACTTAGTAAGTCGCAAAAAAGCTTTAACTTAAATTTTCAATTCAAAAATTTGTAAAGATTTACTAAATGAATTTGGCAAATTTTGCATAAAAACGATTTTCTTAGGCGATTTCCTTTAACTTAAAATTAAAAATTATGACAAAAGAAACTGGTGATAATAATTTCCAAAATGATGTTTTGGATTCAAAATCAATTGTTTTGGTTGATTTTTGGGCCCCTTGGTGCGGTCCTTGCCGTCAACTTTCTCCAATTGTTGATGAGGTTTCCAAGGAGCTGGAAGGAAAAATTGAGGTTTTTAAATGCAATGTTGATGAAAACCCAGAAGTTCCTTCAAAATATATGGTTCGCGGCATTCCAACTTTAATGATTTTTAAAGATGGAAAAATTGTTGATACAAAAGTTGGTTCTTTATCTAAACAGTCTCTTCTTGAGTGGATTAAAAATAATTCATAATGACAAGTTTTGAACTTGAAGAGATTTATCAAAACAAGTTCGAGCTTTTAAAAAAAGCGCAAGAAATTTTTTCTAGCTCCAACTCAGTAATCGTTAAAATCGGTTTTGAGTTGGAGTTTTTTTTGCGTAAAAATTATCAAAATTTACCGCAATTTGATGAGATTTTTTTGGTAAATTTTATTACTGAATTGCGATCGGAAATTTTGTTAAAATTTCCAATGATTTATGAAGTGGAAAAAGAGCGCGGCGCCTCTCAAATAGAAGTAAAAACAATTTATAGCTCTGATTGTTGGGCGCTTTGTTTGATGCTAATTGAGGTAAAAAATTTTATTACAAATTTTTGCCAAAAAAAATCACTAATTGCCGATTTTTCGGCTCAACCTTTTTTAGATGATTGCGGAAGTGCGTTGCAGGTGAATTTATCGCTTCATAGCGCTGAAGATGAAAAAAATCTCTTTGACGGCGATAAAAATTTGCAAAGAAAAATGGCGACAAAGTTGCTGCTTTCAACCAATGCTAATATGGTTTTTCTTGCGCCGAGTCGGTCTGATTTTATGCGTTTTGATCCAAGTTTGAATCGCGATTTATTTCGCAAAGGAAAATTTAGTGCGCCAATAAATTTAAGTTTCGGTGATAATAATCGAAGTTGCGCAATCCGTTTTGCCAAAGGTGAGTCTGGCAAGAGAATGGAATATAGGGTTGCCGCCGCTAATGCCGACCCTTTTTTGGTTTGTAGTTTTTTATTATTAGCTTTGGCTTTCGATGGTGATGAGTTGCAAAATTTTGTAGAAATTTTTGGTAATGCCTTTGATGAAAAATATTGCGCTCCACCTTTTTTAAAGAGTTTTGAGGAGGCCGAAGTTATTTTTTTTGCAAAAGAAAATTTGCTAAAAAGTCTTTTTCAGAAAGTAAAAAAGGCAAAAATTCCTAAAATTTAATTATAAATTTTGGCTTATTGATCCAAAATTTTATCAACGGCATTTATTGGAAGAAGTAAGTAGTAGCTTCCTTGTGAAGCCATGTAAAAAGCTTTTTCTTCCGCTTCTTTTCCTGATCCAAAAAATATATCGCCACGAATAGCACCTTTAATTGCCGATCCAGTATCTTGAGCGACAAATAAATGTTTGTAAGGTTCTTTTGATCCGTCACTTTTTTTGAGTGCCGTATCAACCCAAAGCAAAGTGCCATAAGGAATTAAATCGCTATCAACCGCCATTGATCTTTCGGCTGTCAATGGAACTCCTTGCGCACCAACAACATAATCGTTTCCCGATATTCGGAAGAAAGTAAATGCTTCGTTTAAATTCATCACCTCATCAGCTTTTTCTGGATTGTTTTTGAGCCAATTGCGCACTGTTGCAGAATTTAATTGATCGCGCTGCAAGTAACCTAATTCTGCCATTGGGTTACTTATTGAGGTATATTGACGATTATTTCTGCCACTAAAGCCGATTTTTATTTCTTCGCCATTTGGCAAATTAACCCGAGCTGATCCTTGAATTTGGGCAAAAAATAAATCAACTTTATCATCAACATAAAGTAGCTCTAATCCTTTATTTTCTAAGGCTCCTTCTTCAATTTCGGCGCGAGATAAATCTAAATTTGAAGGTTTAGAATATATTGGGTAACGATATTTTTCGTTTTTAGTTTTGCTGCCATTAAGTGAAGCTTCGTAATATCCCGTAAAAAGTCCGGTCGATTTTCCAGCAGAATTTTCCACCAAAAAAGGCTTAAACCAATTTTCAAAAAAGTTCTTCGCTTGTTTAGCGCTCATTGTTTTGACGATTTCGGCAATTTCGCAAACATCACGAAAATCACCAACCGTTACATCAGGAATTTGTCCGCCAATTAACTTATTTTGCGGCATTTTGGCGAACTTATTGCAAGAGTGAAGTAGGGCGATTAAAGCTTTTTTGTGATCGTCACTTTCCCAGCCATATAGCGACTCGAAGTCAACTTGCGAAAGGCTTAAACCGCTTTTTCCTTTGATTGTAACTTTGTTGTAAAATAGGCATCCAGAAAGGGTTAAAAGAAAAAGAACCGCGAGCGCTTTAGGCATATTGATGATTTAAGATTGGGAATTTACGATGCGCCGTTTTTTAAGAAACAGTTACAATTTCTCAATCCAAAATCTCAATTAAATTATGTCATTGCAATGCGGAATTGTTGGCTTGCCAAATGTTGGCAAATCAACGCTTTTTAACGCCTTAACTCAGACTGCGGCAGCGCAAGCGGCGAATTATCCTTTTTGTACAATTGAGCCAAATGTTGGCAAAGTTAATGTTCCGGATTTTCGTTTGCATGAGCTTACAAAAATTGCTGGTTCGCAAGAAATAATTCCTGCACAAATAGAATTTGTTGATATTGCTGGGTTAGTTCGTGGAGCAAGTAAAGGCGAAGGTTTGGGTAATCAGTTTCTTTCTCATATTCGCGAAGTTGATGCGATAATAAATGTGATTCGTTGCTTTGAAGATGAAAATATTACGCATGTTGAGGGTTCGGTTGATCCAATTCGTGATATTGAGTTAATTCAGTTGGAACTAATCATTTCCGATATGGAGAGTTTGGAAAAAAGAATTCCAGCGATGGAAAAGAAACTGAAAGTTGATAAAGAAATCGCGGCACAAATTGAAGTCGCTAAAAAAGTTCTTGAGGTTTTAAAGGACGGCAAGGCGGCGCGAAATGTTGTGATTAAAACTATCGAAGAGGAAAAGATTTTAAAGGGCTTGCAGCTAATTACCTCAAAGCCACAACTTTTTGTTTGTAATCTTAAAGAAAGTGAGCTTTCTGGTAATAAATATTCTGAAATTGTTGAAAAATTTTGTGCAGAAAATTCTTTCAAATTTTTGAAAATTTGCGCTCAAATTGAATCTGAGGTTGCTGGACTTGAAAGCGAAGAAGAGAAAAAAGAGTTTTTAGATTCAGTTGGGCTTGCAGAAACTGGTCTTTCGCAAATTATTCGAAATTCTTACGACCTTCTTGATTTGATAACTTTTTTTACAGTTGGTCCAAAAGAGTGTCACGCTTGGACTTTGAAAAAAGGCTTTAACGCGCCAAAAGCTGCTGGCGTTATTCATACTGATTTTGAAAAAGGATTTATTCGCGCTGAAACAATTTCTTTTAAAGATTATATTGATCTTGGTGGTGAAGATGGTGCAAAAAATGCTGGAAAATTAAGGTTGGAAGGTAAAGATTATATTGTTCAAGACGGAGATGTTTTTCACTTCAGATTTAATGTTTAGAAGCATTTGCCAACAAAATTAACAAACCCATTAACCCAAATTTTGGACGGATTCCACAAATCCGTCCATTTTTTTGATTTACTCAAATAATTCACCAAATTCAAAAGCCAAATCACCACTTTTTGCGATCAATCTCTTTTTCAAAGATATTCACTTTAGAGCCATTTTTGCCGACTAAAATCTAGTTTTTTTGTAGGCATTTTTTAAAAATTTTTATTAAAAAAATTAATCAAAATGAGACGATTTTTTGATAAATTTTTTAAAAAAATAAAAACTCTTTAAGAGCTTAATTTTATTGATCTTGAGCTGTTTTAATTTCTTGCTTTCAGGCTTTGTTGTTTTATTTTGAATCAAATCAAAAAAATACAAACCCAAGTAAGATTTTTTCTTTAATGCTTCGAGTCCTGATTTTCGCAGTTTCATTATTTTTTTCGCGCATGGTTTTTGCTGCCGATTATACTGAAACTGACCTAAAATCATCAATTTACCTTCCGGCTGCAAGTCAATTGAGTCTTGATAATGTCTCAATTACCAATAGCAGAGACCTTTCCTCTTCTTCTTCGAGTGGGTTTCTTTTTTTTGGCACAAACATTTCGCAGTCATTTACTTTCACAAATAGTGGATCAATAGCTAATAGCGCGGGCGATGTTATAAAACTTGAAGATTTCGGTGGTTCTAGCGGAGCTTCGGTTTCGATTGTAAATAGCGGAACCATGTCTTCCCAAGGTTCAACTTCGGCTCTAATTCAAATTTCTGGATCATCATCCTTTGCGCTCAATCTTACAAATTCTGGAACTATAAGCAGTGAAAGCGGCTCGGCAATTGATGCAACTCAAGCCGCGGTTGTTATTACCAACTCTTCTGGCGGCACAATTAGTGGCGCTGACAATTCAATAAATATTTCTGGAACAAGTGCGCAATTGGTGAATGAGGGAACTATTTCCGGCGGCACTAATTCGGTTTATATAAGCTCAGACAATGTTTCTATTACTAATTCTGGAGCGATTAATTCATCTTCAAGTGGTTCAATTTATGTGGCTGGTGATAGTGTTGTTATAAACAATAGCGGCGCCATTAGCTCAACTGGTGATAATTCTGTTTATGTGGCTGGCGACAATGTTGAAGTGGTAAATTCTGGAAGCTTAAGTAGTGCAAATCAGGCAATTTATATTGCTGGAGATAATGCTAATTTTTCAAATAGTGGCGCAATTTCAAGCACGACAGATCAGACTGTTTACATAGCGGGAAGTGGTGCTTCAGTTAGTAATAGTGGAACAATATCAAGCGCTGGCGAGGCAATTGTAATTTCTGGATCTAGTGCTTCAGTTACAAATTCTGGAACCGTTAGTGGTGGAGATAATTTAGTAAAAATTGATGGCAGTGGCGCAACATTTGTTAATTCTGGCGCAATTGATGGTGGCGATGCGTCAATTTCAATTAGTGGAAGTAATGCCAGCTTTGTAAATACTGGCTCGGTAAATGGTGATCAAAATTCAATTTATGTAGTTGGTGATAATGTAACAATTTCAAATTCTGGAGAAATTACCTCATCTTCAGGCAGCGATGCCATTATTGTTACTGGCAATAATTTTACCTTATCGCTTTTGACTGGTTCTGATATTAGTGGAAGCGTTAGTGCGAGCGGCACCGGAAATGTTTTAGATATTCAAATTGCCAATCTAACGGTTGATCAACTTAACAGCATTACAAGTTTAATAAGTGGAGATTGGTCAATGGAGGCTTCTTCTGGCGCTAGTTTAACTATCGCAGAAAATGAAACTGTTGACTCATTTACCTTGTCTGGTGATAGCTCAATTTCAAATTCTGGATCTTTAGGTGACTTGACTGTTTCTGGATCGGGAAATGAATTAACCTTAGATGCAACAAGTTCAACGGGCAATATTGCTAATACTGGGGCCTTAACAATAAGTGTTGAGGACTCTAATGGCGCTTCTTATAGCTCGGCAATTTCTGGTGTTGGTTCTTTAACTAAATCAGGAAGTGGAACTTTGACTCTTGATGGAACCAGCACTTATTACGGCGCAACAACGGTTTCCGAAGGTGAATTAAAGGTGAATGGCGATATTTCTTCGAGTGCGGTAACGGTTTTTTCGGGGGCTGAAATTTCTGGCTCGGGAACTGTTGGAAGTTTAAATATAAATTCGGGTGCTGATCTTTCGCCGGGCGATGGTATTGGCCAAATTAGCGTCGATGGCTTTTTATTCTTAAATTCTGGAGCTAATACAAATTTTCAATTTAGCGAAACTCAAATAGATAAAATAGTTACAACTGGCAATGTTACGCTTTCTGGAACTGCTAATTTTAATTTAAGTGGAACGGATGGTTATTTTGTTATTGATCAAGATATTATTGAAACAACAGGCGGTAAAATTTCCGGAACATTTGAAAGTGTTGAAACTGATTCTGATTTCATCACAACTTTAACTTATGGATCTGATACCGTTAGCGCTAGAATTATCAAGGATCTTGATAGTAATACCGTTGATGGATCGCTATCTTCGCAAAGTGCTTTAACCAGAATTTTGACCAGATCTGTAACTGATAAAATTCGTGAATTGGGCGAAAGTAAAAAAGCTTTTAATACTTGGTTTTCTCGCGGCAGTTTTAATGCAAGTATGGGCGCAACTACTAATTCCGCAGCTTATTCTTTATCAGGAAATCTTTATTCTGCTGGACTAGTTTTTAGTCATGAAGGTAGGCAAATTTTTGGTGGATTTTTCAATTCTCAATCAAATGTGAGTCGCAAAACATATCTTGGAACTGACGCAATTGACAGCAATGGCGTGGTTTTTGGTGTTACTAAAAAAAGATTTAATAACTTTGGAAAGTTTTATGATTTTTTTCAAGGTGGCTTGTCGTTTTATGACTTTAGCAATAAGCGCTATGTTGAATATAATGGTGACACGCAAACAGCTTCTGGAAGTGGGTCTGGCCAGTTTTTTTATTTGAATGCCGGCACTGTTTATGATGTGCCAGAAAAAATTGACGGCGATGTTAATTTATTTGGATCACTAACTTTACAAAAAACATCTCATGGTGGCTGGCAAGAAAGCGGATTAGAATCTTCAAATTTCTCAATTTCAAATTCTTCAGTTACCAGTGCCAATTTCGAAATCGGCTCTTCTTATAAAAATGACATCAATTTCGGCAGAAAATTTTACAAAGGTGGATTTTATCGTTTCAATTTAACATTGAATAAAGTGCAACAAATCTCGAGCCAATCTGCAACTGTTAGCAATGAAACAAGTTCTTCAAAAATGAAACCGCAACTCGTTGATTCAATAATTTATGGGTTTGGGGCTTATTCTTCTATTCCAATCAGCAATAGCAGCGCAATTAATTTAAAGTTCGATAAGAAGAAAAGCGGTAATTTTAACGAGTCGATTTTTGAGCTTGGCCTTAATTATAAGTTTGAGTCTAAATGGCTGCAGAAAGCCTTTTCTTTCTAAGTTTTGTTCGGTTTTAAAGCGCTGAAGAAATAAAGAATTTTACTATTTTTTCTTCGCCTTTTTGTAAAAATTCAATTTCTAGATGTTCGTTTTCGCGCTTAAATTTCAATTTTTGTGACTGCGGAAATTTTTCTTCTGAATTTATTTTAGAGATTTTTTCTTTTTTAATTTTCCAACCCATTTGAGGCAAATTTTGTAAGTAAAAATTTTTGATTAACTCAAAATCATCTTCGGTTTTATAGGCTGAAGACATAATGCTGCCATTTGCGGAGTCAAATCCAACTCCGTCGTTAAATATTTTTTTCATTCCCTTTAAAAGAGGAATATCTTCGCTGCCTTGTGCAAAATCTTGCGACATGACTATTTTTTTTGGCTTTGCTTTTTCGTTGATTTCAACTTTTTGATTTTGCGGCGCACATGAAATTATTAGGGAAAAAATAATGGCAAAAAGATTGATTTTTTTCATGTTTTTATTTTTGACAATTTTGGCAAAAGAAGCTAGAGCGGCCAGCTTGAACGATCTTTTGAATTAATTTTTTACAAAGCAAACATTTTTCCTTGGCGCGTCCGTAAACTTTAAAAGTGTTTTGAAAATTGCCTAACTCGCCAGAGGCGGTTACATAGTCAGAAATTGAAGATCCCCCTAATTCAATAGCATTATTGATAATTTTTTTAATTGAAGAAGTGAGTTTTTTAACTTCATTTTCTGTGAGTGAATTTGCGTTACGAATGGGCGATATTCCTGAATCAAACAATGATTCATTGATATAAATATTTCCAACTCCAACAACGATTTTGTTGTCCATCATTGTGGTTTTTATATTTGTTTTTTTATCGGCGATTTTTTTTATCAAATATTGCCAATTAAATTCTGCTGAAAGTGGTTCAGGTCCAAGCTGTATAAGCATTTTATGAGTTTTAAGATTTTGTGTTGGCACTAAATCGACAAATCCAAAGCGTCGAGCGTCATTAAAAATAAGCCATTTATCATCATCAAATTTACAAGAAAAATGATCGTGTTTTAATTTTTTAAATTGGCTTTGAACCGTTATTTTGCCGCTCATTCCAAGATGAATAATTAAAGAATTTTCATTACTTAGGTGAATTATTAAATAGCGAGCGCGTCGAGAAATATCATTAATTTTGGCTGAATTGAGATTTATTAAATTTAATTCGGAAGCGAAGCGTAATTTTTTCTCAGAACGAAAGGTTTTGATTATTTTTTTTCCAATTAAATTTTGTAAGCCGCGACGCACGGTTTCAACTTCTGGAAGCTCTGGCATGTGATTTATTATTTTATTTTTTGGGTGTTTTTTTTCTAAAACTAAGGCGATAAAATGCCGCAAATTTCCTTTTTCTAAACTTAAAATTTAAATTATGGATAGGCTTGAATTACCTTCGGAAGCGAAGGATAATCGTGTTTTGATGCATAGCTGTTGCGCCCCTTGCGCCGGTGATTTAATGGAGCGCATGAAGGTTTCAGGTATTGATGTTACGATCTTTTTTTACAATCCAAATATTCATCCAAAAAAGGAATATGAAATTCGCAAAGAGGAAAATATTCGCTTTGCCCAGAAGTTGGAAATTCCTTTTATTGACGCTGATTATGATGTGCAAAATTGGTTTAAGCGCGCCAAAGGAATGGAATGGGAGCCAGAGCGAGGTATTCGCTGTACCGCTTGTTTTGATATGCGTTTTGAACGCACAGCTCTTTATGCTTATGAAAATGGCTTTTCTACAATTACTTCGTCTTTAGGGATTTCGCGTTGGAAAAATATGGATCAAATTAATGATTGTGGAGTTCGAGCTGCAAAAAATTATGAAGGTATAAATTATTGGACTTACAATTGGCGCAAGCAAGGTGGTGCAGCGCGTATGTATGAAATTGCGAAGCGAGAAGAGTTTTATAAGCAAGAATATTGCGGCTGCATTTTTTCTTTAAGAGATTCAAATGATTGGCGCGCTAAAAATGGTCGCGAAGAAATAAAAATTGGCGAAGAATTTTATAGCGAAAATTTGGTTGAAAAAAAATTCTGTAAAAATGCCAAATAAAATTAAGAAAATTTTAATAATTGCTGGCTCTGATCCAAGTGGCGGCGCTGGAATTCAGGCTGACATAAAAACCGCTTCGGCGCATAAAGTTTATGCTTCTGCCGTAGTTACTTGCTTAACAGCTCAAAGTACCGCAAAGGTTTTTGCTATTCATAATTCGCCAATTGATTTTTTAAGGCAGCAAATTCTTGCTGTTATTGATGATATTAAATTTGATGCAATCAAGATTGGCATGCTTGCAAGTGCTGAAATTATTAATTGCGTTGCTGATATTTTGGCGCAAAAGGCACAAAAAATTCCCGTAATTCTTGATAGTGTTATGGTTGCAACTTCAGGCGATTTGTTATTGCAGAAAAATGCTGTGAATGCTTTTAAATCAAGATTGTTAGATGGTTGTTTTGTTGTTACTCCAAATATTGATGAGGCAGAAATTTTGGCAGAAATGAAGATTAAAGATTTTTCTGATATGATGTTGGCGGCAGCTAAAATAAAGGATTTGGGCGCAAAAAATGTTTTCTTAAAAGGCGGTCATTTGAGTTTTGACGATGATAAAATTCACTCTGTTTTGCTTGATGATAGCGATCATTTTTATCGCATAAGTAATAAAAGAGTTGGGAATGAAAATATTCATGGAACTGGTTGTACATTAGCTTCTGCGTTGGCTTGCAATATTGCAAAAAAAATTGATCTACAAAATGCGGCAAAAAAAGCTAATTCTTATGTTTATCGCTCCATATTAAAAAGTTTAAGAGTTGGAAATGGAAGCTTGGTTTTGCGCCATTTTTCGTGAAATTTTTGTGGCGAAATCATTTATTTTAATTGAATGCCACAATCGATGAATGAGAGAAAGTTTCATCCGGTGGCGCCAAATTAGGTGATCTTAAAAATTTTGGTTCGTTTTAGATTTTATAAGGCGGAAAATCTAAGCCATTTGGCGAATTGGTAAATATTTCAACGCCATCTTTTGTAACCGCAACAGTGTGCTCAAATTGTGCGGAAAGCGACTTGTCACGAGTTGTAACAGTCCAGCCATCAATTTTACTTAAAATAGTTTCATACTTTCCTTCGTTAATCATTGGCTCAACAGTAAAAAACATCCCTTCTTCCAAAGTTAACCCTTGTCCTTTTTTTCCGTAATGCAAAACGCTTGGTTCGGCATGAAAAACCCGACCAATTCCATGTCCGCAATAATCTCTAACAACTGAGAATCCTTGTTTTTCAGCATAAGTTTGAATTGCATTTCCAATGTCACCAAGTGTTTTTCCGGGCTTAACTTGTTCAATTCCAAGCATCATCGCTTCGTAAGTGGTTTGACATAATCTTTTTGCCTTAATTGAAGGCTCGCCAATGTAATACATGCGGCTTGAATCGCCATACCAGCCATCAAGAATGACCGTAACATCGATGTTTAAAATGTCGCCATTAATTAAAATTCTTTGGCTTGGAATTCCGTGACAAACAACATGATTTACTGATGTGCAAATTGATTTTGGAAATCCTCGGTAATTAAGTGGGGCGGGGATTGCGCCGTTTTCAATAATTTTATTGTGGCATAATTTGTTTAGTTCTTCGGTGGAAATTCCGGCTTTGGCGAATGGAGTAATGAAATCAAGAATTTCAGCGGCTAGACGGCCAGCGGAGCGCATTTTAGCAAAATCTTTTTCGTTATGAATCGTGACCATTTTTTGGTTTAAAAGGAATTAAAAAAGGGAATAATTTTGTCTTTTTGGTTTTAAACTAGCAATATTTGAAGCGCTTTGGTGTAAGCAATAGCAGGTAAAAAGATAATAACGATTTTCTGGAAAAATTATTGCAGTTTAGGAAGTTGATTCTAAAAAGCGCCGCCGTTGTTTTTCAAGCAACTAAATTCAATCCCACAAACAGCATATTTATTGGTGCAACTCTCAGTCGTTTTTTGACCTAGAGCTTGCTTTTGCTGTTTGGTAACTAACCAAAATAAATTATTTATGTCTAAAACAGAAATCCCTCAATTTACCATTAAACAGCTTCTTGAGGCTGGTGCTCACTTCGGTCACAAAACAATGCGTCGCAATCCAAAAATGGCAAAATATATTCACACAAGCCGCAATGGAATTAGCATTATCGACCTAAACAAAACTGCAAATCTTCTTCATAATTCATTAAAAATAGTAAAGGAAATCTCAAAAAATAATGGTCGAATTTTGTTTGTTGCAACCAAGAAGCAAGCTATCGATCCAATTGCTGAAGCAGCAAAAAGATGTGGTCAATATTATGTTAATTTCAGATGGTTGGGCGGAATGCTTACTAACTGGAAGACTGTTTCTCAATCAATTAAAACTTTGAAAAAAATTGAAGAGCAGCTTTCTAATGATGAAATTGGTCTAAATAAAAAAGAAAAATTGGTTTTAGAAAGACAAAGAAAAAAATTAGAACAAGCGCTTGGTGGAATTAAAAATATGGGTGGATATCCTGATTTGGTTTTCGTAATTGATACTTTCAAAGAGTCACTTGCCATAGCTGAAGCTAAAAAACTTAACATTCCAATCATGGCAATTCTTGATAGCAATTGCAATCCAGATGGCATTACTTTCCCAATTCCAGGTAATGATGATTCAGCAAAATCTATTAAACTTTATTGCCGTCTTATTTCTGACGCCGCTATCGCTGGCATTAAAGAAAATATGGCAATTTCGGGTATTGATATAAGCAACATTAGTGTTGAAGAAATTTCTGAAATGAAAAACTCTGCTTCACAAAAAGCAGCAGAAAAATCTGACAAAAAGCCAGCTCCAAGAGAAAGAAGGGAGTTTAAAAAAAGAGATGCTGGAAAAAATAATTCCAGTGAAAAATCTGAAAATAAGTCAGATAAAAAACCTGCAGCAAGAAAACCGGCTCCAAGAAAGCCAGAAGCTAAATAAACAGTTATAAATCTTTTCAAATTGCCAGCTCATCTTGAGCTGGCTTCCCTCCTGATTTTTCCTAAAAATTTTACAAATAATAAATATGGCAGATTTATCTTTAATTAAAAAACTTCGTGAAGCCACTGGTTGTGGAATCGCAGATTGTAATAAAGCTTTAACTGAAAATGGTGATGATTTTGAAAAATCAGTGGATTGGTTAAGAAAAAAAGGTCTCTCTTCTGCTGTTAAAAAAAGCGGTAGAGTTACTTCTGAAGGTGTTGTTGTTGTTGCCATAAATGGCAATAATGCAGCTGTTGCCGAAGTTAATTCCGAAACTGATTTCGTTGCTCGTAATCAAAAGTTTCAAGAGTTTGCATCTATCGTTTCAAAAATGGCAATTGGTTATGGTGACGATGTTGAGAAGCTTAAATCTTCAAATTTTTTAGGTTCTTCTCATTCTGTTGATGAAGAAGTAAAAAATCAGATTGGAGTAATTGGTGAAAATATAAATCTAAGAAGAATATCAAATCTGTCAGTACAAAATGGCGCCATTGTTAGCTATATTCATAATTCAATTGCTAACAATATGGGTAAAATTGCGGTTTTAGTTGCTTTAGAATCTTCTGCTCCAAAAGAAAAATTGGAAGAATTTGGCAAGCAAATCGCTATGCACATTGCTGCCGCTAAGCCAGAATCTCTTACTGTTGAGCTGGTTGATTCTGCCAAATTATCTCGTGAAACTGAAGTTTTGAAAGACCAGGCTCGCGCTTCTGGTAAGCCAGAAAGCATTATCGATAAAATGATCGAAGGAAGAATAAGAAAATATTATGAAGAGGTTGTTCTTTTGGAGCAGCTTTTTGTAATGGATGATAAAATGAAAATTAAAGATTTGGTTAGCAAGTTTTCGAAAGAAAATGCAGAGACCAAAATCTCTGGCTTTAAGTTATTTATTCTTGGCGAAGGAATAGAAAAGAAGGAAAATGATTTTGCTGCTGAAGTTGCTTCAATGACAAAATCCAACTAGTAATAACGACCCAAAATGTAAGTTTCGGGTCGTTTTCTTTAAAAAATATTTATGAATTCAGGCCTAAAGTTTAAGAGAATTTTGTTTAAGGTTTCTGGTGAAGCCATGATGGGTGAGAAGGCTTTTGGTCATGATGTGGATGCTATAAAAAAAATCTGCAATCAAATTATTTCGGCTCATAAATTAGGTTGCGAAATATGTCTAGTTGTTGGTGGCGGCAATATATTTCGCGGCGTTTCGCAGGCTGCAGCTGGCATGGAAAGAGTAACTGCTGATTACATGGGAATGCTAGCAACATGCATAAATGGCCTAGCTTTACAAAGCGCCTTAGAAAAAGAAGGGGTTGAAACCAGAATGCTTTCGGCAATACCAATGAATAGTGTGTGTGAGCCTTATATTAAGCGTCGCGCAGTTCGTCACTTGGAAAAAGGGCGTGTAATAATATTTGCTGCAGGAACTGGAAATCCATTTTTTACAACCGATACTGCGGCCGTTCTTAGAGCTGTTGAAATGGGCTGCGATGGAATTTTAAAAGGAACTCAAGTTGATGGTGTTTATACTGCCGATCCTAAGATTGATAAATTGGCAACTAGGTATGAAAAGCTTAAATATATCGATGTTTTGAAGCAGGATTTGAAAGTGATGGATCAAACCGCAATAACTTTAGCAAAAGACAACAAGCTTCCAATCGTAGTCTTCTCAATTAAAGGTGAGGGGGCCTTACAGGAAGTGGTGGAAGGTCGTGGAAAATTTACTGTAATTAATTAATTAATTTATGCTTAACGAATTAACTGAAAAAGCGCGTAAAAAAATGGAAGACACAATGCTTTCCTTGAAGCGCGATATGGATTCTATTTCAACTGGCAGAGCGAATCCAGCTTTGCTTGATTCTGTTAGAGTTGAAATCTATGGCCAAATGATGCCAATTTCTCAACTTGCAAATATTTCTGTTCCAGAGGCTACAACTTTATCAATTCAAGTTTGGGATCGCGAAAGTGTTAAGCCTGTAGAGAAGGCGATAGTGAATGCTAATTTGGGTTTTAATCCAACCGTTGATGGAACTACTCTTCGAATTATGATTCCTAAATTAAGCGAAGAGCGTCGTAAAGATTTGGTTAAATTGGCTAAAAAATATGGCGAAGACAAGAAAATTGCCGTTAGAAATATTCGTCGCGATGCTTTAGACGACTTAAAAAAGAAAGAAAAAGAGTTGGCTGCATCAAAAGATCAAATTCACTCATTTAATGATGCGATACAAAAAATTACTGACGACTTTGTTAAAAAAATTGACGAAGTTATTTCTTTAAAAGAGAAAGATTTAATGAAGATTTGATGGGGTTTTTTTCAAAAAAAAACATTTTTAAGGAAGCTGATTTTGTTATTCCTTCTCATGTTGCCATTATTATGGATGGTAACGCTAGATGGTCAAAAAAAAGAAAATTACCTACTAATATTGGCCATAAATCCGGTTCAGAAAATTTAAAAAAAGTTGCTGAAAGTGCGATAAAATTAGGCATAAAAACACTTACGGTTTATGCCTTTTCTTCAGAAAATTGGAATCGTCCAAAAGAAGAAGTAAATTATTTGATGAATTTGTTAAATGAATATTTGGAAAAAGAGGCTTCTTCTCTGAATGAGAGAGATATAAAAATTAAAATTTTAGGCGATCTTAGTAAGATTTCAAAATCAACTCGAGACAAAATTTCTAAAGCGCAAGAGTTAACACAAAATAACAAATCTCTTAATCTTAATGTTGCTTTTAGTTACGGTTCTAGGCAGGAGATTGTTGCGGCGGCAAAAAAAATCGCCAATGAAGTTAAAGAGCAAAGACTTGCAATTGAGCAAATCGATGAAGGTGTTTTTGCGCAAAACCTTTATGATACTGAATCGGGTGATCCAGATTTACTAATTAGAACCGCTGGAGATTTCAGAGTAAGTAATTTTTTACTTTGGCAATTGGCTTATACCGAACTTTATTTTACCAAAGTTTTTTGGCCTGACTTTGGTGAAAAAGATTTAATCGCGGCAATTCAGGACTTTAACCAAAGAGAGAGGCGTTATGGAAAAAGATAAGGTGATAAAAAAAATAGCAAAGTTACTTCTTTGCCCAAGAAAAATATTCGATTCGATAGTGCGAAATGTGCATTATATTGATCCTAAAAATAACACTCATCAACGCGTGATGAGTGCTGTTGTATTGATGCCGTTGGCAATTTATGCAATTTTTTATTCGAAAAGTTTATTTATTTTTTTGGCGATTGCGATCGCAGTTTTGATGTCTATGGAGTGGTCAGATATCACAAAAAGCGCTCAAGATCAGAAAAAATGGAGATTAATTGGCTTAATTTACATTCTTATTCCAATTTATTCGGTCATAAAAATTAGGCTTTATGATGTTGATATATTGTTTTGGATGTTCGCTGTTATCTGGTCTACTGACATATTTGCCTTCTTTGCAGGAAGGGCTTTAGGCGGGCCAAAACTTGCGCCAAAAATTAGCCCAAATAAAACTTGGTCAGGTTTAGCTGGTGGAATTGTTGCGAGTATTTTGATAGGATTTATGAGTTCTTTTATGTTTCGCGGTGGTGCAGGATTTTTTGTTATTGCGAGTGCTTTATTGGCTGTAATTGAGCAAGCTAGCGATTTATTTGAATCGAAAATAAAAAGAATTTTTGGAGTAAAAGATTCCGGAAATATAATTCCTGGTCACGGTGGAGTGTTGGATCGCCTAGATGGAATGATGTTTGTGGCTCCAATTGTTTTTGTTTTGATTAACCTATTTTCTGATAAATTTTAAAATTGATGACCGATTTTTTTGAAGTTGCTGGTCGCAAATTTAGCTCACGCCTTTTGGTTGGAACTGGAAAATATAAAGATTTTAAAGAAACTGTTGCGGCAATTGATGCCAGTGGCGCTGAGATCGTTACTGTTGCGGTTCGCAGGGTCAATATTGAAAGAAAAAGCGAACCGATGTTGCAAGATTTTCTTGATCCAAAAAAATACACATATCTACCAAACACTGCTGGATGCTTTACCGCTGATGATGCAGTTAGAACCTTGCGATTAGCTCGCGCCGCGGGTGGTTGGAATTTGGTTAAGCTTGAAGTTTTGGCTGATGAAAAAACTTTATATCCAAAAGTTATAGAGACAATTAAGGCTGCAGAGCTTTTGATTAAAGATGGTTTTGATGTTATGGTTTACACATCTGACGATCCAATTGTGGCAAAAGAGTTAGAGGATATTGGTTGTTGTGCTATAATGCCATTAGCAGCTCCAATTGGCTCTGGCTTGGGGATTCAAAATCGCCTAAATATTGAATTCATAGTTGAGCAATCAAAAGTTCCTGTCTTGATTGATGCTGGAGTGGGCACAGCTTCCGATGCTGCAATTGCGATGGAGATTGGTTGTGATGGAGTTTTAATGAATACTGCTATCGCAAAAGCAAAAAACCCAATTTTAATGGCTAAATCAATGAAACTGGCAATTGAAGCTGGCAGAATGTCTTATTTGGCTGGTCGTATGGAAAAAAAACAATTTGCATCAGCCTCAAGTCCTAACGAAGGAAAAATAAATCAATAATATGTCTCATAATTTTCATCCATCAATTATACGCGCTTACGATATTAGGGGAGTTTATCAAAAAACTCTTTTTGATAAAGACGCCTTTTTTGTTGGAAAATCATTTTCTTCTGAAGTTTTAAAAATCGGCGGTAAAAAAGTTGCCGTTGCTTGCGATGGCAGAAAAAGTTCACCAGCTTTAAAAAGCGAGTTAATAAAAGGCTTGATTGAGTCTGGAATTGATGTTTTTGATGTTGGCGTTGGCCCAACCCCAATGCTTTATTTCTCTGTTTATAATCTTGATTGTGACGCTGGAATTATGGTTACTGGCTCACATAATCCAAAAGATCATAATGGATTTAAAATGATGCTAAAAAACCGTCCTTTTTTTGGCGAAGATATAATTAATCTTAAGAAAATAGCTGAGAATGGTGATTTTGTTAATGGCAATGGCTCTTTGAAAGAGAGGAATATTTTTGATAATTATGTTGAGAGGCTTTTGCAAGATTCGATAATTGCTGAGAGCGAAAGTGGATTACTTGATGAGCTTGACGAAATCAAAAAAAATCCTTTGAGAAAGAAATTAAAAATCGCTTGGGATGCTGGAAATGGATCTGCTGGCGAGGTTATGTCGGCTTTAACCTCAAAAATTGATGCTGAAAATATTTTACTTTTTGCTGATATTGACGGTGATTTTCCTAATCATCATCCAGATCCAACTGTAGCAAAAAATTTGCAAGATTTAATCGCGACCGTTTTGAGCAATTCTTGCGATATTGGAATTGCATTTGATGGTGATGGCGACCGAATTGGCGTTGTTGATGATGAGGGTGAAATTATTTGGGGTGATCAATTAATGGTTTTTTATGCGCGCGACATTCTGCAAAAAGAGGCTGGATCAACCGTTATTGCTGATGTGAAGGCTAGTAATGTTTTATTTGAAGAAGTTCGTAAAGCTGGTGGTAACGCCATAATGTGGAAAACTGGACATTCTTTTATTAAGGCAAAAATGAAAGAAACGAATGCAGCTTTGGCTGGCGAGATGTCTGGTCACATATTTTTCGCTGATGAATATTACGGTTTTGATGACGCTTTATATGCCGCTATCCGCATTATAAATATTTTGGCAAAATCAGATTTGTCTTTATCGCAACTCAGAAAAGGCTTGGTTGAAACTTTTTCAACTCCAGAAATTAGAGTTGATTGCTTGGATGAAAGAAAATTTTTAATTGTAGATGAGTTAAAAAATAACCTAAAAAAAGCGCAAATTCATTTTAATGATGTTGATGGAATTAGAGTTGAGAATGCTAATGGTTGGTGGCTAATTAGGCCGTCAAACACTCAGCCGGTTTTGGTGGCGCGCGCTGAGGCAACCTCTAAAGAAGGCCTAAATAAGTTAAAACTTAACCTCAAAAAACATCTTGAATTTTGTCAGGTAGAAATTCCTCAAGAGTTAGAATTATAGGACTTACCGGCGGTGTGGCGTCTGGCAAAAATTTTATTGCAGAAATTTTTGCGCAAAATGGCGCCAATGTCTTTGACGCTGATAAGGAGGTTCATGATTTAATTGCTAATAATAGTCGAGTGATTGCAAAAATTAGCGAAAATTTTCCAGAAAGTTTGGTTGAAGGGGTAATTAATCGTAAAATCTTGGGTGAAATTGTTTTTGATGCCAAGAATCGGCAGCGGCTTTTAATTTTAGAGGATATAATTCATCCAGAAGTTCAGAAAAAATATCGGGCTTTTTTAGCGCAGGTCAAAAAATCATCAAACAAAATTGCTGTTTTAAATATCCCATTATTACAAGAAAAAAAGTCTTACGAATGCGACACTATCATTGCTGTTATTGCTCCGAAAGCTGTAAGAAGAAAGCGCTTTTTAGCCAGAGAAAGAAAAAAAGATCGAAAAAATTTTGTTAAGAATTTGGATCAGTTAAGGAAAAAATTTGAACAAATTTGTCAAAGTCAGTTAACTAATTTTCAGCAAAAAAACAATGCTGATTATGTTCTTAACACCATTCAATCAAAGGCAAAAACAAGGCTAGATGCTCAAAAGCTTTATAAGCTTATTTCTCGGGGCGCGTAATCGATATTTCATAAAATCAAAATTGCGATAAAATGGCGGTCAATTCCCTTGAGAATCTCAAGAAATATTTGCTGCTTTTTTAAAGATTTTTTTTGCTTTAAAGGAATTTTAAATTTGTGATTTATTAAAATATCTTTTTTAGATATTTAAAAAATGCGCTCGGACGATTTTAAAAAACTTATTTTACATCAATTTTAACCATCAAATTAATAACTAAAATATGAGCAAACGAGATAAAGAAAGCATGAAAACTGGCGCCGATGCCGCCGAGGAAATTTTGCAACCAATTAACGGACCTAAATTAACACTATCTGAAGTTAGGGCAGAAGTTTTAGATAATAACCCAAGATTGCAAAATATTGATCTTTCTAATTCTAGAGGTACTGATTCGTTATATATTCTATCAATAATTGAACATTTGGAAACAAATACCTATGTAAAGAGAATTGATCTCTCAAATAGTGATATTGGAGATGTGGAATGTGCTCGATTGTATGATATTTTGTCCGCACAGCACAGAACCTCAACAGGAAACAGAACTATAGAGAACATTGATCTGAGCAACAACAACATCACCGATCAAAGTGCTAGATTATTTTTAAAACTTCCTGAAAGTTTAAAAAAAATTAATTTTGAAGGAAATTCAATCTCTAAAGAAGTTTTAGATGGTATTAATAAGGCTTTAGCAGATAGAGCTATGTCTCGAAATGATCCATCCGCAGTAGTAAATCAGCCATCTATTTCGGTTTTTAGAAGTGAGATAGAGCGAGGGGGAGGCCGAAAGGGGTAATAAAAACTCTTCATGATGAATGGGTTGCAGTATCCATAAAATAACTTGGATACTGCACCAAGCTTTAGAATGATTAATTACAAGGCGCCTAAAGATTTGCTAGCTGCAACTATGATTTAGAGTGATATGAGTGGGATGAGTAAAAAGATGGAATGATATTTATTATTCATCGCTGACATTGCTGAAATCTGGATTTTTCTTTTCGCCATCGTTAATTAATGCCGATTTACGGCCGCAGGCAGAAACAAAAGAGAATAAAAAAAACACCAAAATAATAATTTTTAAACAAGACTGAAATTTAGGCATTTTGAATCTCCTTTAAACTCTTTTCGATTTTATTGCATGCCTCGTCAGCGTGCGATTTTTCAATTATCAGTGGCGGCAAAATTCGAATCACATTTTCGCCAGCGGGAATTGTTAAAAGCTGATTTGCGATAAATTTTTTTACCAATTCGCCATTTTCAATTTTTGAGCTAATTTTAATTCCAATCATCAGGCCAACGCCGCGAATTTCCTCAATCAAATCAGGAAATTTATTTTTTAAATTAGTTAATTTTTCGCGCAAATATTGCCCAGTTTTTTGTACATTTTCTAAAAAACCTTCTTTTGTTATTTCGTCAAAAACCGCTTCAGCAACTGACATTGCCAAAGGATTTCCCCCATAAGTTGTACCATGAACTCCAATTGTCATTCCGCAAGCTGCATCTTTTGTTGCGAGGCAGGCTCCAAGTGGAAAGCCGCCAGCGATTGCTTTTGCGGTTGAAATAATGTCCGGCTTAATGCCGTAATATTCGTAGGCAAAAAGATGGCCTAATCTTCCAACGCCACACTGAACCTCGTCAAATGCTAGTAGAATATTTTTTTCATCACAAATTTTTCGTAGCTCTTGGATAAAATTTTTATTAGAAACTCTAATTCCTTCTTCTCCTTGAATTGGTTCAATTAAAATTGCTGCGGTATTTTCATTTATTGCCTTTTTCACGGCTTCGATATTACCAAATTCAACATTATCAAAGCCATCTAAGGCAGGTTCAAAGCCTTCTAAATATTTCTTTTTTGCTGCCGCAGAAATTGTGGCTATTGTTCTGCCGTGAAAGGCGCCAGTAAAAGTTATAATTCGATTTTTATGCGGCTGATTTTTTACATGAAAATGGCGACGAATCATTTTTATTGCGCATTCTATGCTTTCAGCGCCGGAATTGCAGAAAAAAACATAATCAGCAAAAGTTTTACTTACCAACTTATCGGCATATTTATTCAGTTCGTTAACATTATAAATATTAGAAACATGCCATAATTTTTGCGCCTGATTCGTTAAAGCTGAAACCATTTTTGGATGGCAATGTCCTAGAGCATTTACAGCGATTCCAGCGCCAAAATCGAGATATTTTTTGCCTTCGGAAAATAAATAAACTCCTTCGCCATGAGAAAATGAAATATCGAATCTTTTATGCACAGGAAGAAGTTTTGAGCTGGTAGTCATTTTTGATTTGGGATTTTAGATTTTAGTTTTAGATTTTTGTAAAACCTGCATTCAAATTATTTTATTGGTAATTATCGCAATTTTGCGCAGGGAGTTGCGGATTTTTAAAGAAGAGAAATCGTCAATAATGGCGTAATTTCTTAAATCGAAAATATTAAATCTAAAACCATTTTTTGTGCTTATTGATTCACCTGAAAATAAACAAAAAATTTTACACAAATTTCTTGAAATTGCTGCCTTTGAAGGTTGGTGCGAAGAGGCTTTAATTTTAGCTTTCAGAGCTTGTGAAATTGATGAAAAATTGCGTGAGTTGGTTTTTGAAAATGGCTGCGTCGATGTCGCAAATTTTTATATTTCTTTTTATAATAAAAAAGCTGCAGAACAAATTTTCTCGCTATCGAATTTCTCAGAACAAAAAATTCGCGATAAAATTCGCCTTTTTTTATATGCTAGATTTGATTTGGAATTTGATAATAAAATTGCCCTACAAAGGCTTGCAAATTTTTATCTTGATATAAAAAATTTTCGTAATGCAAAAATTGGTGCCAGACCTTTATTTCAAGGGCTGAAAGCTTGTTATGAAATTGCTGATTTTATGTGGACTGAAATTGGTGACGCTTCAACCGATTTCAATTATTATACTAAAAGAATCACTTTGGCGAAGATTATTTTGCGCAGTTTTAAGGTTTTTTTAAGCGATGAATCTGCAGAACTTAAGAAAACAAAGGCTTTTATTGATTGCGAAATTGCGAAAGTTATGAAATTTGAAAAGTTCAAAGTCTCTCTAAAAAACAATCTTCAAAACATTTGTAAGGAAGTTATTTTTGATGATAGCGGCGCAATAAATTCTCCCAAAAAAATCTTACAAAACCTTCCCTTTATTCGACTTATTAAGTTTTAAAAATGACAACAACGCTAAATATTTTTGATTTCATTTTTTTGTCTTTTGCGCTGATTTTTATTGTTGTTGCCTTTTTTCGTGGTTTTGTAAAAGAAATTTTTTCCTTCATTATTTGGACTATTGCTTTCGTAGCTTCTTATTTTCTAGCTCCTTTGGTTTCAGGTCTTCTTAAGGGATCCATTGCAAATGAAATAATTAATCAAATTGCAACTAGAGGGGCAGTTTTTGTGTTGTTTTTTATTGGCGCTTCAATGTCTTTTTCGAATTTAATAAATGATCTAAATGAAAAAACTCCAGCGTCTTTTAATCGCTCTCTGGGTGTTTTTTATGGCATAATTAAAACCATGATAATTGCCGGAATTGCTTATTCTGTTATGATAAACTCACTTTCTTATACTTATGGCGAAAAAATCGATAAGTCTTCAGTGCAATATCCATCTTGGTTAAGGGAGGCAAAAACAAGCAGAATTGTTGAAATATCTGGCGATATTATGAGTCCGGTTGTGGATAAATTTTTTAATTCTGTGTCTAAAAATTTTAATAATTTAGCGCCGCAACAAAAAGATATGGAAAATAAAATTAACGAAATAATCGAAAAAAATAATCAAAATTTTAATTCTGAAGAATTTGGCTCTCAATCCAATGAAAATAAGGATTTAAACGATTCTGGTTACAGCAAAAAAGATATCGAAAAAATGAATCACTTAATTGAAATTATCGGAAAATAACTTCGTTTTAAAAAGAAATTTAGATTCAATTTTGTCGAAAAATTAGTTCAGCGTTTATTAATAACTTAAAATCAAATTATCATGTTCAGACTTACTGGAAAAAATGCGTTAATAACTGGCGCAACTGGTGGAATAGGAAGCGAAATCGCAAAAGCTTTGGCAAAGCAAGGTGCAAAATTAGTTCTTTCTGGAACTCGTGAAGAAAAGTTGCAAGAATTGGCGGCGCAAATAGGTGGTGATGTTAAATATTTGACTTGCAATCTTTCAGATTCCGCTTCGGTAGAAGCTTTGTTTGATAAAGCTGAAGAGCTTCTTGGTCAAATTGATATTTTGGTTTGCAATGCTGGAATCACTAAAGACAACCTTATTTTACGCATGAAGGATGATGATTTTAACCAAGTCATTGATGTGAATTTAAAATCAACTTTCATCTTAAATCGCAATGCTATCAAAAAAATGATGCGTCGTAAATATGGTAGAATCATTAACATCGCTTCTGTTGTTGGTGTTACTGGCAATCCAGGTCAATGCAATTATGTTGCTTCAAAAGCTGGAATGATTGGCATGTCAAAATCTTTGGCGCAAGAAGTTGCTAGCCGCGGCATCACAATTAATTGCGTTGCTCCAGGTTTTATCGCAAGCCCAATGACTGATGTTTTAAATGAGCAACAAAAAGAGGTGATTTTGAATAAAATCCCGCAAGGAAAAATGGGCGAATCTTCCGATATTGCAAAAGGCGTAGCTTTTTTAGCTAGCGAAGATGCTTCCTACATCACTGGCCACACATTACATATCAACGGTGGAATGTTCATGAACTAAATTCTTAAATTATCGCAAATTCATCTTGGTAATGTTGGATTTGCGGTAATTTTTTTTGCGATTAAGTCTAAAACGCGCGCTATTTTCAAGGTCGCGCCACCAATATTAAATTTAACAAAAATGACAAATACGCATAAAACAAAAGTTGCAATAATCGGTTCTGGTCCAGCTGGATATACTGCCGCAATTTACGCAGCGAGAGCTAATTTAAATCCGATTATGATTAACGGAACTCAACCTGGAGGGCAATTAACCATTACAACAGAAGTTGAAAATTTTCCGGGTTTCGCTGAGGCGGTTCAAGGCCCTTGGCTCGTTGAGCAAATGGAGAAACAGGCTGTTCATGTTGGAACAAAAATCTTTCACGATCATATTAAAGAAGTCGATTTTTCGAAGCGTCCTTTCAAATTAATTGGTGAGAGCGGTGATATTTTTGAAGCTGATGCGGTTGTTATTGCAACTGGCGCACAAGCTAAATGGCTAGGATTAGAATCTGAAAAAAAATTCCAAGGTTTTGGCGTTTCTGGTTGCGCAACTTGCGATGGATTTTTCTTTCGCGGTAAAGATGTAATCGTGGTTGGTGGTGGAAATAGTGCGGTTGAAGAGGCTTTATATTTAACTAATCACGCTAAAAAAGTTTATGTAGTTCATAGGGGAGAAAAGTTTAAAGCCGAAAAAATTCTGCAAGATCGTTTGTTTAAAAATGAAAAAATCGAGGTGATTTGGAATTCGGTTTTGGAAGAGGTTGTTGGCAATGAATCGCCAAAATTCGTTACAGCGGCGCGTCTTAAAAATGTTAAAGATGGCTCGATAAGTGAGTTAAAAATTGACGGAATATTCATCGCAATTGGTCATAAACCAAATTCAGATTTGTTTAGAAATTCTGGTTTAGAAATTGATTCTGAAGGCTATGTTGTGACGAAGGCCGGTTCAACCGTTACAAATATTGCAGGAATTTATGCTGCCGGCGATATTCAAGATAAAATTTATCGCCAAGCCATTACTGCTGCCGGAACTGGCTGTATGGCCGCTTTAGAAATCGAAAAATTTTTAGCTCATTAATTTATGAATAACACTCTAACTTTAGCGATTGAAAAAAACGGTGTGGCGAATTTGATTTTTGACCTTCCAAACGAAAAGGTTAATAAGTTGTCAGAGTCGGTTTTGCTTGAATTGGAGAAGGCAATTAATGTTATTGATGGAAATAAAGCGATTCGCGTTTTGTTAATTAGTAGTGCAAAAAAGGATAATTTTATTGCTGGCGCCGATATTAATGAAATTAGAGCAATTGCTGATGAAAAAAGCGCTTACGAGAAGGTTTCGCGTGGTCAAAATATTTTAGATAAAATTGCTAAAATTAAAATCCCAACAATCGCTTTAATTAATGGCTCGTGCTTAGGTGGTGGGCTTGAGCTTGCTTTGGCTTGTAAATATCGAGTTGCGGTGGTTAATCAAAAGACAATTTTAGGTTTGCCAGAAGTTAATTTAGGAATAATTCCGGGATTTGGTGGAACGCAAAGGCTACCACAATTAGTTGGCTTGAAAGAAGCATTGCAAATCATCCTTTCTGGTCAGGCAATTGATTGTAAAAAAGCTTATAAAATTGGTTTGGTTGACGATGTTGTTCGTGAAGAGTTTTTGGAGGCGAAATTAACCGATTTTGTTGGCGAAATTTTGCAAAACCAGCAGCAAAATATTTATTTACAAAAACGAAAAGATGCCGCTCGTAAAAGATTTGTTTTTGAAAGTTTGTTTTTGGGGCGTTTTTTCATTTTTCATTTTGCTCATAAAAATCTTTTTGAAAAAACTCAGGGAAATTATCCAGCGCCTTTTTATGCGCTCGAGGTTGTTAAAAGAACATATGGAAGAACTTACGGCGCCAAAGGCTTGAAGATTGAATTGGAGACATTTTGTGATTTAATAACTGACTCAATTTCAAAAAATTTAATCGAAATTTTCTTCACAAATGAGTCACTTAAAAAAGATAGCGGGGTTAATTCTGAAGTAACTATTCATGAAGTAAGGAACGCCTCTCTTCTTGGCGCTGGCGTGATGGGTGGCGGAATTGCTTGGTTATTTGCTAATAAAAACATCAATATTCGTGTTAAAGATATCTCGCAAAAGGCCATCGCTTTGGGCTATAATCAAATTGTGCGAATTTTTAACCAATTGCAAAAAAAACGAAAAATAACTCCTCAAGAAGCTGAAATTAAAATTTCAAAAGTAACCACAACTCTTGATTACGCTGGTTTTGCCGATAGCGATTTTGTTATTGAGGCGGTTGTGGAAAACATGGCGATCAAAAAAAATATTTTAAGTGAAGTTGAGGGTAAGGTGACAAGCAATACTATCATAGCTTCAAACACTTCTTCGCTTTCAATATCGGAAATGGCTTTTGCTTTGAAAAATCCACAAAGATTTGCCGGAATGCATTTCTTTAATCCAGTGAATCGCATGCCTTTGGTTGAGGTTATTCGTGGCGAAAAAACTTCCGACGAAACAATTGCTGCAATTGTTGCCTTATCGAAGAAGCTTGGAAAAACACCAATTGTTGTTAAAGATGTGGCTGGATTTCTAGTTAATAGAATTCTTTTGCCTTACATGAATGAAGCGGCTTATTTGTTGCAGGAATATGGCGATTTGGCTAAAATTGATAAAATAATTGAAGATTTTGGCATGCCAATGGGTCCCTTTACTTTGGCTGATACTGTTGGAATTGATGTTGGCGTTAAGGTTGCGCATTCGCTTTATGAAGCATATGGCGAAAGAATGAAGGTTGCTGAAATTCTTGACGAAATTTATAGGAATCACAAAGAAATTTTGGGTAAAAAATCTGAAAAAGGTTTTTATGTGACTGAGTCATCAGGCTTAGTAAATAAAGAGATTTACCAGATTTTAAATAAAGTTCGAAAAGAAAATAATATTCATCAAATTCATTTAAATGACGCAACGATAGTTGATCGTTGCATTTTGACCATGGTTAATGAAGCGGCAAAATGTTTGGAAGAAAATGTGGTTAAAAATGCTCGCTATCTTGATATGGCAATGATTATGGGCGCTGGATTTCCTGCATTTAGAGGTGGAGTTTTGCGCTATGCCGATTCACTTGGAATTAATGAGGTTTTAAATAGATTGAAAGCTCTTGAGATTAAGAATGGTAAGCGTTTTGAGGTTAGTGAATTGCTCGTTAGAATGGCCAAAGAAGGCAAGAAATTTTACGATTAATGCGAATCATAGGAGTTGATCCGGGGCTAACCAAGACTGGAGTTGGAATTATTGATGTTAAAAATAATTTGGTAAGTTTTGTCGCTAGTCGTACAATTTACTCAAAGCCAAGCGATGGTTTTGCAACTAGACTTAACCATTTTCACCATTCTTTGTTGAAAATAATCCAAGAATTTTGTCCGCAAGATTCCGCTATCGAAGAAACTTTTATTAATAGCAACCCAACTTCCTCTCTTAAGTTGGGTCATGCTCGCGGAGCTCTTATTCTAACTCTAAGTTTGTGTAATTTACCAGTTTCTGAATATTCAACAACTGCGGTGAAGAAGGCGGTTGTTGGTGTTGGAAGGGCTGAAAAAGAGCAGGTGCAAATGATGGTGAAAATGCTATTGCCAAAGGCGGATTTCAAAACCGAAGACGAGGCTGATGCTCTTGCGGTAGCGCTTTGCCACAATAGTTTTAGTTCGAAAAAGGGGATTTTATTCTAGTTTTGTGTTTTTGACACAATTTCATTCTTTGTGACTTAACTTAATTTTAAAAATATGAAAACAGCAATAGTGTTTCCAGGTCAGGGTTCTCAAGCGGTTGGAATGGGAAAAGATCTTTACGAAAATTTTTCTGTGGCGCGTGAAGTTTTTGCAAAAACCGATGAAATCCTTGGAGTTAACTTGTCAAAAATTATGTTTGATGGTCCTTCTGAAGAATTAACTAAAACAGAAAATACTCAACCGGCTTTGATGGCGGTTTCCATTGCCTTAATCGCAGTTTTGGAAAAAGAATTTGGTAAGAAAATAGGCGATTTATGTTCTTTTGTTGCTGGTCATTCTTTGGGCGAATATTCTGCTCTTTGTGCAGCTAAGGCTATTTCGCTTGAAGAAACTGCAAAACTTTTACAAGTTCGTGGTCGTGAAATGGCGAAATGTGGCGAAAAAACCCAAGGCGCGATGGCGGCAATTCTTGGTGTTGAAATTGAAGTTGCGCAAGCAATTGCACAAGAAGCTGCCCAAAGTGATGTTTGCCAAGTTGCGAATGATAATTCCGTTGGTCAGGTTGTAATTTCTGGTTCAAAATTAGCGATTGATCGCGCCATTGAAATTGCAAAGTCAAAAGGCGCAAAACGCGCATTGGCCTTGCCAGTTAGTGGCGCTTTTCATTCTGCATTAATGATCGATGCACAAAATGAAATGAAAATAGCTTTGGCAAAGGCTGAAATTAATGCGCCAATCGTTCCTGTGGTTGCCAATGTGACCGCAAATTTAGTTACTGAGCCAAATCAAATTCGTGATTTATTGGCACAACAAATTACTGGCTCGGTCAGATGGCGCGAAACTATGATTTTCCTTGCTGCAAACGGTGTTGAAGAGGTTATAGAAATTGGCGCTGGAAAGGTTTTAGCTGGTTTAGTTGGAAGAACTTGTCCAAATGTTAAGTCTAGATCAATCCAAAATATTGAAGATTTGAAAGCTTTTATTTCGTAAAATTTTTTGAGCGATTCAAATTAGCCAGCTTTATATTTCTTAAGGTTGATATAAAGCTGGCTATTTTTTGGCACAAAGTTCGATTTTCGCAATCCTGTTGCGCTTGATTTTTTGAGTTTTTGTTAACTTTATTTTGATTTTGAAATGCTTTCTTGAAAGCTGTAAGGCTATAATTTACGGCTTATTGGCTAATGTAGGTTTTGTCTGCCGTTAGTTAAATTCAGCTTTAGTTTTAAACTAAATTAATCTGAATTTCTGTGGTGCGTTTTGTGTGGCTGTATTGAAGATTGCGAGGCTAAATAAGAAAATTTTAAGGCGGTTTTAATGAAAAAAAGCGGCCTAAAACTTAAGAAGTGGTGGAGATAAACGGGTTCGAACCGATGACCCCCTGCTTGCAAAGCAGAGAACGCATAATTGTTAAGGATGCAATATTAAAGAGATTAAAGCCCACTAACTCCTAGAACCAAGCTAATTGAGCCAATTAATTTAAATTACTGAAAATTACTTATACTTGATAAAAATTTATCCTTTTTTATAGTTTTTGACGGACACCAGACGGACACCGATAAAAAACTATAAATAAAGCACTATGCCAAATTTGAGCGATAAATTTATCAGATCTCTCCCAACGCCAGAGTCTAAGCATAAAATTTACTGGGATGATAAGCTGATAGGATTGGGGATTAGAATTACTAATAACGATGCAAAATCTTTTGTTCTTCGTTATGTAATCAACGGGAGAGAAAGAAAATATACCATAGGTTCTTATCCTGCGATTTCATATTCAGCTGCTAAGGATATGGCAACACAGATTAAAGGAGAGATTGCCAAAGGTTGCGATCCTCTTGATGAAAGAAAAATGATGCAGGGAATACCAACTGTAAAACAGTTGGCTGATGATTTTTTGAAGACAAAGGAAAAAACTCTCAAAGCCAGAACTTTTAAAGAATATAAAGAATTTTTCTTTGAAAAGCGCATTGTTCCTAAGTTTGGTAATCGTAAAGTAGATTCTATAACTAAAAGAGATATTGAGCTGTTTCACGCCTCTTTTTCAGATAAGCCAAGAATGGCTAATCGGATAATCGAAATCACGCGTACCATGTTTAACATGGCAATATCTTGGGAAATTTTAGATAAAAATCCTGCTCAAGGTATTAAGAAATTTCCAGAACATAAAAGAGAAAGATATCTATCAAAAGATGAAATTAACTCTCTAATGAAGGCTCTGGATTCTGAGAAAAACCACATGAGAGCCAATATTATTAAGCTTATATTTTTAACTGGCTCAAGAAAGAGTGAAGTTCTGTCGGCGCGTTGGCAAGATTTTGAAGGAGATGTTTGGGCAAAGCCTGCTTTTCTTACCAAACAAAATAAGTCTTCACGCATTCCTTTGAGTCATGATGCGATGAGTATAATAAAGCGGATGAAAAAAGAGATTGTCTCAGACCAAGAGTTGGAAAGTCTCGATGAGGATGGCATTGTTAGCTCCGAGCAATACCTATTTTATAATACCAAAACAAAGACGTATCAGAAAGACATTAAAAGGTTTTGGGCCAGTGTTTGCAAAAAGGCTTCAATCAAGAATGCCACGATTCATGATTTGCGTCACACTTTTGCCTCAGTTTTGGTTAATAATGGAGTAGGGCTTGAGGTTATTGGTAAACTTGTGGGGCATTCTAATATAAGAACAACTCAGAGATATTCGCATTTAGCAGATAAAGCTCTTAAAGAGGCAACAAATTTGATGTCCACGAAAGTAAAATCTAAATGATTTAGAATTATCTTCCTTGTGTCTTACTTATAGATGTAGATTCTGTCAGATTAATATCCCCTTCAAATTCAGTTCTACCATGCAGCGTTGTTAGAATTTTAACATCTATTAAGGAAATTCCGTGAAATTGTAACATTCTTTAATAAACGATCATCCGAGTATTTAATGATAATTTTTGTTTCTTTCGGTTGTGCCAATTTTTTATATTATCCATCTCGAACTTGATATGAACTTTCGCCAATTTCTAAAAAGTTAATCCTTTTTAGATTATTTAATTTGGTGTTATGAATTTTTGATATAATTAGTAATAATTACTAATTATAATATTGCAAATTCATAGTTGATAATAGTTATATATTGCTGTTATCGTTGATTTTATTAGCTTGTATCAAAAATTATAAAATAGTAAATTTTACTAAAATTTACTTGACTAGTTTATTAGAAGTAAATTTAAATGTAATAATTACTAAATTTAGTAATTATTACTAACAATTTAACTAGTCATCAAAATGAAAATAGTATAGCACCAAATACCAGAATCGCTTCAAGAAAAATTTACTCAATTTGCAGATAAGTTTGGAGTTGATCCATATAGGGACCCATCATACTACATGAAAGTAATGGAAGGAAAAATTGAGGAAGTTTTTCCTAAAGAAGTGGTGGATAGTCTCAAAGAAATGGGTAAAACTGGCGATCCGAGTGTAATTTTAATAAAGGGTATGCCAATTGATAGGGAAATTCCAGAAGCAGATACAGTTTCTGAAAGATCTGATAAAAAAACAAAAGTTAGTGAAAAAGCTATTTTTGGAGTAGCGAGCTTGATGGGATACAAACTTGAATCTAATCCTAAAGAACAGAGTGGAAAACCAATTCACAATATTGCTCCAGTTAAAGGATTTGAAAATACAACATCAAGTAAAGGTAGGGACCCTTTTTATCTTCATACAGAGAATCCTTTTGAACAAAGTCCACCTGAATTTTTAATGTTAGTTGGACTTGAAGCTGATCCTTCTGCAAAGACAACCTATTTTTTTCTTGAAGGATTTATAGAAAGTTTTCCTGAAGAAATTATTGAAGCAATGAAAAAAGAAGAATTTGAAATACGATCTGGAGCCGGTTTTGATGAAGTTGAAAAAGGTAATTTTTCTCTTATTACAGAAGAAAGCTCAGGAAGATTGAGACTTAGATTGTATCAGAGTATGGAAAGAATAAGGCCACTTACACCAGAAGCTGAAAATGCTCTTAATTATATTTCTGAAAAATTTAACAAAGTTGAAATTGATGGAGAAATAAATGGCATTAGTTTACAGCGCGGAGAAGCATTAATTTTCAATAATGGCTGGGGTCTTGATAAAATAAGGGGTATTATGCATGGTCGAGGTGGTTATATTGAGAATCCTAATAGATGGTTGCAAAGAGGTTTTCTAAAAAAACCAAATGAACAGGATATTGATAATATAGCTGAAGGATACTATAGATCTGTAAGTGATGTAATAAATGATAAGAGTTTCAGTATAAAAGAAGCTGCTTCAGTTTTAAGAGAAGCCATGTTAAAGTCTGAATCTGTAAAAAGTTTTTTAGATAACAATCCTGGTTCTTCGGTTGAAAAAGCCACTGCCTATTCACAAGATCATGAGTATTCTAAAACCTCTAAAGATCAGAGCTGGCTCAAAAGAATAACTAAGGAGTCTACTTATAACTCTCAAAATAACACAAACAATACAGGAAACAGCTTATGAATTTAAATATAAAACTTCCAACCATCAATAGCCCTGTAGCAAACTACAGGGCGTTTAAAAAAATCGGGAATACTTTATTCATCGCAGGACAAACTTGCAGAGAAAATGGAAAAATGAAATTTTCTGGAAAAGTTGGCAAAGATTTAGATATAGAACAAGCTAAAGAAGCTGCAAGATTATGTGGCTTAAACATTCTTTCGCAAGTTAGTGAAGCATGTGATGGTGATTTATCTAAAGTAAAATCATGTGTTCGTCTTAATGTATTTGTTAATTGCGAGAGTAACTTTGCTGATCATGCTATTGTTGCTAATGGAGCTTCAGATCTAATGGTTGAAGTTTTTGGCGAAAATGGTAAACCAACCCGAACTTCTGTTGGTGTATCAAGCCTTCCTTCTAACAGTGCAGTAGAAATTGACGCAATTTTTGAAATTTAATTGGAAAAAAATATGAATTCTGAATCTTTTAAAGTTTTAAATCCTTCTGAAATCGAAATAGCTTATAATAGAATTTCTGACTATATTCACAGAACTCCTCTAATCTCATCTTCAATTCTAAACAATCTTCTTGGTCATGAAGTTTTGTTTAAGGTTGAGTCTATGCAAAAAATTGGTGCTTTTAAAATAAGAGGAGCTTTAAACACGCTTCTTGCACTAAAAGAACAAAATGCTTTACCAAAAGAAGTGGTTGCTTTTAGTTCTGGAAATCACGCACAAGCAGTTGCCTATGCTGGTAAAATGTTAAATGTAAAAACTACTATTATTTTGCCATCTTTTACATCTCCAATAAAGCAGCAAGCCACAAAGTATTATGGTGCAGAAGTTATAAATACATCAACTAGAAAAGAAGCGGAAGATAAAACTGCCGAAATTGCAGCAAAAGGAGCACTTTTTATTCATCCTTTTGACAATGATGGAGTTATTGCCGGCCAAGGAACATCATGCTATGAGGCTTTAAAAGATGGAGCAAATCCTGACGCAATTTTTGCAACTTGCGGAGGAGGGGGATGGTTATCGGGAACATTTTTAGCAAAAGAACTATTATCTCCAAAATCAAAAGTTTTTGCAGCAGAGCCATTACAAGCAAATGATGCAGCTCAATCTTATGCAGCCAATAAGATTGTTAGGTTTTCTGATTCACCTCCAACAATTGCAGATGGAGCCAGAGCTCCTGCTGTTTCTGAAAGAACATTTCATTATTTAAAACAACTAGATGGTTTTTATGAAATTCCAGAAAATGAAATAATCTACTGGACACAATGGTTGATGCATCTTCTTAAAATTACCGTTGAACCAACTTCTGCAGTTGCAATGGCTGGAGCTTTTAAGTGGTTAAAAACACAAAAAACAAAACAAAGAGTTTTAGTCTTGTTATCAGGAGGTAATATTGCGCCAGAAACATATAAGAAAATCTGGGAAGAAAGTTTTCTTGAGAAGCTGCCAATTCTTGAATAGATATTTTTATTTGTGATGGTTTAGATTTAATTTGGCACCCAGTATTTTTAGAAAGCCAAATTTCCAAAAATCTAACTATTGCAAATTTATCTTTCATTATTTCTTTTATCTAAAGTTGAATTTGTTAGATTCATTCTTTGAACCCATCTATCGCCTTCAAATTCAGTTCTACCATGAAGTGTTGTTCCGTTTTCAACAATTAGCATTTCACCATCTTTTAATGCAACCCCGTGAATTGGAACATCTCTTGAAAGACATTCATTTAAGTATTTAAGGGCAATTTTTGCTTCATCTGTTAATCCTTCACATCTTCCTGGTGCGGTATTAAGTCTAATATTTTGAACTCCACTCTTGTCGGTTGTGATAATTGGACATCTAAATTCTTTTGCCTCTTTGAAAATTGCAGCATCGCCACTTTTCATAAGAAAATTTGGCTTTTTTAATTCTTCTAAAATTTGAGATGGAAGAACGCTGATGATATCATCAAGAAAACAGTAGGTTGTTTTTGCCAAAGGATTGCCACGAAGAGCAAGTAAAAGAAAAAAGTCTGGAACTTTTGTTTCGTGGACCACTTCGTTATGAAGACCAAAAGGAACCTTATATCCCGAGCCGGAATTTGAATGAGCGTTGGTTGGAATAATCTGATTTATAACTGTTCCGTCACGCACATTTTCTATAAGATATGGTTCTGCTTTGAGTAATCCTGATATTCCAAGCATGAAGTATTCACTAACATTATCTTTGGATTCTGACCTCTGAGAAGATGGTGGAGCTAAAGGAGGAGTTGGAGGCATTATCTTACCACTTCCGATAGTTGGACAGTTTTGTAAAAAGAAAATAGATCTTCCTCTTGATCCAAAACTTCTCAGATTATCTTTCAGATCCGGAGATAAAATTTCTTCTAGAATTTTGCCTGATTTTTCCTGAACAGAAAGGTAATCTCTGTAAGGATCTACAGATTGTCCTTCAACAAAAGAGCTAAAAGTTTCTCTCTCATTATCTGTTAATTTATCTTTTGCTAACGATCCAAATTGGCGACCAGCCAATTGCCATGTTGATGAAATTAGGAGTGATGGATTGTTAGACTTTAAGGCTCTTGTTAAAACAGTTCTCATTGTTTTCTCTCTTTTGTTTCTGATACTATCTTTCTAGATTCCACTGGTTTTGGATTTCTTGATGGATTCAACTCTCCAAAAATATACTGTGCTGTTTCATTGCAGAAATTCTCAATATGTTTTGTTGCTTCTGGAGCTAAAAATAATGCTGTTGCTGCTATTGAAGCAGCTCTAAAAGATGCTCCATTGAAGAAGCCGAGAGGTTTTTGCCTGACTTCTTTCATTACTATTTCAGCTGTTTCTTGCCAAGTTTTGCCGGGTGTATTTTCAATAACTTTATTGCCAATATTGTGAAAGAAGCTCGATGAAAATCCTGCTAGAGCACCATGAAAAACTTTGCTAGTTATGCTATCGTTAGAATTACTGTTTATAGCAATCCACGCTAAAGCATTTCTACATAAATAAGGAAAAAATACTCTTGAGGCTGCAGGTAGTATGTCTTGCCGTGAAATATCTATACCCAATTTACCTAATGTTTTTCTAGAACTGTTAATCTCTGGAATTACTCCCAGAAGAGTTTCTGTTCCACAAGAAGCAAGACTGATAGCAAATTTTGGAGCATCACTATTATTGGTCAAATAGCTTCTGACTTGCAAAGAAGGATATGTTGCAACGCCTTGATAAAGTAATCTTGAACCTAAGCCATCGGTTAGATTTGAGATATTCATTTTAAGGGGGTTTGTTGAGCTTTTATAAAAACTCATTGTGCCTAAATTTGTCATGGCCTGTCTTTGTAAGCCGTTCATCAGTGTTTGCACCCCGATAGCTAATTGTTCAAATCTTTGCGTTATTTGGTTTGCTGTTTTTTCATCAACTGGTCTTAAATCTAAATCATCTTTTGTTTCATCTTTATCTTGTCGCATCAGAATTTATTCATTGATCTTTTTTTTGTATTGGAAAAGGAATTATGTTATCAGATTTGTAATTATTATTTGAAAAAGTAATTTTGTCTACCTTCTTGATGTGTGGTATTATTATCGTAGTTGTTGATCCTTCTTGAATTTGATTTTTATAAATTATTTCTCCTTGGTGAAGCTTAATTAAATCCTCTATCGTTTCAACTGAGATGTCGATTCCGTTAATAGAAGTTTCTTCTTTTTTTCCAATTTGCTTAGCATTTGTAATGTAATCCTTAAAACCAATTCCTATTCCATCATCGATAATTTTTATAGATAGCTGTTTGGTTTTATTTCGTATTATTTGTTTTACATGTATTTCAAATGAATTTTCTGAATCTAAGAGGTTAATTGTTTTTTGTAAAATTGCAGAAATTACCTGTGTTAGCCTAATTTTATCTACAAATACCGATTTTGGAGTATTTTTATCATATATCACATCAAACCTTATATTCTTCATTTTGATTTCTTTTTCTTGAGACATAACGGAACGACTTATTATGTTTCTGATATCTGCGTACTCTTTGTTTAATTCATCAGTGGCGAATTTTGTGATATTTTGTATACCTTGCTCAAGGCTTTTTATCAAAAATAGATTAATTCCACTTTCGGGATTATTAGTTTTTTCAATATTATGCTTTAGCATTTTTAGAGTAGCGTAAACTTCAGAAGTATTTTTTGTTATATCTTCTTTGATGTGTTTTATTATTTCTATTTGAGCTAAATCAGATTTTTTAATCACTTCCACAGCTTCTTCCAAGGCATCTTTTGTTTTATTGAGCTCTGAATATTGTTTTTGTTCTTTGATTTTTTGAGCTTTTATTTTGACCAAAGTTTTAGCGAGCGAGAATATTTCAGGTGAATTAATCTTTGGGAATTTTATTCCAGCAAATTCATTTTCAGTGCCAATCATTTTTGCAATAGCAGCAAGGTGGTTAACTGGCTGAACTATTCTTTTGTAGAATAAAAATAGCACCACAATCAAAAGAGTTCCAACCAAGATGCTTGGATATATTGCTTCTAGTAAAGATTTTATCAGATTATGATTGTATAGGTTGCGATCATAGCCAGATAAAATTACCAAAGGATAATCAGGTAATTTCTTGTAATAGCTGAATCTAATTTCTTCGTCTTCTATTTCTTCATCTAAGAAATCACTCTGACTTTTTTCGTAATCCAAATTGCCAAGTTTGTGAGTAAAGAATTTTTGATCTAAAATTTTTTCTGATGATTCTGATTGAAGAACTAAAGTGTTATCATATGAGCTAAGGATATTAATTTTACTATTCTGAAGCTCAGAAAATTCTTTTATCAGAGCGTTCTGAATCATGTTAACATCAATGGAAGAAACAATTGATCCAAGATATTTTCCATTGGCATCGGTTACACCAAAACTTGTAAGAATTAATCTGTAATCATTCTTAAAAGATGGCAAATCTCTTGAAATATTTAACTTCCAAGGTTCTTCCTTTGAATTGAATACCTCATATGATTTTGAAATTTTTTGAGGAAAATTCAGTATACCAAGTTTGTTTTTTATAACAATTTCATCATCAGAATTGACCCAAAATAGATCTTTTTGATTCAAAAACTGATCAAAATTAGAATTAGTGTCGAATTTATTTTGCTCTGAAATAATTTGATTTATATGATGTATGTTGCCGTCTGATTTCATTATCTTGTCAGCAATAGAGCGAATTTGCCAATGATGCTCATTTATAATTTCTGATATCACAGCTTCTGCCTTTAAAGCGTTTTGTTCTAGTGAATTACGTTTTGAAGACAAAACATTTTTGTAAGTAAAAATACCAAAGATGGTCGACAATAAAACGATACCAAGCGTTATAAATGTCAGGACTATGAGGTAATCAGTCGATACTTTGAATTTTGTTTTGAAAAATTTTTTAACCATCAGCTTTAAGAAAGAGCAAAGAGTTCTTTAAAAGAAAGCTGAGAATAATGACCTATTTAATTGAGATTTTTCCAATAATTTATGAGATTTAGCACCATATTTCTTACTGTTGTATCATTTTTAACTTTTTGTTCATCTTCATTTTCTCAAACTAAAGAAGTTATTACCGTTGGAACTGGAAGTGTTAACGCATTAGCTTATCCAATAATGAAATCAATATGTCAGACTTATAATAAATATGATCTGAGTGGTGTGACATGTTCTGTGATTTCAACTGCCGGATCTGAAGAAAATCTTGAAGGTATTTATTCCAAAAAATACAGTACTGGAGTAATAAAAGCAGATATGGCTTATAATTCTTATAATGGAATTGGTATATTTGCTGGTAAGCCATATAGAAATTTAAGATCTTTATTTGGGCTGCATAATGAATATTTAACGATGATTGTTAGACAAAACTCCGGAATAAATAGTCTGCAAGATTTTAAAGGAAAAAATATTTATATTGGCAATAAGGGTTCGGGCAGTAGAGTCTTGGTTGATAAATTGTTTTCTCAAGCTGGTTGGAAAAATAACGATTTTGCTTCAATTCACGAGGAACCAACTGATAAACTACATGATTTGTTCTGTAGTAAAAAAATTGATGCTGCGATATATCTGATTGGGCATCCAAATAATATTTTTGAAAAAACTCTTTCTGAATGTGATGTAAAAATGATAAGTTTTTCGAGAAAAGAGATCGAGAGTTATGTGGATAATTTCCGTCATATATATCCAGCTGTTATAAAAAAGGGAACTTACGCTGGTCAAAAATATGATATCGATACATTTTCATCGCAATTATTACTGACAACAGATTCAAGCCTTGATGAAGAAACAGTTTACAATTTTGTTAAAATTGTTGCAGAACACTATCAAGAAATTCAGGAAAATAATCCATCTTTAAAAAATGTTCCTTTATTTAGCAGAGAAGTAAATGCAGTACCTTTGCATAAAGGGGCTGTAAGGTTTTATAATAATTTCAAAAGTAATTAGGTTCTTCCACCGCTATCTTTTGAGCCCTCTAAAGAGTTTATTACGCCAAGATTTGACAATACTTCTTTTAGAAAAGGAACATTATTTGCAGTATATGTATTGATTCTATCAACCTGAGGCAAGTTCATTTCTGTTAAACTTCTAATTTGATTCGTGGTATAATCAACTGCTTTAGCTCTTACATCCTTATCTTTAATTGTCTCACTTTCTGTGGTTACGCCTTCTTTAGAAAATAAGATCTGGCTTACTTCTGCAGGAATATCAACATTTGCGGCTTTACTAAAATTAAAAAGATATTTTGGATTACCAAGAGGCATTATACTTGGAATAACAGGAATATCAATATTGCGTTTCTGGCATCCATCCAAAAATTTTAAAAAATGATCATTATTAAAGAAATGTTGAGTTACAATCATATCCGCACCACTATCAACTTTTTTCTTTAATTCATCCAAACCTCTTTCTGCATTTCTATCAAAAGGATGTCTCTCAGGATAGCCAGCAACAATAATTTTCATATTTGGAGATAACTCTTTTATTCTTTTCATTAGATGAGGCATATCCTCATAACCTTCTGGATGATGTGTGTAACTCAGGTCTTTTTTAACAGTAGTTGGATTACCTCTTATAACTAGAATTGATTCTATACCGCTATCTCTAAAAGATTCTATTTTTTTATCAGCTTCTTCCTTGGTATGTCCTATTAAAACTAGATGTGGTATTATGATAGAGGGAGATACATTGTTATCGAGTAAAGATTTGACAGCTATACTATTGTTTTCAGGTTTATGAGCAATATCAGATATTGATACTGATTTTGGATTAACTTCGTGAATTAAATCCGGGTATTCAGTTTTAAATTTCTGAAAATGCTCTTCATTTCTTGGGCAAAAAAATAAAATATTAAATTCTGGTTTCTCTTTAGTTTTTGATGATAAGCATCTAGTAGAAAAAGAAATTCCTTGTGCAGGAGGAAGTCGATCTAATAATTTAGACCCAGCAAATCTTGATACAAATGACTTCATAAATTACCATAATTTTTTATGCCTTCATGCAATGGAGCAAGATCACGATCATCTTCTAAAGAAAAATCAATAACACCGAGTGCAGGCTGTTTTTTTATAAGCTCATCTTTGTGTTCAGAAATAATCTTAACAAAATTGCGAACAAATTCTTTATCAAGATTTGCAGAGGCTGTTAGTATTGTTTTAGATGCAAAGGTGCTAACTTGCTCTTTGGACTTTTCATAGGTGTTTGAAGGAATAAACGATTTATAAAATTCTTTTGGAGATAATTTTATAAATTCATTTATTTCTTTATCCGAAAGACTGATTAGTTTGGCATCGCATCCATTAATCATTTTTGCAAAGCTTTGATTTGGATGACCGACTATATAAACAGCAGCATCAGCTTTATTGGGAACACATAAAACTTTGTTTATATTTGACCCAGATTCTTCATAAACTTCTTTAAAATCGGTTAATTTCCATCCAAGTTTATTGATGATTTCTGAAAACAATATTCTACTACCAGATCCAGTGTTACCAATATTAACTCTTTTACCCCGTAAATCAGAAAAGCTTTTTATATCAGATTCTTTCTTCGCAATAATAGTTAGATATTCATCATGAATACGAAAAAGTGTGCGTAAATTTTTATGTGGTTTTCCTTTGAACTTTCCTAAACCTTTGTAAGCATCATGTTGAAGGTTTGCTTGTGCAATACCTATATCAAATTCACCGTTTTCTACAGCTTCTAGATTATATTCTGCACCTTTACTTAATACTGGTTTACAGATTACTCCTTTGTCTTGGTTATATTTATTGAATACTTCACATATGGCAGTTGCAACGGGATAGAACATTGCGCTCTTACTGCCAGATCCAATCGTTATTATTCTTCTGTTTGATTTTTGCCAACTACTAAAATTACCGCATGAAGTCAACAGGGTTATAGCTGCAGCAATGGTTAGGCAGATCGCTAATATCTTCATTCATTTAGATCAAAATCTTGTTTTAAGGAAAAAGCAGCACCTACTATTAACAAGATTAATCTAAAAGTCAAAAATGCGATGTATATTTTATAGGATTATATCATTTTGGCTTGTTGTTTATGATGTAGTTTACGAGAGCCTCAGTTTGTGTCTTTATTAAATCTTCAGGATCATCTTTTTTTAACCTTGGATAAACAAAATCTACCAATTCATCCATTTTACTTTTTGTCAGGCTAATTTTGGTTTTTTTGCAAAGATCACTTATTGTTTTAAGGATTTTGTAATGAAGTTCTCCATCATAAGATAGTTTTCCTTCTTTTGAACCATCTCTTTCAGAATCTGGGCTTAAAAAATAAGCAAGAGGCTTACCCAAAGCTTTAGCTATTATATCTAGCTTTTCTACTTTGCTACTTTTCCCAGAAAGTATATTAGCAATGGCATGATAAGGTATGCCAGTCATCTCTGATAGTCTTACACCAGTTAAAGATTGCTCTTCTAGTTCGTGTTTAACTCTTAATGCTGCAATAGTATTTTTTTTCGTCATATATAACTAGTAATTATTACTAAATAATTTGCGATTACATTATATTCTGATTACGAATAATCAAGAAATAAATGATATTGTTAAATATGTTGCATTGTAAAAATTAGTAATTATTACTATTTTCTATTACTAATTTTTACAAGTTTTACGAAAAAATTATGCGAACCATACAATTAGATCAAAGATCTTTTGATGTTTCTTTTAGAAAAGAATCATCGCAAAAATCAAAAGGTTTTCAGTCATCTGACTTTATCAACTCAATAATACATGAGATCAAAAATCCTCTAAACGCGATAATCTGTTTTTCAGAGTTTTTAAAGCAAGAAGTTAAAAACCCCAAATTAGCAGAAGAATGTGCTGATTATGCCACAGAGATTAATCAAGCCGCAAATGATCTAAGTGAAATTGTAGAAGATCTTTTAGATGTCGGCTCAATAGCCTCTGGTAACTTTTCTGTAGATTTAGATAATGAGATATGCGTCAAAGAGCTTATAAGGCGCGTGATCAAGTTAAACTACGATCTTTCACTAAGAAGAAAAATTAGGCTAAAAATGCAAATTGCAGATGATGTTAGCATGATCAAGTTGGATATGAAGCGCATGAAGCAGATTCTAGCAAATCTTGTTTCAAATGCAATTAAGTACAGCGATGAAAATACCGAAATAACACTTTCAGTAAAAAATATTATGAAAGATGGACAAAAATTATTACACATTAGTGTTGCTGATCAAGGTTTTGGAATGAATGAAGAACAGGTGAAAACTGCATTTGAGAAATATCAAACAATTGAAAATCCAAACTCTAGAATTGTCGATTCTTTCGGTCTTGGATTGCCAATCACCAAGCAGTTAGTTGAACTGCAAAATGGCAAAATATCAGTTAAGTCAGAAGTTGGAAAAGGCAGCGAATTTATTTTAGAATTCCCTTATTTGAAGCAATAAAGAACCACCGCGCTAAACCATCTCAGGCGTGTTGGTCCTGTGGGTTTTTGGGTGATTCTCCACGTTGCCCAAAAACTTTGGTTTGGTGTAAATTTTAACTACTAAATCAAACTCGAAATATGGATAAAAAGGATAAAAAAACTTTAAGAACTTCTAAATCAAAAACGATCTTAAATCCTTCTTCAAAAAGGTATGAGTTAGAAGAAGAAAAAGAAAATAAGAAGCCTGTTACAAAATCTGATTTGATCGCAACATTACTGTCAGAAAATAATGATGAGCATTACCAAATTTTTAAAAGAATCATTACCGATGAAAATGTGATTTTTAATTCTTGGTTTATTGCAAGTCGTTTTGATATGTCGGCACTAAGAAACTATTGCGATAGTTTTGAGTTAAAAATCACATTAACTCTTTCTGATGATCCAGATGTAAAGCTGCCAGAAGAAACTATGAAGCAAGTTACCAAAAAGAGCTCAATGCAACTTGCAATCGACAGATTTTTTAGCTTTGAGGAGCAAGAAAAAACTTTAAAAGAACTTTACCAAATCATTACCTCTGATTCTGAAAAAACAGGTCTTGGATATTTTGTTTTTCAAAACAATTCAGGTGCTGCTTTAGGTGGTGGGGCTCTTGTTATCATCGATGATGAAACAACTTTGGATAAAAAAGTAGATTTGGCTCTTCATATTTTAGAGCAACATCGCGGTATTGGAAATTTGTGCCTAGAAAAATTATTCCAAATCGCTTTTAAAGAAAAAGGTGTAGATGAAATTTGTAGCAGACCAGCAAAAGAAGATATCGGTGTTGCAAACTTTATGAGTAAACACGGATTAATAATCAAAGAAGATAGAAGAAGCAGAGAAGAATTTTATTTCATCAACAAGAGCATCTACGAATCGCTCAAGAAATAGCGCAAATAAACATCGGGAGTCACCACCACGCAAACCCGGCGTGTTGGGACATATTTCCTTTAAAAGGTTTTTTATTCTGCCCAACTCCCGACTGTAAAATTTAACTAGAAAAAATAATAATTTTCAAGCATCTGTGTTTAATTGGTCTTAATAAAAACTATCGTAAATTAATACATTTTAACTGCCAAAAGTTTATCAAGTCGATTTTGAACACTTTTTAGGCAGAATACTCAAAAATTCCCAAAATTCTTGCAATTTCCTCAATTTTCTATTATAATCCCCGTAAGTGTGCCTTATAGTAAGAATTTTTCACTCAATTTTAAAAACAAAATCTTGTGAGTTTGAATAACGATATAATGACAATCAAAGAGCTTTCTGAATATTTAAAAATAGCCGAAAAAACAGCCTATCGTTTTGCTTTAGAGAAGAAAATTCCTGGTTTTAAGGTTGGTGGTGCTTGGAGATTTCGTAGGGTTGAAATTGATAAATGGATTTTAAAACAAGAAAAAGTAAATGACTGAACAAATAATTGAACAAGACCTAATAAAAAAACTAACAGATCTCAAATACATCTATCGCGATGATATCAGAGATAGAAGTTCTCTCGAGCTTAACTTCAGAAAAAAATTTGAAGAACTAAATCGAGTCAATTTAACTGATAGCGAATTTTCGCGTTTGCTTGATAAGATAGTTACGCCAGATGTTTACTTAGCTGCAAAAACCTTGCGCGAAATTAATAGTTTTGAACGCGATGATGGCACGCCTCTAAATTACACTTTGGTAAACACTAAAGACTGGTGCAAAAACACTTTTGAAATCATCAATCAACTTCGCATTAACACCGATAACAGCCATCACCGTTATGATGTGATTCTGCTCATTAACGGCGTTCCAACTGTTCAAATTGAGCTAAAAACTCTTCAGATCTCGCCGCGTAATGCTATGAAGCAAATCGTAGATTACAAAAATGATGCTGGAAATGGTTACGGCAAAACCTTGATGTGTTTTATCCAATTGTTCATCGTAAGCAATCGCAGTAATACTTACTATTTTGCCAACAATAATAAGCGTCACTTTAGTTTTGATGCAGATGAAAAATTTCTGCCAGTATATCAGTTTGCCGATGAGAAAAATAACAAGATTACTCACTTAGATAGTTTTGCAGAGAAGTTTTTAACCAAATGTACAATTGGTCAAATGATCAGTCGTTATATGGTTTTGGTTGCCTCTGAACAAAAACTGCTGATGATGCGCCCTTATCAAATTTATGCCGTCAAAGCGATTGTTGATTGTATTAATCAAGGTACCGGCAACGGCTATATTTGGCATACAACAGGCAGCGGAAAAACTCTCACATCTTTCAAAGCTTCAACTTTACTTAAAGACAATCCGAACATCGAAAAATGTCTGTTCGTTGTTGATCGCAAAGACTTAGATCGTCAAACCCGCGAAGAATTTAATCGCTTCCAAGAAGGTTGCGTTGAAGAAAATACCAACACTGAAACTTTGGTTCGTCGTCTTCTTTCTGACGATTATGCCGATAAAGTAATTGTTACCACAATTCAAAAGCTTGGATTGGCTTTAGATGGCAACAACAAAAGAAACTACAAAGAGCGTCTTGAAGAGCTTCGGAATCGTCGCATAGTATTTATTTTTGACGAATGTCATCGCTCTCAATTTGGCGAAAATCATAAAGCCATCAAAGAATTTTTTCCAAATTCGCAGCTTTTTGGTTTTACTGGAACACCAATTTTTGAAGAAAATTCCACTTCTAAACAAATTGAAGATGGACAAGGTTCATACAAAACAACAGCCGACATTTTTCAAACGGAACTTCATGCTTACACAATCACAAACGCAATTGATGACCAAAATGTTCTAAAGTTTCATGTAGATTACTATAAACCAGAAGGCGCCAACGCCCCAAAGGCTGGAGAGTCATTAGCCAAAAAAGCAATTGTTGAAGCAATTATTGAAAAACACGACACCGCAACTTCAGGACGAAAATTCAACGCAATTTTGGCAACCGCTTCAATCAATGATGCAATTGAATATCATAAACTTTTTGCAGCCGTCCAAGATGAAATAGCATCAACAAATCCAGATTTTGAAAAACTTAACATTGCTTGCGTTTTCTCTCCTCCAGCTGAAGGCAACAAAGATGTACAGCAAATTCAAGAAGACTTACCACAAGAAAAATTTGATAACTCAATTTCTCCAGAAGAGAAAAAAGCAGCACTAAAATCTATAATTGAAGATTACAATAAACGCTACAAAACCAATCACAGCGTGGGTGAATTTGATTTATACTATCAAGATGTACAAAAACGCATCAAGGATCAGCAATATCCAAATCAAGACTTAAAGCACTGCGAAAAAATCGATATCACAATCGTGGTTGATATGTTGTTAACTGGCTTTGATTCAAAATATCTCAACACTTTATATGTTGATAAAAACCTTAAGCACCATGGTTTGATTCAAGCTTTTTCAAGAACAAACCGCATCTTAAATGATTCTAAACCCTACGGAAGTATTCTTGATTTTCGTGGTCAGGAAGATGCTGTTAACAACGCAATTGCTTTGTTTTCTGGCGCAAGTTCAGACAAAGCAAAAGAAATTTGGTTAGTTGAAAAAGCACCAGTTGTAATCAAAAAATTAGACATCGCAGTTAAGAAGCTTGACGACTTCATGAAATCGCAAGGGCTTCAAAACAAGCCAGAAGAAGTTTTGAACCTAAAAGGTGACGCTGCACGAGCTTCTTTCATTAATCATTTTAAAGAAGTTCAACGCCTAAAAACTCAGCTTGATCAATATACTGATCTAACGCTTGAGCAAAAACAAAACATTGAACAAACAATTCCAAAAGAGCAGCTTCAAGGTTTCAAAGGCGTATATATTGAAACTGCAAAACGCATCAAAGAAGAATCTCACAAAAACAAAGAAAACATTTCTCCTGAAGTTCAGCAGCTTGATTTTGAATTTGTTTTATTTGCCTCGGCGGTAATTGATTACGACTTCATAATGCAGCTCATTACCAAATTTTCAGCGCAAAAACCAAGCAAAAGAAGTATGAGCCGTGATCAATTAATTTCTTTGATTGCGTCAGATGCCAAATTTATGGATGAACGCGAAGATATCACCGCTTACATTCACACTCTAAAAGCAGGTGAAGGTTTAAACGAAAAAGAAATTCGTGATGGTTACGCTAAATTTAAGGCAGAAAAAAATGCTAAAGAATTAGCTGAGATTGCAAAAAAACACGGAGTTAATGCCAATAATTTGCAAGAATTTGTCGATTCTGTTTTGCGTCGCATGATTTTTGATGGTGAAAAATTAAGCGATTTATTAGCACCGCTTGAACTTGGCTGGAAAGCGAGAACACAGAAAGAATTGGCTTTGGTTGAAGACTTATCGCCAATATTGCACAAACTTAGCGGTGGTCGCGAAATATCAGGGTTGAATGCTTATGAAAAATAATACTAAAAACAAAAAAAGCCTTCAGCCAAAGCTAAGATTTTATGAATTTAGAGACAAGGATGGATGGGAAGAAACAAATATTGGAAGTATCGGAAATTTTTATTATGGAAAAAGTGCTCCTAAATGGTCACTAGAAGAAAATGCACTAACTCCATGCGTAAGATATGGTGAATTGTATACTAAGTTTGGACCAGTTATTACCAAAACATATTCTCTTACTAATATAAAACCAAACGAATTACGGTTTAGTAAAGGTGGAGAAATTCTTATCCCAAGGGTTGGTGAAAAACCAGAAGATTTTGGCAAAAATTGTTGCTACCTACCGCTAGAAAATATCGCAATTGGTGAAATGATTAGCGTATTTGAAACCTCGCAGAATCCTCTGTTTTACACCTATTACTTCAGAAATCTGTACAAAGAATTTGCCAAAGTTGTTGAAGGTCAGAATGTAAAAAATTTATACTATTCTGAGCTAGAGCCACTGACAGTTTTTCGCCCATCGCCATCTGAACAACAAAAAATTGCTGATTGTTTATCGTCGCTTGATGAGTTGATCGAAGCAGAAGATCAAAAATTAGAAACCCTTGGCACCTACAAAAAAGGGCTGATGCAACAACTTTTCCCACAAGCTGGCGAAACCACCCCACGCCTGCGTTTTCCTGAATTTACAAACACCTCAACTTGGGAGGTAAAATCACTTGGAAAAATTTACACATTAAAGGGCGGTAACTCTCTTTCTCGTGATAAATTAAGTTATGAGAGTGGAGAAGTAAAAAATATTCACTACGGAGACATTCATACCAAATTCTCAACACTGTTTGATCTTACAAAAGAATTTGTTCCTTATATTAAATCATCAGAATTGAATTACTCTTTAAAGTCAGACAATTATTGCATTGAAGGTGATGTGATTTTTGCAGATGCCTCTGAAGATTTGAATGATATTGGTAAAAATATAGAAATCATTAATCTTAATGGACAAAGATTGGTTTCTGGATTGCACACAATATTAGCTCGCCAATCTTCTCCAGTTCTAATCATTGGATTTGCAGGTTATCTTTTCCAATCTTGTTCTGTGAGACAACAAATTCAAAAAGAATCTCAAGGAGCGAAGGTATTGGGTATATCTGGTACTAGACTTGCAAAAGTTATAATTTCTTTTCCATCTAATAAATCTGAACAACAAAAAATATTAGATATTTTTTCTTCTCTTGATGATTTAATAGCATCCCAAATAACAAAATTAAACTCTCTTCGCCTTCACAAAAAAGGTTTGATGCAACAATTGTTTCCAAATGTTAGCGAGGTGAAAGAATGAGTAATTTTAATTCAGTTGAAAAAATAGCTGTTTATTTGCGTAAAGAATTAGAGAGCAAAAAATATTTGCTGCTATTTGCCTATAACGGCACAGGAAAAACTCGCCTTTCAATGGCTTTCAAAGATATTGGCAAAGGAACGCAGACTAGTGCCTTAGTTACTAGAGATGGATTTAAGCTTACTACAAATTCTGGAGATACTTTAACTGCTACACAGAAAACATCTGATACGCTTTATTTTAACGCTTTCACCGAAGACCTTTTTAGTTGGGATAATGATTTGGAAGAAGACAGCAAAAGAATTCTTAAATTGAATTCTAAATCACGCTTCTTTGCTGGATTGGAAGAGTTGGAAATGGAAAGCAGGATTCGTGAGTTTTTGCATCGTTATGTCGATTTTGATTTCAACATAGATTACAAAAATTGGAGCATTGTTTTTTCTCGAAATATTGATGGAAAAGAAAGTATCTCTCATATCAAAGTTTCTCGCGGTGAAGAAAATTTGTTTATCTGGTGTTTTTTCTTGGCAATCGTGCAGTTGGCAATGGATAGTGAAATTGAAGCCTATTCTTGGGTGAAATATGTTTATATTGATGATCCGATTTCTTCGCTTGATGAAAACAACGCCATAGCAGTTGGACATCATTTAGCGCAGTTGCTTAAATATGAAAAAAACTCGTTAAAAACTGTCATTTCCTCTCACCATGCGTTGTTTTTTAATGTGCTTTGCAACGAGTTTAAAAATCAGTTCACGAAGAAAGAACCAACTGCCAATAAATATTTCTTATCCAATAGCAAAGAAATCAATTCGTATTCTTTGAAAAACACTAACGACACACCATTTTTCTACCATGTCGCCATGTTGGCAGAATTAGAGAAAGCAGCATCTTCTGGAAAATTATACACTTATCACTTCAGCATTTTGCGATCAATTCTTGAGAAAACCGCAAGCTTTCATGGTCATGCCAATTTTGCAGACTGCATCAAACAAGATAAAGATGATGAGGATGGAGTTTTATATAAACGCTTAATCGATATCATGAATCACGGCAATTATTCACACTTTGAGCCGATTGAGATGGTTAAGGAAAATAAAGAATATTTTAAAAAAATACTCGAGAGCTTTTTACGAGATTACAACTTTAACACCAGCATATTTCCTAAGCTGGTTGATCAACAACAAGAAACGAAAAATTTATGACCAACGAACAACAAAAAGAATTAGGAAAAATACTTTGGGCAATTGCTGATCAGCTTCGTGGAGCAATGAATGCCGATGATTTTCGTGATTATATGCTTTCTTTCCTTTTCTTGCGATATCTGTCTGATAATTACGAAGCAGCGGCTAAAAAAGAGTTGGGAAATGAATATCCACAAAAAAACGGACATATAACCCCACTGCAAAGATGGTATGAAGAAAATAAGAAAGATGTTAAAGCCTTTGAAGATTTGATGCGTCGTCGTGTGCATTATGTTATTAAGCCAGATCATCTTTGGGGAAATATTTCTGATATGGCGAGAAGACAACATCAAGAGATGCTAAACACTCTTCAGGAAGGTTTTAAATTCATTGAAAATGAATCTTTCGAAAGCACTTTTTCTGGTTTATTTTCTGAAGTTAATCTTTCTTCTGAAAAACTTGGCAAAAATTATGCTGATCGCAATTCGAAGCTTTGTGCGATTATCACTAAAATTGCTGAAGGATTATCAAATTTTTCTAACGAAAAAGACACTTTAGGTGATGCTTATGAGTATTTAATTGGTCAGTTTGCGGCAGGTTCAGGCAAAAAAGCTGGCGAGTTTTATACTCCACAACAAATTTCCACAATTCTTTCAGAAATTGTTACACTTGATAGTCAAGATCCAACTCTTGGAAAAAAAGATAAGTTAGAAAGTGTTTTTGACTTTGCCTGCGGTTCAGGCTCTTTGTTGCTTAATGTTCGTAAACAACTTGGTAATAAAACTATTGGAAAAATTTACGGCCAAGAAAAAAACATTACCACCTACAACCTTGCACGCATGAATATGTTGCTGCATGGCGTAAAAGATTCTGAATTTGAAATTTTTCATGGCGATACTTTAACTAACGATTGGGATAAATTACGCGAAGCTAATCCGTCTAAAAAACTCAGCTTTGATGCGATTGTTGCTAATCCACCTTTCAGCTATCGTTGGGAACCAAGTGATGCAATGGCAGAAGATGTGCGTTTTAAAAGCTATGGACTTGCCCCGAAATCAGCTGCTGATTTCGCTTTTTTATTACATGGATTCAATTACCTAAAACACGAAGGAACCATGGCAATTATCTTGCCTCATGGTGTTTTATTTCGTGGCGGTGCTGAAGAAAAAATTCGTAAGAAACTTTTGAGTGATGGCAATATTGATGCTGTGATTGCTCTTCCAGCTAACCTTTTTTATTCAACTGGAATTCCAGTTTGCATTTTGGTTTTGAAGAAATGCAAAAAAACTGAAGATGTTCTTTTTATCAATGCCAGTGAACATTTTGATAAAGGCAAACGTCAGAATCAGTTATTGCCTTCACACATCGAAAAAATTGTTAAAACTTATCAATTTAGAGAAGAGGAAGATCGATATTCTAAACGCGTTTCTATGAAAGAAATTGCCGATAATGAATATAACCTAAATATCTCAAGATATATCAGCACCGCTGAGCCAGAAGAGGAAATTGATTTGCTTAAGGTTAATGAAGATTTGGTGGATATTGAAAAGAAAATTAAATCAGCAACCGAAAAGCATAACGCATTTTTAAAGGAGCTTGGTTTGCCGGTTTTGCCAAACAATATATAAAATCTATGAGTAAAAATTATTTTGACTTAACTAAGAGAAAAATTGATGAGCTAAAAATAGCCAAACAAGATAACTATACTTGCAATATTGTTGATAGTAATGGCGAGGTATTTAATGGATTTATTTTAGCAATTACACAAAAGACGGAAGATAAAAGAATTTGCGAAATTTCTTTGCAAAAATCTTCAACCGATAAGAAATATCAGCCAAGATTAATTTTTAGAAAAATAGACAATAACCTTAACGATAAACAAATAGATGCTAAAAGACCTGTAATTATTGACTTTTTGAAAGGTGACAATGGATACAGAGAATTTTGGCAAATGATAACTTTTCTATTCAAAGCCAAAGACTTAATTGATACGGGTGATTTTATTGATGAATTAAAAGTCATATCTAATCAGCAATTTACTGAATTTTTAAACAGCAAAGAAAAATTTGGGAATTTAACAAATGCCACAAAAAACCTTGATGGCATTGATTATACAAGTAATCAAAATTTAAATTTGGCAACCAATCTTAAAATTTTAAAAGATAATTTAAGCAAAATTAAATATTTCATAAACAATAACTCATCCGAAACAGAAATTCAAAATTGGCTCGATGAAGATAAACATAAAAATAGAAGATCTAGATGTATGATTTTTGGTCTAGAATATGTTAATCATAAAAGAGAGGGTTGGGTAAATGGAAATAGATATGATTTATTAACAAGAATTGGGGTTGGCGATGATAATGAAGAGCGAGTTTTAATAGAACTAAAGGGTGCGGAAGCTGATATTTTTGAAATAAAAGAAAAGGGAAATAACTCAAATGATGGCAATGCAGAAGAGTTTCGTTTGTCAAATTCTTTAGCTCGTGCAATTCCTCAAATTCTTGAGTATAAAAGAAAATTAGAATTAAAATCAGAAAGCGGGGAAGATGAAGATATGAGAAGAATGGGAGAATTTGGCAAGATAACAATTTCAAAATGTGTAATTGTAATTGGGGCAAAGAAAGATGATAAAAGATGGCAGGCAAATTTCTTAGAATTAAAAAAATCTTTTAATTCAATACTAGAAATTTGGACTTACACAGATTTAAGAAACAAGCTGTCCTCTACTATAAAAAATCTAGAGCATGAAGAAGAATCAAAAGCTTTAAATGACAACGTTCAGGAAGATGAGCTTGAAGGTGAGATTCCTTTTTAATTTTAATAAAATTCATAATTAAAAATGCTCGGAAAATTAGAAAAAGTTGATCTTAAAACCATCTGGGAAAATGAAGCCTATAACTTCACGCCGTGGCTTGCTCAAAAAGAGAATCTGGAATTACTTGGAGATGCGATTGGAATTGAGTTGGAGTTGGAAGCTCAAGAAAAAAACGTGGGTCCGTTTAGAGCAGATATTTTGTGTAAAAACACAAGTGATGAAAGTTTAGTTTTAATCGAAAACCAACTTGAAAGGACTGATCATAAACATCTTGGCCAGCTTTTGACTTACGCTGCTGGATTGCAGTCAGTTGTGATTGTTTGGGTGGCTTCAAAATTTACTGAGGAACATCGTAAAGCGCTTGATTGGTTGAACGAAATAACCGATAAGAGATTCAGCTTTTTTGGTTTAGAAGTTGAGTTGTGGAAAATTGGCAATTCGCCAGCAGCGCCAAAATTTAACATCGTTTCCCAACCTAACAACTGGAGCAAGACAGTTGCTCAAGCAGCAAAAAATCTTGATAATCAAGAAACCAGCGAAACCAAAGGATTGCAATATCGTTATTGGCAAAATTTTATTTCTTATCTTGAAAATTCTTCATCAAAACTTCGTCCGCAAGCGCCAACACCGAAACATTGGTTAACTTTTTCTATTGGACGCAGCGGTTTTCATGTAAATGCGCTTTTAAATACTGTTACAAACAGAATTGGTGTTGAATTGGTAATTGCTGATAAAGATGGGGAAAAGTCTTTCTATCATCTTCTTGCGAAGGATAAAGAGGCAATTGAAAGGGAAATGGGAAGTGCTTTGGAATGGAGGGAAAATCCAGAGAAGAACAGATCGAGCATTCTTTTATTTTTTAATGCCAATCCAGCTGAAGAGCAAAAGTGGGCTTCTCAAAATGATTGGCTAAAAAATACTTTAGAAAAATTTGACTCTGTTTTTAGAAATAAAATTAGGAATTTAAGAGATGAAAACAGATAAAAAGGAAGTCGATGGAAAATTGATTATAGATGATTTAAGCGAAAACGCTCATCGAGTTAGAAGGAATTTGTTAATTTTTTCTTTTGTAGCAATTTTTTACAAATTAAGCGGTGCTTCGATCAGCAAAAATGGAGTCAGTTTTTACGGGATTAATTTTCAACATATTGATGAAAGTTTTATTTCGATCGGGATTTACTGTATTGTTTTTTATCATCTTTTTCATTTTTTGCTTATTGCCATTGGACATTGGCAATATTTAAGAATTAGAGTAACTAGAAATAATGGTGGCGTTGTTGCTCCTGGTATGTTTGGGGATGGGGGATTTGATGGACCTGACTATCTCAAAAACACAAAAGATTCTAGTTTGTATCATTGGCACTGCGTGCATATGTCAAACTTGGAAAGATCGCTTTTTGAAGTAAAGAAAGAAGTTGAGCAATTGACTGAAGAGCAATCTCAAAAAATTAATCAAAAATTAAGCGATATTTCAAATAGAGTTGCAAATTTTAGTAATTTTCGGAAGTCAAAACGATTTGTTAAATCATTAACAAAATTTGATAATTATTTAAGGTGTTATAAAGGAGTAGAATTGTTTAGATGGATTGTTATAGAAATTTTAATGCCATTGGTATCTGGAATTGCCGCTTTATGTCTTTTATATTTTTATTGCTAGATTCGATCTTCTTTGGGAATTTTTACAAAAAATTTTAAGTTTTTGTTTTTCGATTCAAAACTTCCAACAAAGTAATCAAATTCTTGGTCAGATTTTCTTTTTGTTGTTGTCAAAGAAAAACCACCAATAACTTCGCAATACCATTTATTATTATTTTCGCTCTTTTTTGAATCTGCTAAAAAAGATGGAAATAATTCTGCAAAAATTTGTGATAATTTTACAACTTCTACATCGCTGCATTTTTCGTTACGAGCATCTTCAATAAATCCAGTAAAAATTATATCGTTCATATAAGTTTATAGTTAGTTAAATATTTTAAGCCACATGGCTTGAACCCAATGAATGATTCGCTTAAGACACTTATCAAGTTAATAGTGATAAATCTTTATTTGGCGCAGCGCTCTTCAAATTCTTGGTTAAAATTGTCGATTTGACGGAGGGTTTCTTCGGACATCGTGTCGTATTCTTCTTGACTCAAAGTTATGGGATTTGCCCACAAGCAGAAGCTATTTGCGGATGTATTTTTGCATCCGTTGTTTAACAGCAGAAATATCGTCATTACGGCGATTTTCTTGGCGTTTTTTGGATTCAATTGCATCTTCAAAATCTTCTTCAAGCTGTTTGGTTTTTTGTGATTTTTTGCCGTAAAAATTGCCTAATGTAAAAATGGCAATTATCGCACCAGCGATTGCTGCCAGCCGTGCCAGTAAGGTTTGGATCATTTTTTGTTTTGTCTTAAAAGTTCGAGTAAGCCTGACCCGATAAGAGTTGCGCCAACATAAATCATCGTGTCAGATGAGTTATTAAGCTGATCAAAGGATATTGCGGTGACATGACGAAGTCCGTAGATGAACAGAATAAATTTCATCAAAGAACCAACCAAAAGACAGAACGCGCCCGCTAATCTTTTTGACGATTTGTTGCCGCTGCAATCTTCTAAAAATTTGCAAGCCATAGTTAGTCTTTTGCTAATTCAAAATGTGGTAAGTCGTAGAAATTTTGATCTTTGAGATCATTGTCAGAGTCCCAATCGCCGCCCCAGCGAATTTTAATATTTAACATCTGAGCAATTCCCTGAACTCTGCCAGCGAAGTGGTAAAAACGATTTTTGTCATTCCAATCAATCGGCCATGGCGCAACATCTACAGCAAGTGATGGATTTTGATTGTGCTTACCACCTGATTTAATTTTTGATTTGCCGGCATTGAATGCTTTTAGCTGATCTTCATCTGATCTGTGACCTTCGATAATGGTGCAGTCATAATGCTTAATCACCTCGTTGAAGAGCTTTTGTAAATCGGGGTGGCAAGTTGATAATTTCGTTAATGAATCTTTTCCAAATTGCGGCATAAATTTTTTATTTGAGTTTGATATGATCGCCAAGAAGTGAAATAAATCCGGCGGTTAAAATGGTTACAAAGCCGATAACGATGCACTTAACCAAAATTCTGAAGCTGTCCTTCTTTGCCATGCGAAATGCCTTTAGAAGCTCACGCAAATCACGAATATCAGTTGGTGCGTTTTCATCGTGAAGACCAAGCTCGGTTAAGGCTTTTTTGGCACCTTCTTTGGAAGCCTGCTCAAGCAGTAATTCCAATTCGCATTTGGTGATGATAAATTCTCCATCGTCAGATTTTTTAATTTTACTCCACATCGCTTAGTTTGATGATTGCGGTTACATTGGTTGTGAATCCTTGGTCGCTCAAAGAATGATTGACGCTCGTGATGATCCAGTTTTTGTTTTTGAGATATTTGATGTCGGTGAAAGTGATCTTGTTTTCAGCACTTAAATTTGGATTTCCTTGTGTTGAAAAAGTCAGATTTTCTGCGCCGCGCTTAAATTCAGCGAGTTTCGCTTTTGCGGCTTCTAAAGCTCTGTCGGCGCTGACGAATTTATATCGCATCGTGTAGGCCGGATCACCAGTTCCTGCAAAAACATCTTCTTCTTTTCCAGTAGCGAAATTGTGCCACTTAGCAATTACCTTGCCGAATTTTTCCGTGTCAGAAACTCGCAATTTCCAGTCAGAAATTTGTGCAGCGGCAAGTTTTGTTGTCGGCAATTCTTTACCATTTTCTGAAACGCTTATTCCTCTTCTAAAAAATAATAATCTTCCAAGAGACAGCTTGGCAAAAGCTCCGTAGCTTTGCGCTAAAGTGTTAAGAAAAGAGATATCGCTTTCATCGGTTTGATCGAGATGCGAGATATAAATTTGTTTGAAATACTCATCTATCGCAGCCTTAAAACCATGGTTGTTGGCAATTGCAGTGATGATGCCAACCAGCGTGTAGCCATGCCAAGATTTGCTTTTTGGTGCTTTGATTTTTTTGGTTAAATTTTTATCAAGCGTGTTGCTCGCCTTGCCAGTAATTCGCATTTGCAAAGGCGGCGATGAAATTTCAACATCATCTACGATGTAGCTTCCCATCTTGGTTAGCGGTTTGTCTTCATAACCAAGAGAAACTTCAAGAACAGCGCCGCGCGGAGGGATTTCCAATTTCTCGTCACGATTATCCAGAAGAATTTCGCAAGTATCAGAAACTAAACCAGTTTCGTCAGTGACATTAATTGAAACCAACCTTTGTGCGATTAACGCTGTGACATCTTTCTTATCGGAGGTAATTTTAAATGCTGGATTCACGACCAAAGTTTAACGCTTTCTGTTTCTTCTTCCTGAGTTAAATCCGGTAAAATAATTTTTACGCCGGCTTCAAAAATACTGCCCAGTTCTGCTAGGTGACGATTTGCTTCTAAAACTTTTTCAACCACGCCAGTTGTGCTGCCATAATACTTCCAGCAAATTGCATCGAGCACATCACCATCTTTTGTGACATAAGTGATCATATTGCTTTAACGATGTTTTGAATTATTCCTTTAACTCCAGGTTTGGCATCTTCGCCATAACGCTTAAGACTGATTGAAAATTCGATTTTGAGTGGTGCGCCGTCTTTCATGAAAACGCTTTGGTTTTCTGAGATTTTGACGATGCACCATTTACCAAAAGCATTGCCGTTTCCTGAAATCAAATACAGCGGTTTACCAAGTCCTGCCTCGGCACGCATCAATGTTACTTGACGAAGTCCGCCTTTAAAGTGCGGATAAATCACGCCATCAAGATCAATGGTTTCCACGCCAAATCCGGTAAATTGCAAAGCCGGATCAGCTCCAATTCTATTAACTTCCTGCCAGCGATATTCGCTTTGTCTTTTGAGGCTTTGAAAAGCTGCGGAGCTTATTGCGAAACGATAAGCACCAAGAATCATCATCATGTTGATTCCAAGCGCGCTGTTTAAATTCAGCTTGCCGCCAAGGTTTTTAAAGGAATCGAAAATCATTGATCGTAATTAAGAGCGAGTTTTCTTGCGGATAATTTTCTGAAAGTTTCATCAATGGCGATTCGCACCTGATCAGCAATTTTTTTCTCATCCATGTTGCCGCCAGCGTTTATTGTGATCGGCGCAGAAATAGAAATTTGCTGTGCTGAATTGCCGCTTGTCGGGGCTGCAATATTTGGCATTTCAAAAGATGGAATTTTGCCAATATCGCTTTTGCTTGATTCAAGATTGCTAACAGCATTTCCAACTGTTGAAGAGCTTGAATTTTTTGCATCAGAATTTCCGCTGACAAAATTCCACGCTTTTCCTGCAACATTTGAAATTGAGCTAACAACTGATTTTAGTGGCTCAACCAGCTTCATCACCCAATCAAAAGCACTTTTTACCCAACCGATAATTCCACTAAAAATATTCTTAAAAAATTCACCAACTGGCGTCCAATTTTTAATCAGCAAAGTTGCAGCAAGTGCAATTCCTGCAATTATGAGTCCGATTGGATTGCTGATCAAAGCCAAACCCATAGCGCGAATTGCAGTGGTAATAACCGGCATTGTCAGACCAACTAAAGTGATCGTAGTTCTAAATGCCAAGATCACACCTTGCGCTGTTAAGAAAGCGCCTCTGACAAAAGTAAAGGCATAACCAAGGGCGATAGTAGCAATTTTTAAGCCAATGATGCTAACAACAGTCAGTCCGATATATTTGGTTAATACCGGAAATTTTTCTGAAAAATTGCTGACCTTCAAAGCCATACCCGCAATTTCTCTGGCAGTCGTTGAAATGGTTGGAAGCAATGTATTTCCAAGTGAAATGCCGATTGATTCAACTGCGGAATCAAGTTCAAGAAAAGAACCACGCGCGGTGTTGCTTAATCGATCCGCCATTCTTTTGGCTGTGCCGTCAGCGTTGTTAACTTTGTTCAAAACCTCATCAACTGAACCAGTGTCAAAACCTTTGAAAATTGCGAGTGCTCCTGATGTTGAGTAAGTGCCAAAAATGTCTTTGATAACTCCGAGTTTTTGATCGTCAGAAAGGTCTTTTGTTGCTTTGTGCAGATCGCGCAAAATATCGACCATTGAGCGCATCTTGCCTTTGTCAAAAATTTTAACTCCAAGACCTTTAAGTCGGTTTTGAGCAAGCAATGCCTCTTTAGCGACATCAGGCATTTCTTCGGCGCTGATCTTCATTTGATCACGCATTTGACCTAAAGCCTTTGCACCAGCTCTTGCGGGTGCTGCAAGGCGCAAATAAGCTGACCTTAGCATGGTTCCGGCCATTGTCGCCTGAATACCGGCATTACTTAAAACACCGGCAAGTGCTGTGGTTTCTTTCAAACTTCCACCAACTGCCGCCGCCGCAGGTGCAACGAATTTCATCGTTTCACCGAGCATTTTAACATCGGTGTTGGTGGCAATTGCAGCTTGAGCTAAAACATCTGCTGCTTCGCCAGCTTGTTCAGCTTTCATGGCAAAGCCGTTTAGAATATTTGAAACAATCTCTGCTGATTGTCCCAACTCCATATTGTCTGCGATTGCTAAATTAAGAATCGCTGGAGTTGCTGCTAAAATCTGATTAGTGTTAAAACCAGCCATGCCCAGAAATTTCATGCCTTGGGCAGCTTGAGCAGAAGTGAATTGAGTTGTGTTTCCTAATTCTCGTGCTTTTGCAGTGAGCTTTTTAAATCCTTCTGAGTTTGCCGCTTCCTCAGTTACGGCTCCTACTTGAGCCATTGCGTATTCAAAATCTACCGCTGGTTTAATTGTGGAATAAAGGACCGCTCCAAGTGCAATCGCATCTCCCATCTGTGCGCGATAATTTGCACGATTAGAAAGATTTTGTGATTTGGCATCGGCATTGGCTTGAAGGGCTGTCTGTCTCTTTTTTAAAGTTTCTAGAGTCTTTCCTAAAACCTGCTGTTGCTGATTGAGATTTTTGAAATCAACACCAGCAGCACTTAATGCTTTACCCATTTCACGAGTTGCTTGCGCTGATTCCATGAAAGCATTTTTAGCTTTCTGCGCTGCCGTTTCTGCCTTACGAAAATTATTTTGAAGTTCTTTTGAAGGAGCGGTGTTTGCTGCAATTTCTCTACTTAAGAGACCTAACTTTTGCTTCGCTTCCTGATATGCGAGTGAGGCTTCTTTTGTGGCATGTGACGATTTTCTGAAAGCCTCAATATCTCCCGCTTTATCATTCACTTTCTTGATTGCATCACCAAGTGCAGAAAGCTGTTTATTCGCTCCACTGAAAGAATCTCGGAAAGACTTTCCCAAATCAGCACCAATTAAAATCGATACGGCAGCGTGAGTTGAGTTAGCCATTTTTTATTCTACAGATTCTTTTTGAACTTTTATTGCGGCATCAAAGAAGAGAGAAAAATCTTCCTCCATCATTTCTGAAATTTCAGAAAGTTGCCAGTTGGTTATTTTTGAGAGGATGATGATTGCGCTGACGACATCTCCTCGGAATTGAAAAAACCCAAATACACTTTTTGCAAATTTGAGTAATCAGCTTCGTCAAGCTCTTCAATTACCTTCGGTTCAACCTCGCAAAGATTGGCAAAAAGCCTGATTTCTTTTTCTTCGTCAGATGCGGTTTTCATTTTAGCGACCAAAAGACGATCTTTTATTTTTGATCGTCTCATGGTTAAATTGGTGATAGTTTCGCTGTGCGATTCAACCGGATATTTCAGTTCAATGTTTTGCATATTTTTTGTTAAATGAAGATTTCTATAAAAGTGATTCCAGGTGCCAAACAAAATGAAATTTCTGACGATTTTGATGAGGCTGGCACAAGGATTATCAAGGTAAGAGTCAATCAACCTGCGGAAGATGGAAAAGCCAACAAGGCGGCAATTGAGCTGTTAGCTAAATATTTCAAAGTGAAGAAAAGCGCCGTTTCGATAATCTCTGGCGAAACTTCACGAAATAAAATTGTGGAAATTGATTTGGATTAAATTCCCAGTGCTTTGCGAACATCAACCAGCTTGTCCTGACCACCGATTTTTCTGGTCATGTTGTCGATATCGATTTCGATTAATTGCTGACCATCAATTTCAAGTGAGTAATAGCGGCAAGCGATAGTGCATTGCAGCGTTCCTTTTTCTCCTGCTGATAATTTTCCCATGTCCATTTCGGTATACATGCCACGCAGTTTAATGATGATTGCAGAAACTGTGGTGTCGTCCTGGATAGCTCCGCGAAGTGTTGCCTGCACAGCATTTCCAGCAACAAGACCAAACTGTTTCAAAACATCTTTGTCATATTCAAGAAGCTTAAATGAGCCCTCAATCTTTTCGACACCCATATCAACCATAACCGGAGAGTCCATGCCACCGGCACGGAACTCTTCGGTTTTGATGTTTAATTTTGGCGGATTTATCTCTTCAACTTTGCCTACATAGCCACGGCCATCAATGAACAAATTGAAGTTCTTTAAAATTTTAGGAATCATGTTAAAAATTATTTAAGTTAACGGTAAATTTTAGACGAATTAATGATACGATATCAAAACTTACTCTCGGAGATAGACCAGTTTCATAACGAAAAACTTCCACCAAGAAGTAATGATCCATTGGTTTTGCTAAGTGTATTAGACAAGAAACCAATCAAGATAAGCTATGGATTTTGTGGAATGTGTGATAGTGCAATGCACGACGAATGGACGTTTGAATTGGAAAAAGGCCGTTATGATTTATATCACCTCGTAAACCACTTCAAATTACTCAGGATTAGTGAGTACAATGTACTTAGAAAATATCTTGAAGAAGAGCTGATAAAGAGTGTTGAGTTAAAGAAATCAAAATCCATATCGCATAAAATTGAGAGCTTCATCAAAAAGTTAATTCTTTAAGTGAAAAGCTCTTCGAGATATTCATCAGTCATTCTTGAGCGGAATGTGATGTGCTCTGCTGGATAAGGTGGAGTGAAGTCAAAATCGAAAGTGATTTTGCCCTGAGCAATCTGATCTGGAGTGTTGAGTTCAGGATTAATAAATGCCTTACCATCAATGATTGCACCGATGCTTTTCAGGTAGCGCAGATAGTTGTTAACGCCTTCCAAAACATCTTCGATGTAAGTTTTGGTGATGTTTCTATCCACAGCCCACAAATGCGCTTTCAGAAGCGAATCGTTAATCATATCCGCAGTTCTTCTTGCTTGTAAAAACATCCACTTTGGATCAGAAGAAGTTGTTCTATTGCCCCAAAGTCTGAAGCCATCCTGCTGAATTATTGTCGCGACATTATTTTCATTCAGATAATTGGCGGTGCAGTTGGTGTCACCCAAAGCGAAATCAATTGGCTTAGAAATTCCAATTATTCCATTGATGACCATGTTTGATGGCGACCACCAGAAACCACGCTCGTTATCTGATTTGGCGATAAGTCCAGCAACTCTTGCAGAAGAAGGTTGTTCAACGATTGTGTTGTTAGCTGTATTTAAAATTTTTACCCAAGGAAAAACTGGATAAATTCTTGGACTGCTCCAGTCACTTGCATAACTGACTGCATCGGTTTTGTTAGTGTTTGGGCAGTCAGCGACAATTATCGCTCTTAATCTTTCGGCAACAGTTAGCAACTCAGCGACAACTGGATTTGCAACTGGCTCATCATCTTCATCAAGAGGTGTTTGATGAGTAAATCCTGGTGCGATCAAAATTCTTGGAGTGACAGCAACTTCTGACTGTGCAGCAAGAAGTGCTGAAACACCTTTGTATTTGCCAGTAGTTCCATCAACGCCGCCAACAATATCGCTGAGAGTGATTTTAGTTGGATCAAGAACTCCTGAAGTTAGATGTGCCGAGTTTGTTGGGTCAGCAACATTGATTACCACAACCATCGCGCCAGTTTGTTTGAATATTGCATCAAGTGCTGCTGGAATACTGTAATTAGCATCAGAACCAAAAATCGTAACCGCTTCTGACGGCGAACCAAGAATCAAAGTTGGAGTGTTAACCGGTCCTTTGGAAGCTGTTCCAACCAGTCCAATAACACTTGATTTAACTGTTTGTATAGGGCGTGCACCATCATCTATTTCGATGATTTCTACGCCGTGTAGAAATTGCTCGGTCATAGTTTATTGATTTAAGTTATTGTTAAAATTGGTAGTTAAAGCTCTGAGTTAGCCACCCATGAAAAATTGATCTCATTTCCAGTATTTCTGAGAACGGAAAACCCATTAACATCAGACCATTCAGTTGAGGTTGGAAGATTAGAGCCTTGAGGACTGTTGGAGAAAGAAAGCGATGCGGGTGATCTTTTTTGCACCTTGTAATTAACCGCTAAAGCAATGGCGCTAGATGTCGCGGCGATATAAACTTTACCACTGCCGTATTCGTAATATCTCTGACACAGAATTGTCTCGTGCTGAATTGATCTTTGTTCAAATGGAGTGGCGATTGATCCAGCTTCAAGTTGAACACCGCAAAGCCTGAAGTTATTTACGATGTTATCGCAGGCATTAAGCTGATTTGCTGTAGCAAAATACCCTCCATTTTGCCAAACATCTTTTGTTGTTTGAAGACCTGAGCCAGCAGCTAAAGTGAATCCCAATCTTAACCCAACACCATTGGTAAAATTCCAACTTCCAGCACTTGGTGGCGCTGATATTGTAATGGTTTTATATTCCCAAGTATCAGCAGCATTGACTATGTATTCAGCGACATAGCTTCGATCGTTGATCGAGTTGGCGAGATAAACACAGTATGTTCCAATCTTTGTTGCTTTAACCCAGAATGACAGAGTGATAGTTTTCTGAGCGATTGGCAGATAATTATAGCCTTCGATCAGATGCTCAAAAACGCAAAGTTTTGAAGCGGTAATTGAAGTGTCTGCCGTTTGGCAATCTATTAAAACCGAATAATTAAAGAGCCTTCCCGCCTGAGCAAAACTTGGAACATCTGTTGATCTACTAACATCATGCACCATTGATCCTGTTCTGCTGTAATAAAAACGATCACAGCAGAAAGTGACTCCTGTTAATCCAATAAATGAAGTTCCGCGCTGCCAAATATTAAAATCACCATTCGTTACAACATTACGGTTAGCGAAAGGATCAATAAGACCCATCTGTCCTGCGTCAGTAAAAATCGGAAGTTTGTTCGATGCTCCATTTAAGCCTGCAAGAGCCGCTAAATTCGCAGCAAAGGCTTGAACATTTACACCAATTTCTAGTCCAAGATTATTTCGCGCCTGAGCGGCATTAGCTACATCAGAAAGATTTGCTGCCTTCGCTAATTTTTGCGCGATGGCATTAAAAACATTAGTCGAAAAATTTGGATCATAATTCAGGTTTTCAGACTGAACGAGATTGACCTGCGGAGAATTGGCAAATGCCAGAATCATTCTGACATATAATTTCTTTCCAGAGCCGCTTGGTAAATTCGGTTTGAAAGTTTCGGGAAATTTCCCGATCGCAAAAAGATCGCCGTCAGCATCAAAAATTCCTACTTCACGTACATAAAACGGACCAACTGTTTCATCAATAATCGCTTCAACAATTAACTGATTTGGATTGCTTCCGTCAATTTCAACATAAGTTAAAGTTGTTCTATGGCGTTCATTTTGTAGTGCTGTTGCGGATGCAACTGGATTGTAAGAAGTTCCGTTTGAATCTCCGACTGCCAAGTGAGTCAAATCAATCGGCGCACCGCCAAGACTTGCCGCAGCGTGTTTTGCCAAACCGCCGTTTGTTATAATGCTGTAAAATTCTTGGGTCATTAACCACTTATTCTTCTAATTGAATTGCCTCTAACTCTTCGATGCTTTGCGCTTTGTTGATCAGCTCTTCTATCGAGCCACTAATTTTGTAATTGCTGTCGTTACGCTCAAAAATTCTTTGCTTTAGCAATGCTGCAATTTCAGCCGTGAGCTCAATTGTTATTTTTTTGCCTTCCAAATCTTTGGTAAAATAAGGCATCGATCCAAGCTCTATCGCTCTTGAAATTATCGACTCAGGATTGGACGTGGGATTTGATTGATGCATATTCGTGTAAAACACAAAGTGCGATTCCTGAGTTGTTTTATTACCCTCATCATCAATCAAAAATGCTTTGTAATCAGTAAGTGGCACCATGTTTTTTTGATCACGAATTGATTTTATTTTTAGAATTTTTTGTTTCTGAAGTTCCGGCAGAGGATCTGCTTTTTCTACAATTCCACCTTCGACAATCCATTGGTTAATTTTTTGATAATCAGAGTTTTCTTTAGCTTCTGGCACAAATATTGCGTTATTAACAAGATAGCCATTTTTCTGTTGTTGAACTTTTGTGATCTGCATGTGTTTTTCTAAAAATTATAATTCTGCGTTAGCTTCGAAGTGAAAAACTATTCTGTTTGCGTTTGATACTCCGGTAGCTCCTCTTACAGAAAATTGAGCATCACCAACTATTTCAGCACCAACGGTGATATCGGACGGAATGCTCTCATTTCTAACTTGACCAATAGTTCCTCCCACTGGATTTCTGGTGGTTATTGCTGGAGGACAGCGCATTGTTGGTCGAAGTGCGACAGTAAGGTCGTAAGTTGTTGCAACCGCCCTGCATGAATATGAGCCATTTGTGGTGGAAGTGCCAATCGCAGTAGAGTAGTCATAAGATTTTTGGTAATATCTTTGGCATAAGTTAATTTCTTGATGAAAATTTCTGTTTTCAAAATCTGTCGCGACTGATCCACTCTCTAACTGAACACCACAAAGTCTGAAATTATTAGTAGCGTTATCGCAGGCATTTGTTTGATTAGTGCTTCCAATCGCACCATTATTTTGCCAAGCTCCAGCTGTAGTTTGAAGATTTGAACCGCAAGCTAGAGTAAATCCAATTGAAAGCCCAATGCCATTAACATAGTTCCAAGCTCCAGCTGATGGCGTTGCTGGAAAATTTATGGTTTTAAATTCCCAAGTGTCAGAAGCGTTAATTGTAAATTCGGCAACGTAAGTTCTGTCGGCGCCAGAATTTTTAATGTAAGCGCAATGTATGCCAATTTTTGTTGCTTTAACCCAGAAAGACAGGGTTAAAGGTTTCTGTGCAATTGGTAAAAAATTATACCCCTCAATTCGTTGCTCGATTACACAATAATCAGTGGCAGAAATTGAGTTATCGACTGTTTGGCAATCAATCAAAAGTGAGTAATTAAAGCCTCTTCCTGCTTGAGCCGCTGTTGGAACGTCAGTTGATCTACTGATGTCATGAACCATGCTTCCGCTTTTTCCATAAATCCATCTGTCGGCGATATATTGCTGATCACCAACACTGGTAAAAGAGGTGTTTCTTTGCCAAATATTAAAATCGCCATTGATGATTGCATTTTTGTTGGAGAACAAATCAGCAACACCCATCTGTCCTGCGCCGGTGAAGTAAGGAAGTTTTTTTGCGGCGCCAGTTAGTCCAGAAAGCGCAGCTAAATTTGCGGCGAAAGCCTGAACATTTACTCCGATTTGCAAGCCAAGATTGATTTTCGCTTGTGCCACATCCTCAACATCAGAGAGATTTTGTGCCTTTGCTAAATTCTGAGCTAGAGCTGCGTTAAGAGCTGTAAGTCCAGAATTTATGTTATCAATTGCTGATAAAACATTCGCATTGAAATTCGGATCGTTGTTTAAATCTTCTGATTGAATCAGGCTAACTTCTGGGGCGTTTGTGAAGCCCAAAATCATTCTGATATAAAGCCTTTTTCCTGATCCAGTTGCTGTTGTTGATTTGAAAGTTTCAGGATATTTACCTATGGCAAAAAGCTCTCCGTCTTCATCAAAAATACCAACTTCGCGAATGTAAAAAGAACCAATTTCTTCACTTACAACTCCTTCAACAATCAGCTGATTCGGATTAGATTCATCAATTGCAACGTGAGTCAAAGTGGTGCGGTAAACTTCATGAACTAAAGCAGTTTGCGCGCCGTTTGGATTGTAACTCGTGCCATTTGCATCACCAACTGCTAGGTGAGTTAAATTTACTTGCGATGCTCCTGAAATTCTTGCCGCCGCTTCCTTCAACAGACCATTATTGGTAATAATGCTGTAGTAGCTTTGCGTCATGTTAGCGGATAAATCGTAGTAATTTCTTTAGTGATAAAAAATGCACCCAAAGTTGGTGCGTCTGATTGATTTTCTAGCTCTTCATCGTGATCAAAAATCACGGGATTGAGCGAGGTAACTTCTTTTGAAATAATGATGCTGCCAATGCTTACCAAACCCATTTCTGCCGAGAGATAAGCTCTCAAACTTTCAAGGTGCGATCTGGCGTTCTTGGTGCTCTCAATAACTTTTTGAACTTGTGGTAAAATGTTAACATCAAAACCAGGCTCGTTTACGTCAAAAAATACTCTGAAGAAATAAGGCTCCGCACCATACTCAAACCACTCTTCAACTTTGACATTTGTGTAGTTGAAAGCCTGCAGCGCTTTTTTGAGAGCGCCGATCGTCCCTTTTTTTCTGTGAACTTCGACACTTGCCTTAATTACATTGCGGCGAACTTGCTCTGACCAATTATCACTCCAATCATCAACCGATAAAGCCCAGGCAAGCCATGGTAAAATATGCACTGGTGCAAGATCGGGATTTACCACATAACGATTCAGAGTTGGCAGATCAAAAGAATCGCCAAACACACTTTCCAAATCTCTCAGTAATTGGCTCGCATTTGGCGGCAACAAAGATTGATTAATTTCGTCACTCATCAACTACGATTGAGATTGTTTTGCTGTTGCAATAGGCCGCTTGTTCATTGGTTGTGGCAACGTCTGCACTTAGATTTATGAGTTGAACTTTTTTTACACCATCCACATGAAGAGCATCATAAATTCCCGACAGTGCTACGAGTTTTCCAATTGCATGTCGTTCATCTAAAAATTTATCCAGAGCTGCGCGTGCTTCGGTTTCAACGACTGCTGAAGATGGACCGGAATAAACCGTGATTACTGCTTCAACAGAATAGTTAACTATTCCAGCGCTTTGCACTGAAACTTGATCTGTTAGTGGTCTAACATCTTCTTCACTTAATTTTTCTAAAACGGCATCAATCAATTCTTCTGATGCAGTGCCATTTCCAGTTTTAGAAAGAATGGTTACTAAAACTTCACCAGGATTCGGGCTTTTAACCGAAACTGATTTGATGTCGCTTGATGCAGAAAGTGCATGAAAGGTGTAAGCGCCAATTGATCCAGCGTTGGTAAATGCTTCTGGTGCAAGTTGGATTCTTTGTCTCAACTGATCATCAGTTTCACCAACGAGTTTTTGCACACCAAGAGAAGCACCCAAATTTTCTAAGTCGCTTCCAGTTGCATAAGCGAGCATTGTTGCTTTTGCTGCTTCATTGATGCGATTGCGAAGAAGCAATTCACGATAAGCACAAACCTCCAGCAGAATTATTGCCGGATCACTCTCAAGCAAAGTGGAGTAGCTTGGATTTTTTTCTAAAAAATCGCTTAAGATATCCTGAAAAATTTCTTCGTAACTTAGCTCTTCAATTACCTTTGGCGCTGGTAATTTTGATAAATCAATTGCGGTAAAATTTCCCATCAGCTGCTGGTAATCGAAATATTTTCTAAAACTATTTTCTGTCCGTCTTTTACAAAACTGCCTTCAAGATCAATGACGATTTTTCCTTTATCGATGCTTTGCAAAGTTACTTGCTCAACTTCAAAGCGTGGCTCCCAAGTTGAAATTGCCTCCACAATATCTGAGTAAATTTCCGCAATCAGTTCGCCATTAATTGGCTGATCAATTCTTTCAAAAAGCCGTGAACCATAATCGCGACGCATTACTCTTGAGCCAATTGGTGTGCTCAAAATATTTGCGATCGACTGTTTGATGTGAGCAATTTCTGAAATTTTTTTGCCGGTATTTATATTCATAATTAACCTAAAAATACTAAGTTTATGACACAGGATTTTTGAAGAAAAAACGAGAGTAAAAAATGGCTTTGTATGACAAATACTAAGTCTTTTTTTACTCTCGTTTTTTACCAAAAAGACAAAGTTAGAAACTTAGTATTTTTAGGTTAGTTATGAATCCTATGTTGCTTTCACTTTGCTTGATCCACCAATGATCGGCCATTCACCAGCAGAAGAACCGGAATCGATTTTTACTTTGTCACCAACTCGCGCGACCGCATTTCCGCCACTTCCGCCAAGATCAACATTTCCTTTTAGAGTGATATTTGCGGCTTCAATTTGTGCGTTTCCTGCAACTTTGATGTTGGCACTGCCTTTGATATCGAGAGTTAAATTTCCACCGGCACGATCGAAAGAAATTTTTGAACCATCGGCAAAAGTAATGCTTTGAATATTGCCGGAATTTTCGGGAGCTGATCCGCGATAAAGTGATGGAAAAATCACTCCCTGATTTAACTCTCCGCAGGGAGATAAAATCATCACCTGTTCGTCAACTTCAGGAGGATTCCAATCTTTATTCGCACCGCTATTTGAAGTGATCCACGGCAACCAATCGGTTTCTAAATCACCAATTTTTACTCGTGCTTTTGCTGTTTGATAATTGATGGCAAATATCTGTCCCAAGCGAATGATGTTGGCGAGTCTTCTTGCAAGATCGTTTAAATTAAATCCGTCTTTTTCATCGAAGTTCATTGATCATTTTTCTTGGATTTTTTGTTTCCTTTCTCTGTTGTTTTTTCTTCTGAATTTTCTTCAGTTTTTTCTGCTGCGACATCATCTTTTTTGCGATGAATTTTTAATGCTTTGCCATTGGTTAGAAGACTTATTGCCGTCTTCTCGTCAAGCTCAACAATCTGTCCTTTTTTGTATTCTTGGTAATCAGTGATGATTTGAATTTTGATTAATTTGTTACTCATAAATTTTTTATTTTTTAATTGAATGAGTTGAAAATTACTCGCTTCGCTGCGTCATTTTTCATGGGAAGTTTGCCTCAATTTCAGTTGGTATTGTGCCTGAATTGTCAGGCTGTTGATTGCTTGTGTAATAAGTGATCGAGTAAGTTAATCGTGCCGCGCCATAGATTTTACTGCCATCAATCGACACATCTATTTCTGTTGATTTCAGTTTCAAAACATCTGCTTTTCGCGTTGACATTTCAAAGCCATCCAAAGCGTCTTCAATCTGCTTTGAAATTTTATCGAGCGAATCATCAAATTGCTCATTGCCTAACACCACAGCTTCAATCGCCACTTCAAGTTCACGCTTGCTTGCACCATATCCATCAGTTGCAAATCTTTCCTCGATGATGTTTTCGTTTCTCGCGTAAATAAGAATCGCTGGCAGAAACTGATCAAATAATGGTTTGGCTCTGCTGCCATAAATTCGATCTAAAGCGTCAGTTGGAAAATCATCACCGATTTTGGTTTTTAACTTATCGACCAAAGCCTGTCTAATTGCTGCTCTCGGATGACTCATGAAGGACTAATTTTTTGCTGCCTGGTATGTGTTGTTGAATGTCGATGATTTGGTATCTGGTGTTTTCAACTTCGACAAAATCACCTTGATTTGCTTTTGAATAATTTTCGGGCATCGCAACATCGCGGACGAATAAAACGATTTCATTTGAACTGATTTGCACTTCAGCAGAATCAGTTTTTACGCCTTTGTAATCTTTGTGAAAATCACCTTTGATTACGAAAGAATCAAAATCGCTATTCGCCGGAATGTAAGTGACAACTTGTCCAAAAATTTCAACGCATGGCTTATTGATGAAGTTGTCGAAATCTAACATAAATCTTCTTTAAGCATCATGCTTTGGATCATTCTCAGATTGTTTTGTCTCTGAGTTTTTTTCGTCTTTGTTGGCGTTATCATCAGACTCATTTTTCTTCGAAATTTCCGTAAATATTTTTTCAGCTTCATCTTTTTTAATTGGTTTTGGAGTTAATAAATTTTTCTCTGCGTCAAAGACATTGTATTTGCCAAAGCTCACATGCTGGATGCAGGGATAATGCGTTGGCAATTCTGGTTTGTTGCCGTCAGATTTTTTGTCAGAAATTTCTTTGAGATTTTCCAAAAGAGATTTTGTCAAAGACTCAGGCGAGATGGTGATTTTCTCGCCTTGTTTGAATTGCACGGGATGAACAACTTCAAAGATTTCTTTTCTTTTGATCTTCAAAGAATCCGCACGACTCTCAGCTTGGCTTTCTGAGAGTTTTAACTCAGTGCCAATGCCAAAAGTGATATGTCTTCCGATTACTTCATAAGTTTGCATGATTGACCTCTCATTTAAGATTTAATCAGCTTCACTTGGCAGGCATGTTGCCAGAATCCGTAACCAACGTTACGCCAAGTATCAACGCCGTACTCGTGCTTATCATGTCTGAACTCTAACTCTGAGCCTTCAGCAATTGCTTTCATCTTAACGCCTTCTTCTTCCTGACGAATGAATGGTTTGATCGAACTGTCAGTTCTAAAAATCGCAAACTTATCGCTCCAAGGTAATCGAGGATTTTGCGCGATAGTGATGTTAAGCTCATTCATCACTTTTAGTGAGTTAGTGCTGCCACCAACAGTTAAAGGAACAGCCACAGCAGCTTGTGCAATAAACCACATTGGAGTTGGGACTACGATTAAAAAGTTTGTAGCATTCTCATTCATCGGTTCACCTTGATCATCTTTGAATGACAAGATTTGCTGAATGCCTCGAAGCGCAGCTAAACGAAATGCTGCTTCACTTGGAGAGGTTGCAACGCCAACTTTTCCGCCATCAATTTGTTCAGCAAAGCCAGTCAAATCGACTTGGATTTTATTGCTTTGAGCACCGCTTTTTCCCTCTAAGTGATCGGTGTCAAAGAAATACTGGCCATCGTAGCAAACAGTGCTTTCGGCATTGTTAATCAACTTAGATAAAAGTTGCGCCCAATGAGTGTTTGTGCGATCTGCAAATTCGTTAATTCTTACCTTGATTTGACCAGTTTTATCGCGGCGCAAATCTTTGACGTTGAATTCCAAAGTACCTTCAAAGTGCTTGTTTTCGATGGTTAAGCCGTTGGTTAAGAAACCTTTAGATTGTCTACCGCCAACCCATTCACGCATCACGGGAGATTGACCTAGCCATTTGTAGGTTTCACTTTCTTGATCGGAGGTGAAGTAATTGGAAATTGCCTCGATCCAGTCCATACCGGTTTTTTGTTCGAGACGCTTGTAGTAAAGGCCAATAATCGCCCTTGATGATAATTCGTTGAGAGACATAAATTTTTTTAATTTGGATTGTTAAAAGCTATTAGCTGACTGGAGGAAGTGCTGCTGCATCAAATTCAACGACTACAACGCCACTTGAATCTATGCGTGATATTTGCCCGATATAAACGGCGCTTGTTGCTGAAAGCGTGAAAGTGTTGTCGTCCGTTGCGTAAACTGATTTGTTGATGTCAGCCAAAGTGATGCCGGAAATATCGAGAAGAATTGATCCTTTTTTTCGGATGCGCACAGTTTTTGCACCATCACCGCCGCCAGAATTATCAATTTTCTCGTCAGCAAAACCGCAGAATTTATCTCCATTGGCAATTGGTTTGGCGTATCCTGAAGAGTTGCTGCCAACTGCTGCACCTTCGTAAATTATAGCTCCACCTTTGATTGGAAGCTGGTTAATATCACCAAGTTCGTAAACGCGATTTGCATCATTTGTTAGTCCTGTCATTTTCTACCTCTTTGAATTTTGTGTTGATAAAATTTTCACCTGATTGGTTTCAGATGCTTTTTTGAAAGCGAAGTAAGCGTCATAATCATCGGCAAATTCAGAGCGGAGTTTTGCATCATTTTGCCACTCAGCTTTTGCTCGATCTTCAAGAGGTGCGTCTTTATCGACTTTTGTTTTTTCGGCGGATGCGCTTTCAAAGTTTGGCGTGACTTTCGGCATTTCTTTTTCTGCTGCCGCTGCTTGCTCAACATATCTTGTGCTGCGCTGTTTTTCTCTTTCGATAATTTGCAAAGCCAGTTTATCAGCTGTCATTTCGGAATCCTGTTTTGCTTTTGCCACCAAATCTTCGTGACCAGGAAGCGATGCTTCTTCGATTGCTAAAATTCTTTTTCTTTCAGTTTCAGCACCTTCCACAAGACCAGCTTTTCTGCCTTCGGTAAAAGCAGTTTCTTTTGTCTCAGTGCGAATTTTGTCAGAGTTTTCTTTCGCCAATTTTTCAGCGATGTCAGGAAATTCTGATTTGATAAAGTCGGCATTAATTGCAGACCTTTCGATTGTTTCTTTAGTACTCATAAGATTTTTATTTTTTGATTGAATGAGTTTCAAATTACTCGCAGCTGAAGCTGCTGCGTCATTTGTCATAAAATTGATTTGTTTGTTCGTTGAAATTTTTTGATTTAACTTGGCGATGACTTCTTCGTAACTCCCGAGAGAGTCAGCCATACCGCAGTCAATTGCGTTTTTTCCAATCAGCACTCCACCTTGTCCGAAGTCGTTTTTAACTGCGCTCAAACTGACATTTCGGTATTTGGCAATCGCTTCAATAAACTGTGCCTCAAGATCATTGAGCTCGCGTTTTATCTCAGCCATTCCTTCTTCCGTTCGTGGATCAGGTCGCTTTTGTTTGGCGTTGCTGGAAACAATCTCGATGTTTTTGTAGCCTTCAGAATCAGGCTGCTCTTGCACCGGAATTGTTGTTACAACACCAATACTTCCCAAAAGTGCCGAAGGGTTGGCGATGATTTTTTCTGTTGCGGAGGCGATCCAATAAGCTGCCGATGAGCAGTTTCTGCCGACATAACTCCAGATCGGTTTTTTGCCTCGTGCTTTAAAAATAGCGTCCGCCATTTCTGATGGTCCGAGTGCAACGCCACCAGGAGAATCAACATCAAATAAAATTGCTTTTACCTGATCGTCATCGAGCGCCGTCTGAAAATCTTTTGCCAAATCTGACAAAGAAGTTCCGCCTAAAAAGAAGCTGAATAGATCGCTTCTTGCAGTGATTGGTCCGTAAAGTGGAATTATCGCCGTGCCGTCTCGAATCAGAACTGATCTTGTGTTGCTTAATCTTCTTTCTGACTGAAATGAGAGCGATTTAATTTCGTCCAAATCATCATTTCTCTTCAAAAATGACGCAGAAATAGCGGAGCTATTTCGAGTAATTTTCGCTAAAATATCAGGCTCGATCGCCCAATATTTCGCGATTTTTAGAATTTCATGCATTGCTGTTTTTATTGGTTGGTTGCTGCGTTTGAATCATCTCTTTTGGAATCAATCCCGCTTCTTGCTTAAGTTTGTATTCCTTGAGTATTTGCGGATATTTTCTCTCAAAATCACCGCCGGTTAATACCGCCGTTTCTTCAGCAAGTGTCGTAATGCCAAGAGTGATTCTGGTTTCTGCTGCCTTTACTTCTTTGAACTGATCAATCTGTCCGCGTGGCGGTCCAATCCATTCAGCGCCCAAATAAGCGCTTCTTACGGTTCCGTTAGCAAAAAAGTTCGGCGCATTTAATTCACCTTTGGCAATTGCTTCGGTGATTACCATTTCATAAATCGGCTGGCAAAGCTGAATCGCGAGCAACTTGCGTCTACTTGAGAAAAATTTCCATGCTTCAACTAAAGCTGCTTGAGCAGCGGAATAGCTGGCGGTGAAGTGCTTGATCAAAATTTCAAACGGCAATTCAAGTGCCACACCAACTTGACGAAGCACGGCTTGCACGAACGGATCAAATGCTTGATTCGGTCTTTTTGGATCAGCGATTTCGATATTTTCACCAGGCTGTAAATCAAGAATTGCACCAGGGCCTAATTTGTAATCACCATCGTCACGCCTTAATCCTTCAGGAGGAGTCATTGGCGCTAAACCTTCTTCATCTTCTGATTTTACAAAAACTGTAAACATCGCTGAAACAACAGCGGCCATAACTTCCGCTTCGGTGTAGCGGTCGAGCTGCTTTAAACTTTCAATCACCGGTGCAAGATATGGAACGCCGCGAGTTAGTCCTGGTCTGCTTCTGCTAAAGATATGAAAAACTTGTCGATTGCCGTATTTATCAAAAGCTGGAATTTTGACAAACTTTCTTTCCTTTTGGTTTTGATAGTCAGTTGGATGTTGATTGCAGACCGAATAAGAAATCGGTGCGCCGTCAGAATCTATTTCAACGCCGCCAGCAAGAGTTGCTGAGTCAGCTTTAAAATCAGGGTTAGCAACGCGGTCAGCTTCAACAATTTGCAGAGCAAGATTTATGCTTCTGTTTGGTCGTTCGACATAACGCTTCAGGATAAAAATATCACCGCTTTCAAGAACCGAACGTAAAATTAAATTTTGAATTTCAGAAAAAGTCTGACATCGAGTAATATCACAATCCTGATTTTCTGCCCAATTACGAAATATGCGTTCAGCATTTCTTTCAAAAGCATCAAACTCATCTTCGCTTTTGAAATATGGCTTAAGAACATCGCGATCTAAGTGAGACTGAACCTTCAAACCAGTTCCAACAACATTCGTCACCACAGTATTTACTGCACCGCAAGCAAGCGGAGCATTGCGAAGTAAATCGTGAGATCTTTGGCGAAGCTCTGGTAGATCGGGCAATGTGACGTTATTAGCAGAGCCATCGGCAACACTCCAATTTGAAGTTTGTCGGCGGTCGCGTCTTGCGCCTGTATAGCCACCAGCAATTGCCAATCTGGTTCTTGCTTCCAATCTTTTTAAACCAGCTTGCGGGCTGACATAAGAGATGGTTTTATCAAGCCAGCTTTCAGAAACTTTAGGAAATTTTCTCATACCGGCGTTACCCCTCTGACTCTGATGCCGCCGCGATTTCTTCTTTTGATTTGCACCAGTAATCTTTTTTCACGCTGCTCAAGTGTAGCAAGATCAGCTTTTCTAACTTTTTGCCCGTTATACCACGCTTCTTGGGCGTTTAACAAAATGTCAGAAATTGCCTGTTGGACTTCCGTTAATTGCTCTTCTAATGTTATCATTACAGGAAATTCAAAGGATCTATATCGGTCATCTTTGGTAACTTAAAAATCATACTTAGAAATGAATATATTCTCTCTTATTGCTGATTTGCGCGAGGCAATTGGTCAGGCAAAAGCAAATGGACAAAATGCTATTTTGGTCGAAAAACTAGAGTCTTACTTAGACGAAATTGAAATAATTGCCAAAACTTCAAGAGAGCAAAGTGATGTAGAGGAAACCAAGAGAAGAGAAGAAGCTCAGAGAAGTTTTGAGAATGAAATAAAAGTTGCTCAGATTCAATCCGAAGCAAGCTTGGAAATGTTTAAATCGGTTATAGAAGCTGGCTTAACCGCACTTAAATCTGCTATTATAATAAATGGTGGTGCTGCAATTGCTCTTTTAGCTTTTATTGGCGGCATTATTAACACAAAAAAAAATGGGGCCTCAATTAGTGGCATTGGAGAAGCCCTTTTAATCTTTACACTTGGAGTTGGTCTGGCTGGTATCGCAACAGGATTACGCTACATTACTCAATGGTTGTATCATGACTCATTTGATAAAAAAATTACCAAAAAAACCGCCGAAATAAAAGAATGTCGCTTAGAAAAAATTGGCAATTACTTAAGAAATGTCCTAGTATTCATTGGAATTGCATCTTTTGTTATGTTTTTTTGGGGCGGATGGAAATCATATACTGCACTAATTAAATTCCAGAATTCATCAATCATAAAAAATGCTACTTCATCGGAAGATAGTATTAACAAGACTGCGAACTAATAAAATGATACTAAGTAACTAGTAAGATGAAAAAATTCCTTTGCTTCTGACTCTTCTAACTCGTTGAAGTGCCATTGGATTAATATTCTGAAACTGCTTATTTTCTGGCCGTAGATGAACTTCTTTTATTCGTTCAACTGCTTTGTTTAAATCAAATTTCCAGTTTCGAACAAGACCACGCAGTGCGGCGAAAGCATAAACCCGACAATCAAGTGCTTCGGTTTTTGCTCCTTCGCGGCGCGGTGTCCATTCTCTTACCGGTCTGCCTTTAGCATATTTTGTTCTGACAATTTCCGAAGTAATTTGTGCGAACCATTCAGCATCGCGCTCCATTGGAAAGTGCCAGTAACCAGCACCTTCTTCAGCGATGCGTAATCTCTGCATCAGAGTTTCTTTGGCATCATTTACACCAATGACATAAACTGGTTTTTTTAATCTTTTGTTTTGGCTGGCGCGAGGCGGCCAGATTGGAACTCCTGCACCAGAAGAACTTCCTTTGATGGCAAAAACTTTTTTGTGTCTACGTGCATCGCAGTAGTTGATAACATGATCCGTATAGTGACCGCCGCTATCGATACAAACTGCTGCAATCGGAAAATTTGGCAATTCTCTTTGATGCTCAAAAGTTGTTTCCAAAATTTTATCAAGATCTTTCCAAAGATGCGGTGTTGATGGGTCGCCATAAATTACTTGGTAATCAAGTGACCAGCTTTCTTCATCTTTTCCCCAGCCAACAATTTCGATTTCAAGACGATTATCTTGCACATCCACGCCGGCGGTGATGATGGCGATGTCTTTGAAAAGACGAGTGCCAAAATTTTCACGGCGCTTCATTAATCCTGTCGGATCAATAACTTCGCCAGCCATGTCTTCCCAAGTTTCTGCAAGTTTTGTGTTTGTCCAAACTTGTAACCTTGGCGGGTCTTTGTGAACCTCGCTAAATTCCTGCGCTATATCACCGAAGCTCGTCCAGCCGTGTGGGCTGTAAAGCGATGACAAATGGAAAGAAATTGTTTTGCTGTTGCTGTTTGGGTTGGTCGCAACCCATTTACCTTTCTTTAAAATCTCTGCTTTTTGGTAATCTTCCCAAACCGAGCCGCATTTTTCGCATGAGTAGTAAGCGGCTTCTGGTTTTCCTTTCGGCCATTTTATTTGCGCCCATTTAAGATTTTGAAACTCGCCACAATCAGGGCATGGCACAAAGTAATAACGCTGATCACCCTCCAAAAAAGCTGTTTCAATCCGACTGAAATTTTTGATTGTCGGAGTTGAGATCATGAAAATTTTGCGATTGGAAAACGTCGCAGTTCTTTGAATTGCAAGGTTTACCGGATCGCCTTCACCAGCAGCATCGTCAGGATAACCATCAACTTCATCCAAGAAGAGATAACGAATCGGCATTGAGCGAAGTCCAACGGCAGAATTCGCGCCAGTCATAACAAGAACTCCACCAGGAAATTCCTTCATCAAAATTGTATTGCCGCTGTCTCTTGATCTTGGGTCGTTTACTTTTTCTTTTAGGGCAGGGCAGTTTTCAATTGCGGGATCAATCCGCATTTTTGAGGTGCGCTTGGCAGTCTCAACTGTCGGATTTACAATCAGCATTGGTCCTGGCGCGTGATGAATTACAAAGCCCATCCAATTATTGCCACACTCGGTTCCGCCAATTTGCGCGCCTTTCATGAAGACAACTTTTTCGCAAGGGTGCGATGGTGACAAACAATCCATAATCTCTCTGAGATATGGCGTTCTGTCGGTTCTCCACGGCCCAGGTTCTGCTGATGAAATGCTGCTTAAAATTCGGTGATTATCAGCCCACGATGATACTGTAAAATTCGGGTCTGGTTTTAAGCCTTCGCAGTGATTTTGAAGGTAAATGTCATCATAATTTTTCATGAACTTTTCCTTTGGGAAAATTACTCGCTGCGCTGCGTCATTTTTGATAGCTCTTCCAAGGCTTTGATTAGCTCGGCTTTTAAAATTTCTTTCATCTCAAAAATATCGGTTTTGCCAACAAGCTGCGGAATCACTCGATCAGGGATATTTAAAATTCTATCTCGTGTCATTCGTGCGGCGTTGAATGCTGATACTTTGACATCATCTATTGAAATCAGCTTTTTTGATTCTTTTTCAAACTGTAATCGAAGCAATTTCGCGCCATATGCCTCTTTAATCGCTCGACTTTGCTGATAGCTTGGTCCGTTTGTTGCGTTTGGTATTGAATTCTGGCTGTAATCGGGCTTTTCCTCAGTAAATACTGCCTTTATTTGCGCCGGATCGGTGTTTTGACCCCATTCTTTATCAGCAGTTTTAGGATTTATTTTGCCATTTTTACCTTTGCTGACTCTTCCTTGTCTGATTGCTTTTCTAACCGCCGCC